>Ga0187827_10007356_pt1 | contig 12282 bp, 16 predicted proteins | sample ETNtaG_39_FD_167969 | JGI IMG/M metagenome (GOLD analysis project Ga0187827, IMG submission 167969) | Marine microbial and viral communities from oxygen minimum zone, Eastern Pacific Ocean - ETNP2014_SV_150_PacBio MetaG (Illumina Assembly) | ecosystem: Environmental > Aquatic > Marine > Hypoxic... | reverse complement strand
GACTTGGTTAGAGAATCTGTTCCAGATTTGATGATAGGTTTGATAGAGCGTGCCGCAATAACATGGTCTAAGGATATAGTTGATCCTGGTGATACAGTCATAGGGTCTTTCCAATGTAATAGTTTTAAGCCTTGTACAGCTGGGACAACACATTCCATAAAGGTTTTTAGTACCACTCGTAGAAATCATGATATGACTGTTGAGATTTCTTGTTAAATCATCATTTCAGGGCTCACTTCCAAATCCTCTTAACTCTTGCTACACCCTTAATCTTAGAAATAAACTCAACAACTTCTTTTGGAACCAATTTCTGCCAGTCTTTATTCTTGAGAATCTTGTTTCTTATTATTGTTGCACTGACGCCTTTCAGAATATTGACCCTTTTTATTTTATATTTTCTTTTAAAACACCTTTCTGTCCATTTATTGCCAGTATACACAACATCAAATTTAGGAACTAAAGTTTCAACATGCTCAACCCATTTCCTATCATCATGAAAATCAGGTATTGGAAAAACAGTATACGCACTTATATCATTAGCCGGCAGCACTAAATCAATCATCTCTATCCTTTCCTCAACAGTAAAAGGATTTTCTTTTGTGCGCTCTTCATTGCTGCTTCCAACCCCTATAACAAGCTCATCAACCTCTTTCAAAGCATTCTTTATGTCCTGCAAATGCCCAAGATGAAATGGCTGGAACCTTCCAATGAATAAACCTCTTTTCATTATTACCTCTTTAAAACCACGGGCATCTCTAATTTATGCTTATTCTTTTCGATTCTGGAAAAAATATTCTCAACTTTTTCCTTTTCAAAACCCTTCTCAATAATATTTAGCATAGAATTTCCATCAACATATAGTTTCAATATTTTATCAATAACATCATACGAAGCTCCAAGCTCTTTTTCATCAGTCTGCCCGTGATAAAGCTCTGCTGTTGGTGTTTTATTTATTATTTTCTCAGGTATCCCTAAAAACTTTGCAAGCTCTTTTTCTTCTGTCTTGAGCAAATCCCCAATAACTTCAATGTCAACAGCACCATCACCATATTTTGTAAAATAACCAAGCAATATCTCTGTCTTATTAGAGGTTCCAATGACCAAGGAATTATGAGTATTGGCATAATTATACAGTATAACAGCCCTTATCCTTGAAGCAGTATTCATTTCCGCAATCTTATTCTGCTCCCATTCTAATTTCTCAAATGCTTTAATAAAATCATTAACATACACTAAGGAATAATCTATGCCATTTAATGTGCAGAATTCAACAGCATCCTGAATATTTTCTTCAGAGCTCAATCCTTTCAGCGGCATAATTAATGCTCTAACATTTTCTTTTCCAATTGCATCTGCAACAAGCTTTGCACTTACAGAAGAATCTATTCCACCACTCAACCCAATAACTGCTTTTTTGCACTTATGTTTATCAAAATAATCCCTTATTCCAGCAACTAATACATCATAAACTTGTTTTATATTTTTATTCTGCATTTTTAATTATATTTCTATTGATTATTATTTTTTATTCATTGATATTATTTTTTTAATTGTTTATTTATTTAATGAAAAATTATTAATGGTTGTTTTATTATTAATTTAATTTAATGGGAATATTCTATTGGGTTTTTATATCATTGTACTTCATTGTAAACTAATTATCAATATCTGCCAATATTATCTTATTTAAAAACCTTTTTAAATATAAGACAAAAACTGAACCTTATGATAAAAACCATATTGTGTGATTTAGGCAATGTAATAGTCTTTGTCAACCATAAAAAAATTGCACAAGGCCTGGCAAAATTTAGCGATAAGAGTGAAGAATATATATACCATTTCTTCCTTAATTCAATAGCTCATAAAGGTTTTGATAAGGGAAAAATAAGTGCAACTAAGCTTTTTATGATTTTTAAAAATAATCTAAACCTAAAATTAAACTTTAACCAATTCAAAAAGATATGGTCTTCCTGCTTTAGACCTAACAAGGATATGGAAGCACTTCTTTACAAACTTAAGAAAAATTACAAACTCATTTTGTTGTCAAACACAGATGAAATTCATTTTACATATTGCAAGGAAAAATACAAGGTTTTAGACATTTTTGATGATTTTATTTTATCTTATAAAATAGGTCATAGAAAACCAAACCCTTTAATTTATTTATCTGCATTAAAAAAAGCAAAAACATTTCCAAGCCATATATTATACATTGACGATATCCATAGGTTTGTTAAGACTGTAAAATTTTTTGGAATAAAATCCATTCAGTATAAAAATATTCAGAAATTAAAAAGTGATTTGAAACGTATAAATGTGGAAATTTAATTTAGAATGACCAAAAATAGCTTAACATAAGATTTATAAATAATTGGCACATACCATAATAAAATGAAAGTCGCAATTATGTATTCAGGAGGCAAAGACAGCACTTCTGCAATAGACTATGCTCTAGAAAAAGGATGGGACATTAAATATTTAATTTCAATAAAACCAACTAGAACTGATTGTTATTTATTCCATTATGCGACTGTTGAGCATACAACAGAATTAGCAAAGATACTTAAAATACATCATATACTAAAAAAATGTACTGTTGCGGATCCAGAAAAAGAAGCTCAAATTGTTAGAAAAATTGTTGAAAAAAAGCAAAAAACAACACCAGTTAATGCAGTTGTTTTGGGTGGTACCGGCTTACAGGAAACACAACTAAAAAGCATACAAAATGCTTTAAGGCCGTTAAGTATAGAGGTCTTTGCATCTCATGCAGGAGAAGAACACGATTTAATAATTGAGAAGATGCTTAACAAAGGCTATGAAATCATGATAACACAAGTTGCATCAGACGGCTTAATGCCTTGGCTGGGAAGAACGCTTACAAAAGAAAACTTTAATGAATTAAAGCGCGATTCAGCAAATTACAAATTCCACATTGGTTTCGAAGGTGGTTATGCAGACACTCTAGTTTTAGACGGCCCGATTTTTGACAAAAAATTAAAGATAGATAGTTTTAAGAGAATTGTTGAGGACAATTATTGTGGCCATATAAAAATAAATAAGCTAAGCATTCTTAATAAGGAAGAAAAGATTAGAAATAAAGACTAGGCTAATTTTGAAGACTTATAAACATCCTCCTTGTACGGTTTTGCCCTTACAATTTCCGCTTTTAAATTTCTTTTCCTCAGCTCTTCCCTTAACTTTTCCTCATCTACTTTTTGGTCATAACCCAAACATATAACATCCGGCTTAAATTCATTTAAAACCTCAAAAACATTATCTTTATGCCCCAAAACAGCTTTATCAACAAAATTTAATTTCTTTACTTGCTCTAACCTATATTCATCATCATGTTTTGGCTTTTTGCCCTTAAACCTCAAAATATTCTCATCCCTGCCAACAACTACAATTAAATAATCACCATAACTTTTCGCTTCCTTAAGATAATGCTCATGGCCCTTATGCAGCACATCAAAAGAGCCAAATGCCATTATTTTTTTCATAAAAGCAGTGGTTCAGGGCTATTTTAAAAATATTGTGGATTTACCCCCAAAAACTTTAAATACACTAAGAAAAGAATCTGTCTTATGCCAAAAAAAGAAGAAAAGCTTGGAATATCAGTAAAAAAAGAAGATGATTTTTCTGAATGGTATAATGAAGTAGTTATTAAATCAGAACTTGCAGAGCATTCTGTAATTAAGGGCTTCATGGTTATAAGGCCAAGAGGCTATGCAATCTGGGAATGCATTCAGGACTATTTTGATGAAAAAATAAAAAATCTAGGAGTAAAAAATGCTTATTTTCCCTTACTTGTCCCAGAAGCTTTTTTCAAAAAAGAAGCAGAGCATGCCCAGGGTTTTGAACCAGAGTTAGCGTGGATATCAGAAAAAGAAGAAGGTGTTAGATATGCTATAAGACCTACTTCAGAAACAATAATGTACGATTCTTATGGAAAATGGGTACGAAGCTGGCGCGATTTGCCATTGCGAATAAACCAATGGTGTAATATTTTGAGATGGGAAGTTAAACAGACAAAACTATTCCTAAGAACCCGCGAGTTTTTATGGCAGGAAGGCCATTGTGTTTATGAAACAGAGGAAGAATGCAACAAAGAAGCCTTATTATACCTTAATGAATACAAAAAATTATCTGAAGACCTGTTAGCCATTCCTGTTTTAGCAGGAAAAAAAACAGAGAAAGAAAAATTTGCTGGAGCCAAAACAACATACTCCTTGGAAGCATTAATGCCTGACGGAAAAGCCCTGCAGATGGGAACTTCCCATAATTTAGGCCAGAACTTTGCAAAAGCATTCAACATCAGGTACTTGGGCAAGGACGAAAAAGAATATGTACCATGGCAGAACTCCTGGGGTTTCTCCACAAGGTTAATAGGCGCTTTAGTTATGACGCATTCTGATGATAAGGGTTTAATTCTGCCCCCAAATATTGCATCAACACAAATTGTAATTGTGCCAATCTATAAAAGCGAAAATAAGGATAAAGTAATCAAAAAAGCCAATGAGATTAAAAATAAGCTGAAGAATTATGATGCAATCCTGGATGACCGGGACAGTTACACACCCGGATGGAAATTTAATGAATGGGAGCTAAAAGGAATTCCATTAAGGATAGAAATAGGGCCAAAGGATATTGCAAAAAACCAGGTAGTTTTAGTAAGTAGAGATAACAACAACAAAGAATTTATAAAAATTGCCCAATTAGATAAAAAAGTAAAAGACACTTTGGAAAACATACAAGCCAATTTATTTCAAAAAGCAAAGAAATTCCTTGATTCCAACATAACAGAAGCAAAAGACTGGAATGATTTTATAAAGAAAATAAAAAACAGGAAGCTTGTCAAGGCATTTTTCTGCGGGGATGTAGGATGTGAAGACTTGATTAAAGACAAAACGCAAGGTGCAACTTCCAGGTTAATCCCATTAGAGCAGCCAAAAAAAATAGGCAAATGTGTGCATTGCAGAAAACAAGGAAAATTCCTGGTTTATTTTGCTAAGGCATATTAATTATAATTATTTTTTATTGATTTTTAAGTATTATTTTTAAAAATTATTGTTCTTTAATTATTGTAAATTATTTTTAATTATATTTTTGTTATTAATTTTGAATTTATTATTGGAATTTTTTTATTGTATTTTAAATTATTGTTCTTTTGTTATTGTTGTTTTTTAATTATTGTATTTTTATTTCAATGCTCTAGCTATTAACCCAGAAATATCAATCTTACTAACCTTATTCGGTATTGTATTTGTAGTAACAACCTTAATATTTGCCTTCCTCAATTTTTCCAGAGCATTTTCCACTAAAATTCCATGCACAGCTACACAATTGAATTTTTTTGCCCCTAATTTTCTAAGGTTTTTTACAGATTCCAATATTGTATTTCCTGTACTTATTATGTCATCAACAAAAACAATATTTTTATTATTAACATTGACATTCTTATTCAATGTAACCTTAACTTTTCTTCCAGTGTATCTTTTCTTTTGCAGAATAACATACTCACATTTTATTTTTTCAGCAACTTTTCTTGCCCATTTGTAGCTTTCCCAGTCAGGACCTACAATCAAAGGCTTCTTGATATTTTTTTGTATGTAATCAGCAATAAAAGGATTAGCAGTTAATTTTTCTGCTTTGATAGAAAATAAATCAGAAAGTTTTGCTTCTCTATGCAGGTGTGGATCAATAATAAACACCTTATCAAAATACCTGCTCATAAGCCTGCCCATTACCTCAATGCTTACACAGTCACCTGCCTTAAACCTTTTATCCTGCCTTAAATAAGGAAAATAAGGTGCAATAAGAAGAACTTTTTTAGCCCCTAAATCGCGGGCAGTATCCGCAGCAAATATTGCTTCTACAACACAATCGTTTATAGCCCCGTAAAAAGACTGAACCAAAATAACCTCTTTGCCCCTGATATTGCTCATAAACCTTACCTTAATCTCGCCATCAGGAAATTTCTTTACCAGCAACAAAGAATAAGAAGCTTTCAGCCTTCTGGCTACTTTTTGTGCTAAATGCGTCCCATTAGAACATCCTATTATTATCATAATTATTCATTAATTTTATTATATTTATATGTTACTATAATACTTAAAGAGTTTAACAGCAATCTTTTTAAAACACTATATTTTTCTTTAGATTAATGCCGCTGTAGCTCAGCCTGGTTAGAGCGCTAGAATTAGATTTTTAGCGACACTCATATATTTGAGTTATGAAGCTTTTTAGCTGATGATATACCTCAAACCGGGTTATCTAGAGGTCTCGAGTTCAAATCTCGTCAGCGGCACTATTTTTCCCTTAGAAATACTCTGCCTTTCATAAAAGTCTTATCTCTTTGTTCTTGTATATGCTCTAAATATTCAAATAATCTATCATCATATCTCTCTGTGTTTTTCTTTGTCGGATAATAGAAATCAGTTTCATCATGAGAAACTTCAAAGCTTTCCATAGCTCCAGTAATATCTTTTAATCCACCTACATCACTTTCTTCTTTCTCAAAAGCACCAATCAATATCCTAGTCATCAACAAAATAAAGATAATTATAATTAAAACTATAAACAAAATATTTAGTATTTTGGTTTCCATAGTGCTATATAATGAATATCTGTTTATAAATCTTAACGCCACGGGCAGGATTTGAACCTGCACAGTCTTGCGACCAAGGAGGTTCGAGCTCCTCGCAATGCCAGATTATGCGACCGTGGCACAAGAATAAGTATTATTTATTGTTTTAAAAAACTTATCAATGCTAAGAAATAACACACCCAGTAACAGCAGCTAACCTATCAAAAGACTGCACATTTTCATATTTCTGCTTATCAACAAACCATGTAGGTGTTATTTTAACTTCTGGATTTTCAGTAAAATCTCTGTAATCGATAAGCCTTATAGAGTTTCCAAACATTGCTTTTTGGGCATCAGTATATTTGCACCAACTTGCACCATACATAACAGCCCCTTTATCAGTTAAGCATTGTGCAAAATCATCCAAAGGAGTTGGCTTTAATGAATTTATATAACTAAAACCAATACCTCCCACAATCAAAACAAAAACAACTGAAACAATAGAAACAAGAAGTATTTTTTTCTTATTTTTTGGTTTTTTTATTGTGTTTCTTTCTATGTTGGATTCTGTTTTCTGAGTTTCATGCCTGATATTTCCAACCTCTTCCTTGCTCAAAGCCATTTTATCATGCAGCTACGCTTGGCTCAATTTGCAAAGGCTCTCCAAGGTCAGAAACAGGAGCTACTCCGCAGCCTCCACCTACATAAGGTTGCTGCTGCTGGCCTTGCTGACCAGTTGCATATCCTGTTGGATAGGGGTTTGATTTTGTGCAGCCAAAAACCAACAACACTGCTAAAGCCAAAACCACCAATAACACTAAACATTTTTTCATTTCTATACCACCACATATCTATTGGTTTTTTCCCATATATAAATATCTTACTAAAATCTCATATAAAAATTAGAGTCTTTTGCTGAAAGGTTAACATTTAAAAATATTGGCATAACACCTTCAATTATGAAAAAGGCCATAATCATTGGTGCAGGAATAATAGGTCTGAGCATTTCCTACTATCTGAAAAAAAATAATTTTGATATTATAGTATTAGAAAAAAGCAAAGCAGGAGAAGAGGCATCATACGCATCAGCCGGGATGCTTGCAGCACAATCAGAATTTGATTTTTATGAAAAATTCATGGATTTCTGCATCAAAAGCAGAGATATGTATGCAGACTTTTGCAAAGATATTGAAAATGCTTCTGGAATTAATGTTGAATTACAAAAATGCGGAATGATAAGGCCTGCATTGAATGAAGGGCACGAGCTACATTTTAAACAAAACTACAAATGGCAGAAAAAGCATGGCTTCGAAATTGAATTCTTAAATGGCCGCGAATTAAGAAAAATTGAGTCAAAACTGTCTGAAAATATAGTTTCCGGATTGTATACTAAAAATGATGGGCAGGTTAATAATAGAAAGTTAATGGAAGCCTTAATTATATCCAATAAAAAAAACAATGTAAAAATAATTGAAAATTGCGAAGTTAAGGATTACTTGATTAAAAATAATAAAATTAATGGTGTAAAAACAAATAATGGAACTTTAAATGCAGATATTGTTGTTAATGCTGCTGGATCATGGTCATCATTAATATCCCAGGAACTAATCCCAAATTTTAAAGTCAAACCAATTCGTGGCCAAATAGTTTCTTTACAAGCCAATAAAGAGATTCTAAAAAAAGTAATTTTTGCAAGTGTGCTTGGAAAAGGTGGCTACATAGTTCCAAGAAAAGACAATACAATAATTTTAGGCTCAACTGTTGAAGATATTGGTTTTGAAAAAAGAAATACTGAAGAAGGCATAAACTCCATACTAAAAAACTGCTTCAATATAATCCCAAAACTAAAAGACTTGAAAATAATAGAAAAATGGTCAGGCTTCAGACCTCTAGCAGAAGATCAACTGCCAATCATAGGAAAAACAAATATTGAAAACCTAATCCTGGCAACAGCCCACCATAGAAATGGAATTCTTTTAGCACCAATAACAGCAAAAGCAATAACAGAGCTGATTGTAAATGGTAATATTCTCCCGGAAATAAAAGATTTCAACATTGATAGATTTAATAATAAAAATTAAACCTTCTTAATCTTCTCAACCAACTCAGAAGCAGCTTTCCTCACATCCTCAGCAGCCACAACAGCACTTATAACTGCAACACTTCTAACTCCTTGCCCTAAAACCTCATTAATATTATTTTTATTTATTCCGCCTATTACAATTACTGGTTTATGAACATTATCCAATACTGGCTTTATAATCTCAACACCTACTGTAAAATCTTTTGTCCTTGTTTTGTATATTGGCCCTATTGTAATGTAATCAACATCCTCTTGGTCAGCATCTACAGCCTGCTCAACACTATGCGTAGACAAGCCAATAATCAGCTTATCCTTACAAATTTCTCTTGCTTCTTCTATGGACATACATGAAATATCACTTTGTCCTAAATGAACACCATCAGCTCCAATTTCCATAGCAACATCAATATAATCATTCACAATAAAAAGAACATTATTCTCTTTACAAATTTTTAACAGCTTCACTGCTTCCTCTTTAATCTGCTCTTTATCCCATTCTTTTTCCCTTAACTGTATTATCTCTGCACCGCCTTTTATAGCTTCCCTGACAACTTCCTCATTACTCCTGCCTTTAGAAATAGCACTTTCTGTTATTACATACAGCTTATTATCAAAATTTTCCATACTAAAAAGAAATATTTTATTATTTTTAATATTATTGGTAAGTATTGGAATTTAATTTTCCAACAAATTTATTAATGGACTTACTTATCCAAAATAATATGCAATTCAAAATAAAAACACAATCAAAAAAATCAAAAGCAATATCCACAATAATTCATTTACCATTTTTATATATCCTTATTTTATTCTCTCTTAGAACTTTCCTGATAGTATATTCCAGCAACAATTAAAACAAAACCTATTAATATCCAATACCACCATATTATTTCAGTAAATCTGTATGCAACTAAAGCACTTGCAAAAAGGACAATTCCAAAACTTCCAAATATCCTGCCAGCAATAATAAGCTTGTCCATTTATCTAACAACTCCTTCTGTTGGGCTGGATGCAGAAGCATATAATTTCTTAGGAATCCTTCCAGCCAGAAAAGCATCTCTTCCACTTTCAACAGCAAGCTTCATGGCTCTAGCCATCTTAACTGGGTCTTTGGCCAGAGCGACTCCAGTATTTAATAAAACCCCGTCTGCACCAAGTTCCATAGCAATAGTTGAATCAGAAGCAGTTCCAACACCAGCATCTACAATTATTGGCACGCGGGCATTTTCCAAAATAATTTTTATATTGTTTGGATTTAATATCCCTTGTCCAGAACCGATTGGAGCTCCAAGGGGCATGACAGCACCAGCACCAGCTTCCTCAAACCTCTTTGCATAAACAATATCATCATTTGTATAGGCAAGAACTGTAAATCCCTCCTCAACCAGAACTTTTGTGGTCTTTAATGTCTCTTCATTGTCCGGCATCAGTGTTTTTTTATCACCAATAACTTCCAGCTTAATCCAGTTTGGCAGTCCAACCTCGCGTGCAAGCCTTGCTGTCCTGATAGCTTCCTCTGCAGTAAAACATCCAGCAGTATTAGGCAATATTGTAATCTTGTTTGTATCAATATGACTCAACATGCTTTCTTTGCTCTTATCCCTTAAATCAACTCTTCTTATTGCAACAGTAACAACTTCTGCTCCACTAGCTTCATGAGCCTTTTTCATTATTTCAAAATTCTCATACTTTCCAGTGCCTATAAATAATCTTGAATTAAACTCAAATTTACCAATTTTTAATTTATCATCATTCATATATTAACCACCACCAACAACCTTAACTATCTCCAAAATATCATTATTTTTTAATTTTGTATTATCAAATTTTTCTCTATGAACAACGTTTTTATTCAATTCCACAGCCACAGTATCATTATTTAATTTTAAAGAGTCTAATAAATCTACAATATTGTTACATTCTAATTCTCTCTTTTCTCCATTAATTATTAATTCCATTTCCGCTCCTTTAGTATAAGATAACTATAACCAATTTAAAAACGTTTTTATTAAGAACCAGAGATACCTATCTTATTCATAACGCAAAGTCCGTCACTTCGTTCCTTGACATTAGCGATACCCATTTTATTCGTATCGTAATGCATACTCATTGACATTCGTAGCTTTGCGTTATTCATAACGCAAAGCATCCACAGGCTTTAGCTTTGATGCTGCTCTTGCAGGAAAAAAACCAGAAGCCGCGCCAACTGAAAATGAAAATACTAAACAACCCACTATCAGCCACCATGGAAAATAAGGCTGCAGAAATGAATATCCTGTAGCAGCAATCGCAATAGCTCCAAGCTTTGCTAAACCATAACCAAGCAGCATACCAATACTGCCTCCAATCAAACCCAAAAATCCTGACTCAAAGAAGAACATCAAAAGAATTGTGCTGTTTCTTGCGCCAATAGACTTCATTATGCCTATCTCTTTTGTCCTCTCTAAAACAGCAGTATACATGGTATTCATGATATTTACAGCAGCTACAAGCACGGATATTCCTGCAATTATTACTAAAATAGAGTTAAGCACCAATAATATTGTTCCAAAAGTCTCCATAAGCTGCTCAAATGACTGGATATAAAAATCTTCCTCACCTTCTTTCTGCCCTTTTTTCTTCCTCAATTTTTCTTCAAGCCTTTCTGCAAGCTCAGTTGGAACTACACCTTTCTCCGCCCTGATGTAGACCATAGCATATTCATCTCCAATATCAAAAAGTTCTTTCATAGCATCATTTGTCATGTAAACATTAGAATCATCACCAGGATTGCCTATCTCTTCATAAAATCCTATTATGTCGAAAGATTTACCATTGATAAAGATATTGTCACCTAGTTTCAAAGGTTTAGAAAAAATCTTGTCAGCGAACAAATAATTGTAACCAACCGTAACCTTATTTTTATCTCCTGTTTTTAAAGCTCTTCCTTTGAAAATCCCATAACCTGCAAAAGCCTCTTCAATAAGTTTTTGTTCAGAAGGGTTAGTGGGCATTCCCATCATGAAAACCCATTTTCCCAACTTTTTTTTATCAATTTTCACTTCACTCTGCTCAATTATCATTCCAGTAGATTCTGAAATACCTCTTTGCTTTTTTATAAAATCAAGATCCTCTTTAGTAAGGTGTGTTCCTGTAGTGCCTGGAGCTCCATAACCCCTTGGCTGAGCAATGAGTTTGTCTGTCCCCATTTCCTGGGCCATAATATCCATATAATTTCTAAGCCCCTCACCAAAGCTGATTAAAACAAAAATAGACATTATGCCGATAAGTATAGAAAGAATAGTAAGAGAACTTCTTGTAAATCTATACCTAATATTAGTTATAACGTATTTAATTAAATCTCCTATCATCTTACACCTTATTATTTAGTATGCCGTAAAGCATCTACAGGATTTAGTCTCGAGGCTCGTATTGCAGGAATTACCCCAAATATACTCCCCAGTAAAAATGAGCCCAATATTGAGCCAAGCACTAACCAGAGACTTATTTCTGTTCTAATAAGCTCGCTTCCAAGCAGTATTCTTCCAATAAAGGCAAGACCCGTTGCCATACTTATCCCAATAACAGCACCTATTATCCCCCCTATACTCCCTATCAGCCCAGATTCAATAAA
>Ga0187827_10007348_pt1 | contig 12293 bp, 9 predicted proteins | sample ETNtaG_39_FD_167969 | JGI IMG/M metagenome (GOLD analysis project Ga0187827, IMG submission 167969) | Marine microbial and viral communities from oxygen minimum zone, Eastern Pacific Ocean - ETNP2014_SV_150_PacBio MetaG (Illumina Assembly) | ecosystem: Environmental > Aquatic > Marine > Hypoxic... | reverse complement strand
CATCGCCACGACCAACGACCAGTTCCTCGTGGCTAGTCTCGCTGTAGGCCTGGCAGGATGCGCCGTTGGCTTCCTCCGACACAACTTCCACCCAGCCCGCATCTACATGGGCGATGGTGGTTCGCTATTCATCGGCTTCCTCGTCGCATATCTGGGTATCAAGTTGCAGTTCCAGAGTGGAAGGCTGCTGAGTGCTCTGATCCCGGTACTGGTGTGTTCGGTGGCTATCTTCGACACGGCGCTGGTCACAATCTCCCGACTGGCGAGAGGGCGTAGCCCGTTCCTGGGTGGACAGGACCATGTCAGCCATCGTCTGGTTCGCCTGGGCCTTCCCGTGCCGATAGCGGTTGGCACCATCTATTTTGGGGCCATTGGCATCGGCATTCTGACCTACGTAGTGAGCGGCGTTGATCCTAGATCGGCCTGGATACTCACCACGATGATCGGCGCCACCCTGACCGTCATTGGCGGGTATCTGCTTACCGTTCCCGCCAATGCGGTGTCCTCCACCAACGACCGATCAGCCAGCATGAGATCCAGGGAGAACTAAGTGGGTGGCTGTGGAAGACAACAACTGTCATCGCAACTTGACCACCCAGTTTGACCATACTGACTACAACATTGAGACGGGTTCATCAGCAGTCGCCACCGGTCAACCTCATCCTCCAGCACCTCAACTCGACAAACGTCGCTAATGTCGGTTGCGACCCGCAGAGTAGACCACCAAGGGCACTAGCCGAACTCTAACATCACCCCGTGGACTGTGACCGAACAGCATCCATACGGATCTCAGCCGCGTAAGTCATGCCGCTGGGCAAGCAAGGCCTCCCAAGCTGGCGGATCCACACATTGAACAATCACATATGCCAAGGGGTCAGAGAACTCACCTACCAACTTGAAGAACGTGTTTTCGTACTTGAGGTCACTCAGCGACAGTCGCTCCTCAACGCAGACCAATGCTCGCCCACAAGCCGATGATGAACTGGGAAACCAGTCAGTAAGGTTGGCAACGTTTTCACCATCCCTATTGGTACCTACCTGGCAAGTAGGTCATAAAGGTATCGGAGAACTCCTGGTCATCTCCTGAACACGACCCTGCCCCGAAGAGTAATACCGCTACGGCTAGCCCCAGCCAACAGCCACCGTGTCCCACTCCATTAAACCACATAGTGACCACGCTCCGAACTGCTACAACTCCTGCGCCAGTTGCGACAAACCCGGCCCAAGTGTATTGCCCGACTAGGTCAGTACGTCTACCAATGGGCGATGCAGTGATTGAGAGGTTGAATAAGTCTTCTGCGTCTAGACTCAAGCACGATCTCGGACCTTCTTACATGTAGCGATCCTGGTAACGATGACCATACGAAAGCCCATCAGCAAACTAAGTACCTACCGGCTTCGAGGAGTCAGGAACAATCCGTCAGTCCTGACCAAGGTGAAAGAGGTATGCGCCCAAAACAAAGCAATCATCTTCTTCGCAGAAGATCGTGCAGACTGGATCCACATAGGCCCCATCGCTGACCGTCTTGAGCGATTCGGCCACCCCGTACTCCGGCTGACAACCGATCCAAACGATACTGCAATTACCCAACACAACGGATTGTTCGTGGGCGGAACACTTTCCGCAACACAATTGTTCCTACGCCTTCCTCCATGTGTCGTAGTCATGACGATGACAGATCTTGGAACTTTCCATCTCAAGAGATCCATTCATGATGTTCACTACGTCTATATATTTCATTCTCTTCTGAGCACACACCGTGCTTATCGAGCAAATGCATTCGATGCCTATGATTCCATTCTCTGTTCATCGCCTTATCACTTTTCTGAGTTGACCAAGGTAGCGACAACTCGTCCCGACAGAGTCCAAACACTCTATGAGACAGGATACTGCAGGCTTGATTCCCTAATGAGTGAAACTGAACCAGTATGTGAACCTGCACATGACTATCCTCGAGTCCTGATAGCTCCAACTTGGGGACCCTCTTCTCTACTGAACTTCAATATTGAGAGTATTATTCAGAATCTATTGGACGAGTCTATTGAAGTAATCTTACGATTTCATCCTATGTCACTTCGTCATAACAGTGCTCTTAGTGATCAATTCTCAGAACGTTTCGGACAACATCTACTCTTTTCACTTGATCGTCGTTTCGAGTCTACTGAAGCCTACCTAAAATCTGATATCGTATTAAGTGATTGGTCCGGTGCAGCACATGAATTTTCTCTAGGGCTTCTTCGCCCAGCGATCTTCATTGATACTCCAATTAAAGCCAATAACAACATCTTTCAGCGTCTTGACTTGGTCTGTTATGAGGACGTGGTTCGCGATGCCCTGGGATCACTAGTTGGCCTCGACCAGACAGGAGAGGTTCCCAGTATTGTCATGTCTCTCCTTGACAGTAGTCATGACTGGAAAGAAACTCTTGGGACACTTCGGGATGACACCATCTTTAATCCAGGATGTGCAGTCGAAGTGGCCGCACGGCAAATCAGCGAACTCGTTTCTTGATCTCCTAGACTATTGCTTACCCCCACTAACCACATGCTGACTTCCCGGTTGGGCGCTGAGCCAGGCCTCCGGTCAGTACCCCGATCCTCTAAGTTCGGGGAATCTAAGTTGGGATCTATTCAACTAGTTGCAGTTCGATCTCTGCACAAGCCTGCAAGCCTAGATGAGGTCAGTCAGTATCATCTCCAGTTGTTGCCTAGTGGCGCGGCGAGGATTGTTGGACAGTCGCTGGGTATTTACCTCACTGGCAAGCCTCACACAATCCGCAGGTGAAGTGACCCCGTACGCTGCTAACTGCGTTTCAAGGCCCAGACTGACCATTAATGCAGTTATTGCCTTACGCCCCTCAGTGCAGGTGCTTACTCCCAGAAGGTCGCAGATCTCAGTCAACACCTGCTTCACATGTTCCATGCCCCGTGGATCATTCAGATCCGAGTTCGTGGCCTCACAGTTGAACTCAAGAAACCTCCCAACCGTGAGTGCCACCGCCTGACCATGAGGTATTCCAAAAGACGTGGTCAAGCCATAGGAGAGAGCATGTGGGCCTGTTGTTTTTGAAATATCAATAGCCTTTCCGGCTAAGTGAGCCGCCTTACTCATCGCTTCTCGGGAGTCACCCGATGGAGAATTGACAGCCATATTGATATTTTGCAGAACTAGGTCCATTGCCTCAGATGCCAAGTGTCGCGATCTGTCAGAAGATTTAACGCTCCAGAGTGATTCGAGAGCCTGCGAAAACGCATCCATCCCGGACATGGCTGTCTGTAGTGAAGGCATACTGTAAGTCAATTGTGGGTCAACAATGGCCACTTCGGGTCGAACATAGTCATGAGCCACCGAGAACTTCTCATTACCCACAAATACCACAGCAAAATGCGTTACCTCACTACCACTTCCAGCCGTAGTCGGAATAGCTATCAAGGGTACTCCTCTTCGAAGAATCGTTCCAGTTCCAGATGCAATATCTTCAGGTGAATCTTCTTGGACACTGCATATTCGAATCATTTTGGCGATATCGATAACACTCCCACCACCAACAGCTATCACTAGATCAGGCCTAAACTCACCATAGACTTTGAGGCCAGCATGAACATCCGATAGGACTGGCAAATCAGTTCCAACACTGAATCTATCCACCTGAAGAGAGGAAAGGATTAGTTCCAATGACTTCGCAGCACCAGAAACCTTGAACGATTCCTTTCCTGTGATCAACAGAATACGTCTAGATGAAGCAACTTCTGCAATCATGGAAAGCCTTCGAATACTTCCTTTGCCAAAGTATTCGCTCGTTTTCATGGCTTCATGAATCTCATGAAATCATACTTGTTCTCGGAAGGTTGGATTTGAGGTCGGCCGAGATCCTCACGCGATCCTCTAGCAATCCGGACTTCAAGCATATGGGGGCCATCTACACCTGAAAGATTTGCGAGCGCCGATCTCAAATCTCTTTCTGTACTCACGGAAGTCGAAACATGAAATCCACACGCTTTTGCAATCAGAGGTATGTCAATATCAAAACCAGCTGTGGGCTGCCCACCAACAGATTCATGACACCCATTATTGAGCACAATATGAGTGAAGTTCCGAGATCCAACTAAGCCTAGAATAGCCAGGGCGCCCATATGCATAATTAGAGCTCCATCACCATCAAGACAGTAAACCCGTCGCTCAGGCTGACCGAGCGCAATGCCTAGTGCAATTTGGGACGCATGGCCCATCGATCCCACAGTAAGGAAATCTTGTACTGATCTACGCACACCTCCTGTCTTCCGATACTCATAGAGTTCTCTAGAGATCTTTCCGGTTGATGCCACAACCACATCGGTCACATCCATCTGATCCACAATCAAGGCAATGGCACCTTCGCGTGTCAGTACATATGGATTAGAAGGCATGGCCACTTGGGGAATCGTCTCAAACGTATCTCTTCGCACAATGATTGCTTCGGGACGCGACCCGGCCGTTGCAGTCTTGACCGATTCCCGAAGACACCCGATGGCACCAGCCGTATCACTAGGCAACACTCGATATGGAATTTCAAGATCATTCAATAGCGGTACTGTCACACGACCCTGCAACAAGTGCTGCGGTTCATCAACTGTTCCAGGTTCACCCCGCCATCCAATGAGCAACAGAAGCGGAATACTGTAGACATCACGCGAGGTAAGCGAGAGGAGTGGATTAACAGCATTTCCCAGACCAGAGTTCTGCATATAGACAAGCCCAAGTCCACCCGTTGCCAGATGATGGCCCGCTGCTAGAGCCACACCGGCTCCCTCATTCGCGACCACCACGTTGATAGCCCGATCCTCTAGATCGTCGACACACGCAACGAACTCTCTCAAAAGCGAATCTGGCACACCGCAGAACAAACCGATACCAAGATCTAACGCTTCCGCAAGGAAAGAGACGCCATCAACCATGGTTCTATTGTCGTTGTGAAATAAGTGCTAGGCAATCTGGAATTGACATACAGTATTTTTCAGCTTCCTTTGCCCTACCGTGCTTCAAAATGCTCTCAGCAACCGTGCGCATCATCGGATACGCACTCCTTAGGAGATGATTTGCATATATCACGACCTGGACTCCGGCCTCTACAAGTTGCTCTTCTGTAACAGCACTGTAAGTCGATGGAACGGCCACGAGAGGAACCCTGTCTTTGAGTTTCTTGTATTCATCACAAAATTCAAATATCTCGCGAGGAGAGTCATCCCTGCTATGAATCATGATGGCATCTACACCTGCGCCGATGTACGTGACAGCCCTAGACAGTGCTTCTTCTACCCCTAGATTGAGTATTAGAGATTCAATTCGAGCAATAATTGAGAAACTATCAGTAACTTGGGCTTTCTTTCCCTCAGAAATCTTGTGTGCAAATATCTCTGGATCTGCCTGCATCTGTGGGACATCGGTACCGTAAAGAGAGTTCTGCTTCAATCCGTCCTTGTCCTCAATGATGACTGCCGACACTCCAAGCCGTTCCAGAGTGCGAACCGTAAACACGAAGTGTTCTGTCAACCCTCCAGAGTCGCCATCCAGAATAAGCGGCTTTGTAGTACCTTCTAGTGCTTCTTCTATAGTCTTGAGTCGAGAAGAAAAGTCAACAAATCCAATATCAGGTTTACCCTTTGCGATTGAATCAGTCAGGCTACTTACCCACATTGCATCGAACTCAGTAACAATTCCATCCTTGACCAGACTAGTATTTTCAACTATCAGTGATGTAAGTCCGTTGTGCACCTCTAGGACTCTGACTAGAGGTTTGCTCGAAAGAAGTCGACGAAACCGTTGCATTCGGATTTCTGGCGTAGTACCTATTTCTCTAGCAACTGCATTCAAACTCGCAGAGGATATACCCTCTGTATACTTTGGCTCAATAAGTTCGCCACCCCATTGATTCAATATCGCGACTACTCGATCACGAACTGGCCGTTGTATACCAGTTTTCCAGTCATCTCCATGAACTACATAGTCGGGTTTCAACTCAAGCAGATTTGGTTCATAGTCAAGGGTAGTTTGTGGTATTACATGAGCTACCCCTCTGATATTCTCTACCACAATCTTTCTTTGGTCATAAGTCATGAATGGTAAGCGCTTATAACTCGCTACTGCTTCATCAGTTAATAACCCAATCGTGACTTCACCTAGTTCACGAGCCGAACCTATTATCGCGAGATGGCCTGGATGAATCAGATCAGCACTCATTCCCACATACACTTGTTTTTCCACTGAATTCCTTTAGGTTAGACCACCTCTTGTGGTGAACTGAATTTCCAACTGCAGTCTTCGTCTCTAGGTTCGATCAGTTGGATCCAATTTTGCTTCCATGAATACCGGACTGCTCTATCAAAGCGTTCAACGTCTAGAAACCCCCGACAAACCAAGATGCCATCAAGAACTTGAGACAACTGCTGTCAGATCGCAGCCCCCGTCTTACGTAACTAGACGACCTTGGGATCCTGGCTAGTTGGAGTCCTTTGAAATCGCTTCACAATCCAATGCCAAACGCTTCGTGCGTACACCCCAACACCAGCTGCCGCGCCGGCAATCGCGGCAACGACCAGCGAAAGCGTGCCGCCATCAAGGTATGCCAGCGCTGAAGCCACGCCTGCAGCCTACTACCGGATCAGGCGTGCGGAGTTTCGACTTGATGTATTGGTCTGAAAGTTCTCAGGAGCATTGCAAACGTCACGGTCGGCATCTTCTAGCTTCTGTGTCTAGTCCCAACTGCTTCTCCTTGGCGCCCCCTAACTGAACCGACCTGTGCAAGGAGTCACTTTAGTGGTGCGAGTGTGTCCTCAAAGGCTCGAAGTTGATCAGTTACATCACTGACTTCGCGTCCCTCATACCAAGCCCAGAATGACTGCACGGGCTCTAGCATCCGAGTCCTGCCGGAGAGACAGCCGAAGACGACTCGGAACGTGTTCACTCCCGCGTACGTGTCAGATACTCGATCTCTACACCGTTCCGGCAACCTCACAGCACTATAGACACTTGCCCTCGTCCAGAGATCCTCAACGGGGATGCTCTCAACATAGTCTCCACTAATAAGGACGCCTCGAGCCGGCCCGTGATCGGATTGCAGGATTATCACCGAATCGCGGTCAATATTGTTTACCAGTTCAAGAATCTGTTTCTGTGTGCACTCCGCCCCCATACGTAGACCGACCAGGTCGTCCCATGCAGCCACCGACGGTGTGAATCCAGGGTGAGAACTGGGGCCACATTCCGAATCGAGAGTGAAGGGCGGGTGGGGATGCAGCATGTGTGCAAGGACGAAAACTGGAACCGGTCCATTCTCTTGTTTTACCGTAGCCACAACCTTTAGGAGATCATCGACCATAAAGATTCTACCTGCCGCTCCTTCACCGGTCCAACGAAGATCCGCAGCCGCAAGCCATCTCCGGAAAATGCCCGGAAGGAGACCCCGATTGGCGAGGCCGTGCAGAGGAGTCATTTCGGCCAACTGCAGACGGATTGCAGCATCAATTGAGTTTCCCTGTACCAAACACGTCGTTAGTTCTCTTATCGGCGAGAGACTCAGATCGCAGAAAGGGCCCCCACCTTCAGTCGCGGTCACGAACCGGTAGCCCTGTGCTGCCAGTTCCTCATGTGTCAAATTATCTCCACCCATAATCCGGTTTGTAAGGAAATGGGTGGAAGGTCGACCACGCGGACCGGGGTATGCCTGATACCCCTGGTCAAGGACCGCCGGAACCGACAACCACGTCATGGGATGTGCACTCAGCGCCCTGTCGGCAACAACGAAACCATCCTCGCTTAGCGTTTCATTGAAGTCCGAAAAATCGAAGCCATAAATCTTGTCGAAGACATCGACTCGGGCAAGTCCATCAAGGATGAGGTAATAGATATCCGGTTTGAACGGCCATTCTTCATCACTGGTCGTAGCAAATCCTGCCTTTGGTCCACTGTCAGAGGATTGTGTGACAAACCAGTACTGAGCCAGCGGTAGAACGGCAAACGTGAGGCTGAACAGCAGACCAGCCGTCAAGAATCTCGACATTCTCGCCAACCTGAGAATGGCTACCGTGCCGACTACCAGAACCAACACCCAGGCCAACTCGGCTGCGATGCCCGTGAACGCCAAGTAGTCGTCTACCACGCTCCCGATATCGCGGTACCAGAAGAGGGCGAATACTCCCCAACCAGAAATGAGACTCGCTCGTGAACCCCAAGATCTTCCACTGATAACGGCAACACAGACCCCTAGAACCACAACGATCCCAACAGCCATGACCGGATACCACCAGACATCAGCGATGGAAACGAACTCGCGGTTGCCATAGAGAAATGCTGAGAATGGCGCTACCACCAGACAAGTAGCAATAACAAGTTCCCCGAATGGAATACGCCTAGCCAAGTTGCTCAAACCCTCAGCCCACCCTCACCTACGCCATCAGTCACACGAAATCGCAGGCGCCACTACTCGTCACCGGCATCAATGCTGTCTCAACCCTGACGAACCCAAAGTCGCACCACGCCTTCCACGGTACTTCGGACTCCTGACCTGCAATGGAACCCCTGGGTCAAACTTGGTAACACCCCACAGGTGTGATCTCTACTCTAGGCGGTACACGCCTCCAGCGAGGGAGAGCACGTACACACTGCCATCCTCGGAACGGGTGAAAGATACCGGGAGTTCCATGCTTCCACCTAGATCCCGAACAACCCAGCCACCTTTACCGTCCGACACAAGGGCCCGAATCACGCCGTCGCAGAAGTCGCTGAACAAGAACGCCCCCTCAAGGTCCGGATAGTGTCCGCCGCGAACTACCACTCCTCCGATAACGGCACAACGGGAATCAAATCCTTTGTTGCTCCGCCGGTACTCATGGACTGGAAGAACATCTCCATCGGGTTCTGGACCGTTAAGCACCTCCGATCCCTCCATAGCAACCCAGCCAAAGTCAGCCCCAGACTCCACGTCTGCCGCCGGCAGGTAGTTAACTTCCTCAATCTGGGTCCGGCCTACATCCGCAATCCAGAGATCCCCTGTCGCAGGATCAAGGTCGAAACGCCACGGATTCCGCAATCCATAGGCCAATATTTCCGGCCGTGTTCCGACTGACTCCTGGTCGACAAACGGATTGTCTTTCGGGATGCCATAGGCAGACACCCCGTCGACCTTCGGTATAATTCGAAGTAGATTACCCATCAGGGTCATCAAGTTTCGGCTGTTTCCATGGGTGTCTGGGATCAGTCCTGGAACCGAACCGTCACCAAGCCCAACAATTAGTTGACCGACTGGGTCAACTATCAAGTGCCCGCCTACATGCCACCACAATCCAGTACCATCGCGCACATGGGGTTGGGTGACTGCAAGAAGTAACCGCTGTGAATCAACAACCGGCCCACTGACATCCATCCGGTAGGCAAGTATCCGGACCTGTGAGTTCCAATCTGTGTACGAGACATAGAGTTCGTCGCCAATAGGCGAAACGGCGAGACCTAGCAATCCTCCATGCAACACTGCGCTCACACGGTCAGATATGTCCAGAACTTGCCCAATGGGCATGAATGATCCGTCGCTAGAAATACCTATCCTGTGTACTCGACCCGCGCGCTCTGCCAGTAAAAGGTCTCTAGTGCCGGGCCACGACACTAAGGCAACCGGAGCTTCAAAATTCCCAACCTCAACCAGTACAACAGTGTCACTATCCTGAATTAGCACCCTGGAAAAAGCCTGAGATATGAGAAGTATGCCACAAACCACAGCTGCACCGGCAACCAGTTGTACGAAATACCTCGGTACCTCGTTAACCCTCACTTGATGCTGTCATGCATTTGATCAATCATTGCCTACATCCCCCATAAGGACTGGAACAGACGAAACCGCTAGCCCCTCAATCTCTACCCTGGCCAACTCAAGTACCTGACAGAACAATAATTATCTGAGTCTTCCATTTTCGAATAAATAAGCATAGCACGAATTATTGATAAGCGCCTTGCGGCGATCCATGCCGTATCACCAGATCATAGTTCTTGATTCAATATTCTTCGAGAGAGCCACTTGCAAGAAGTATATTCCACTGGCTAAGAATACAAGTCCAATGACACTAATCAGAATCAGTCCCAATATAGGATCAACTCTATTTGCTATAAACGTCAACACTCCGATCAGAGTAGCGCCGAAATAGACGACACCTACGGCAACGGTCGGTTGCAGTCCGACTGCGATAAGTCGGTAATGAAGTCCATCATATCCTTTTGGAGTGGGTCTGTGTCTATTGAGTAGATGGAATGCGACTACCAGCAGTAAATTAAACAGCACAACTGAACAGATAAGTATCGGAGTCAAAGCACTCACAACAAAGGTAGCGTCTATCCGGAACAGTTTGAGACAAAGATAGGCAACAATGAAACTTACCAGTTGTGTACCACCCTTACCGAGGTGGGTTTGGTTGGAATCTAGATTGTGGATGAGGAACCCGGTAGTGCATCCGGTTAGTGCAATGGATAACACTGACAGCAGAACCTGTTCGTTCGTCAATGCAATGGCAAACAAACTGAGGCAAGCAATCGTCGCTAGACCTGCCGCGAGTCCACTCGTGTTATCTATCAACTGAAAAGCGTTGGCTACAACCACAAACCAGGAAATAGTGAGCCCAAGGGCCACCACACCGGGAATCTGACCTTGAAGCATTATCCCGCTACCAATTGCCCAGACAATGGTTGCTCCAGTGATCTCGGCTCCGATATGCCAAGACGGCAGCAGTTGAAGCGACTCATCAACAAGTCCAACAATAAATAGAGCAACCGCCACCATGAGAACAGTGGTGAGCCCCTCCCTGCCGCCAGCCAGTGGTCGCATCACTGATGACACTGGAACCGCAACCACGAAGGTGAGGACAATGGCACCGGCTCTCAGGCCGCGAGTAAGGATCTTGTGATTACTCCCACCATGGAGTGCTACATAACGGCCCGTGATTTTCGTTACAACTACCGCTAGTCCTGCGCACAGAGCGATTGTCCCAAGCAAGACAAGAAGATACGCCCACCAACTCCCACTCACGAAACCAGCATAGTCCTACCAGACTTGCCTACCAGCGCCGCTGCGATACTGACCGGCCAGGAGGATCCCTTCCTTATGCTCCACACTTGATCCCCAGAGGGGCGTGGTTACTAAGGTGCCGCCTGTCGCTAACTGGAAACCTCAGCCGACTCTTCCATCCTATTCTACGGTAGTCGACTGCCAGCCGCGTCAAACCTAACGGGGTGCGAGCCCGGGTTGGAGAGAGAGTATGACTCTCAACGCTGCAACCTGCGTCCAGCAGGCACTCTGATCAGGCGTCGCCTCGCTCCCACGGTCCAGCCGTCCGGAACCAGTCCGCTGTAACCCGCAGTCCGTCAGCGAAATCAGGAGGCTCGACGTTTGGGAACAGGTGCTTCAACGCAGATGAGTCGGCCTGCGAACGTGCCACATCACCTGCTCTGGATGGCTGGAACTCAACCGCGAGTGGTCGATTCAAGATCGTCTCAAGTTCGGAAATCACCTCCAACAAGGTGATCTTCTTCCCGAAGGCAAGGTTCAACGGTTCCAGATGGCTGACTCGACGCTGGATTGCATCGACTATCACGGAAACGACGGTGTCCACGTAGGTGAAGTCCCGACACTGCGTACCGTCGCCATGCACGGGTAGCGGCTGATCCTGCATGGCAGCAGAGAGAAAGGCCGGGATGACGGCCGCATAGGTGTGCAGCGGAGGTTGCAGCGGCCCGAACACGTTGAAGAACCGGAGGGCCAGCACGGGCATGTCGTAGCTCTGGCCCCAGGCCAGCGTGTAGGCCTCGGTGGCAAGCTTGCTTGCCGCGTAGGGGCTTACAGGGCGTGCCACCAGGCCCTCATGCTTTGGCAGGGTGTCATTGGCCCCGTAGACGGAGGATGAAGAGGCCACGATCACCTGCACGTCACCCTGACGGCGGGCTGCCTCAAGCACAAGTGCCGTACCGGTAGCGTTGTCCTCGTGAGTCGCCAGTGGATGGGCGATTGAGCGGGGAACCGATGACCGTGCAGCCAGGTGGACGACGGACGAAACGTCCTCCATTGCCGTGGCCAGCAGGTCCTTGTTGAGGATTGATCCTTCAATGAAGGCTACGTTGAGGCCATCGAGATTCGACCGGAATCCGAATGACAGATCGTCAAGAACGACGATGTCATTATCGGGTCCATCGGACAGAGCGCTGACCAGGTTGGCGCCGATGAAGCCGGCCCCACCGGTAATGAGAACCTTCATCGAGTGGAAACGGGCATCTGCTGCTC
>Ga0187827_10007346_pt1 | contig 12296 bp, 9 predicted proteins | sample ETNtaG_39_FD_167969 | JGI IMG/M metagenome (GOLD analysis project Ga0187827, IMG submission 167969) | Marine microbial and viral communities from oxygen minimum zone, Eastern Pacific Ocean - ETNP2014_SV_150_PacBio MetaG (Illumina Assembly) | ecosystem: Environmental > Aquatic > Marine > Hypoxic... | reverse complement strand
GGCCGCGGCCGTGCCTTCATCTAGCAAAGAAGCACTTGCTAGCGGTAAGCCCGTTAAATCAATGCACATTTGTTGATAGTTCAGTAATGACTCTAAACGACCTTGTGCTATTTCTGGTTGATAAGGCGTATAAGCAGTGTACCAACCGGGGTTTTCTAATACGTTACGGGCAATTACATTTGGTGTTAAAGTGCCGTAATAACCTAAACCAATGTATGAAGTCTTTACTTTATTTAAGCTTGCCACCGTTTTTAAATCAGCAAGAGCCTGCACTTCTGTTTTACTGTCATCAATGGCTGGTAAGTCAGCTAAACGAATATCATTAGGTACAATTTCATCAATTAATGCATCAATCGATTCTGCACCTATGTCGTTGAGCATAACTTGGGTTTGTGCTTCACTTGGCCCAATATGGCGACGAATAAAATCTTGTTTTTGCTCAAGATCGGTAAGAGTTTGAGTAGTCATAAAACAGCTTCACTTAAATAAATTTACTAGAAAAATAAAGCCCCAAACGTTCGTCGAGGCTTAATCATTAATATTCTTCATTTTTAGCTTAGATAATCAAAGTGTCGCCAAAGCTATCAACCTATAACCCCTATGAGCTTAGTACACTAAGTGATTAGAGTAAATAGTACTGACAATGCGACTAAATTTGATTAAAAAGGCTAAAATTAGTCTTCGTCAATCGAGTTAGCATAACCTTCGGCATCAAGCAGATCGTCTAACTCACAGGCATCATCCAGTTTGATTTTAAATAACCAACCATCACCAAATGCATCTGAGTTAACTAACTCAGGTGAATCTTCAAGCTCTTCATTGACTTCAATAACTTCACCTGAAACAGGCGCATAGATATCTGAAGCGGCTTTTACAGATTCTGCAACAGCAACATCGTCACCTGTACTGACTTCATCACCTACATCGGGCAATTCAACAAATACCATATCACCTAATAGATCTTGGGCATGTTCAGTAATACCAATAGTAACGGTACCGTCACCTTCATTGCGCACCCACTCATGAGAAGTTGCATATTTTAATTCTGAAGGAATGTTGCTCATTTTATTTTCCTTTTGGGTTAAATTTTAATTTATTTCTATTCTTATAACACGAAAGCTTTTAAATAATAGTCTAAATCTTAGATAATTGAAATTGCAATTAAACCGTCAATTTTCGAGTCTCTAAGCTGAATATATTCAGCGTTTGAAGTCATAAATGATGACGTTAAAACAGCAATATCAAGCATGATAGATTAAAAGACTTTTTTACCATTACGAACAAAGCTCGGCTTGCTCACTTGTACTTTTACTAATTTTTTACGCATTTCAACTTCTACCGTGTCGCCTACTTTAACGCTACGCGGTACGCGTGCTAAAGCAACACTGTGACCTAATGTGGGTGAAAAAGTACCTGAAGTAATTTCTCCGTCACCAAATTCAGTGACCACTTTTTGATGTGAACGTAATACACCTTTTGCTTCCATCACAAGGCCAACTAATTTAGGTTGATCACCTGCAGCTTTTTGTGCTGTTAATACCTCTCGACCAATAAAGTTTCGATCTTCAGGTTCCCAACTGATTGTCCATGCCATATTGGCAGCAAGTGGTGATACAGTTTCATCCATATCTAAACCATATAGGTTCATACCTGCTTCCAAGCGTAAAGTGTCACGAGCTCCTAAACCACATGGAACAACACCAGTATCTAAAAGCTTTTGCCAAAAATCTTCTGCCACACTATCAGGTACAATAATTTCATAACCTTCTTCGCCGGTATAGCCGGTAGTAGCAATAAATAAATCACCTACTTGTACACCGTAAAAAGGCTTCATACCTTCAACAGCAGTGATTTGTTCTGGTGTTAATAAATTAGCCACTTTTGTCTTAGCTTCAGGCCCTTGTACAGCAAGCATGCCAAATTCAGGGCGCTCAATAATGGTAATATCAAAATCTTCAGACTGCTTTGCCATCCAAGCAAGATCTTTTTCACGTGTTGCTGAGTTAACCACTAAACGGTAATTGTTTTCTGAAAAAAAGTAGATTATTAAGTCATCAATCACACCACCTTCGTGGTTTAACATACCTGTGTATAACGCTTTGCCTGCAACGGCTAACTTGGCAACATCATTAATCACTAAACGGCGTAAAAAGGCTTTTGCATCAACACCTTGAACATCAACGATAGTCATATGTGATACATCAAACATACCTGCATTTTGGCGTACAGCGTTATGTTCTTCTATTTGAGAACCATAGTTGATAGGCATTTCCCAACCATGAAAATCAACCATTTTTGCGCCAGAGGCTAAGTGTTTTGCGTGTAATACCGTTTTGTTAGTCATCGTATTTACCTAGAGAAATCAGCTGGTGAATTATGGCAACAATTATAACCACTGAATTCCGCTTATTCAACAAACACCAAAGGTGGTTTTCAAATTAAAAACTAGAAAAATACACATATACAGAATTAAATTTCCAAATCATGGTATTTTAAAATTTAATTCTGTTTCAATAAGCAGAGCAACAAAATAGCAGTGATTAATTTTTCACTACTATTTTCAATAGCCACTATAAAAGAGATGAATTGCATTTACTTGCACTTAAATAAAAGGGTTAACTTTTTTTCTTTTGTGCCAGTGTAGGTAAGTCACTTTTTAACCCAAGTGCTTGTTCAATCATGATTTTTTTAACCGGTTTAAGGTTATCAAGTAAACTCATACCTAAACCACGTAGTAATTTAAAACCACCTAACTGCACAGCAAAGGTTTGCTTGATGGCTTCCATGGCGGTGATCATTTCTGCCGCTTCTGTTTTTCTATAACGAGAAAAAGCTTTGAGTACTTTAGCATCTGCCAAGTCGTGTCCTGGTGATAAACTGGCCAAACTATCGACTAATGATGCCGCATCAAGCAAGCCTAAATTTACGCCTTGCCCAGCTAATGGATGAATAGTGTGCGCGGCATCACCAATTAACACCATACGATCTTTGACAAAGTCTTGTGCTAATCTCATGGTTAACGGATAAGTAACACGTTGACTAATAAGCTCTATTGTACCAAGTTTACCATCACAGGCTGCAGTTAACTCTTTGGCAAAGTCTTGAGCAGAAAGTGCCGTTAGTCGTTTAGCTTCTTCTGGTGAGGTTGAATACACAATAGAGCAAATATCAGCACTTTCTGGAAACAGCGGCAAAAAGGCTAATGGCCCCGTCGGTAAGAAAGTTTGCCATGCCGTGTTGCTATGGCCTTGCTGACATTTAACTGTGGCAACAATGGCGTGATGATCATAATCACGAGAAATTAATGCAATACCCATTTGCTTTCTCAGCCAAGAGTTTGCACCATCAGCCCCTACTACTAACTTGGCAATAATTGGCGTTTGGGAACTATTACCAGTACAATGGCTTGTTTCAAAGCTTGCAAAAACCTCACTTTCACCCATGGCAACATTGGCTAATTTACTGTCGGTGAAAAAGCAAATCCCTTCATCTTGTTGAGCCTTTTGCCACAAGCTATTGCGAATAACTTTATTTTCAATAATCCAACCTAGGTGATCATTTTTTGGAAAGCCCTTAAGATCAGTGTTTGAAAAATTAAGCTTGCCACCACCCGCATTATCCCATATGTGCATATGTTGATATGATTGTAAGCGCTCACTTTCAAAATTTGACCATACGTCTAAATGTTCAAAAATGGTTTTGCTGGCAACATTAATAGCACTCACTCGCACTTCAGGATCATCGGTTAGCGCATTAACAGGTAAGGTATCTGCAATAGCAATGGTTAACGTAGTGCTTTTTCTTAAGGCTAAGGCTAAGGTCAAACCAACCATACCCGCACCAACAATTAATACATCAAATTTTTTCATTTATCTAATAGCCCATTAATTTATTTACTAGGGTATTTTTAAAGGGCGCAAGGTAGTTCATTACTTTTAAACCGAGGTTCCTACCTGCCACTAAGGGGAATAAATCATTAGCAAATAAAGTCACCAATGAATCAGTTAAGGTGATAACTTGACTATGATCTTTAACACGGCTGTTTGCATAGTCATTCAATAATGAAAAACAGCCTATATCATTAGAGTCTTGCCACTGTTGTTCTATTAACTGTGCCATTTTTTGTATATCACGCAAACCTAAGTTGAACCCCTGTCCAGCGATGGGGTGAATAGTATGAGAAGCATTGCCAATAAGTGCCATACGGTGATAGATTTGCTGTTTAGCTTGCAGTAATATTAAGGGGTACACGTCACGCTTACCGACTTGAGTTATTGCACCCAACCAACTACCAAAGGCACGCTCTAGCTGTGATTTAAAGTCATCATCGCTTAATGCCATAACCTGTTCACTTTGCTCTGGTGGCATAGTCCACACCAGTGAACAACGACTTTGACCGTTAAGTGGAGAAAGCGGTAACATGGCTATGGGGCCGAACTCGGTAAAACGCTCAAAGGCTTTGTTTTTATGTGATTTTTCAGTGGCAACATTAGCAATTAACGCCACTTGCTTATAATTGCTCTGACTTATATTTATACCGGCTTGTTGCCTACACGGAGAATTAGCACCATCACAGCCTAATAATAAACCCGTCGTTATACAATCGCCAGAGCTTAACTTAACACTCACGTTGTGGGTTTCACTTTGTGGCTGCCAATCAATGCTATTAATTGAGTCAGGACAAAACCAGTGAACATTAGGTTTATTGCCTAGCTCTTTTAATACCCCTTTTCCAATTAAGGCCATTTCAATAACATGCCCTAAGGCTGAAACGCCCTGCTCTTTGGCTTCAAGTCTGGCTTTACCATAGTGTCCGCGATCTGAAATATCTATTTTATCAATAGCACAGGCATCATGGGCTAAGTGTTGCCAAACATTCACCTCATCTAAATAAGCAGCACTACCATGAGAGAGTGCTAAAACACGATCGTCAAATAATGGCGGTGTATCACCGGTTGCCGCTAATTTATTTGCTTCAATGATAGCAATAGACAATAAACGACCATCAGCATTGGTTAAATCAGCCAAGCTTAATGCCATTAAACTGCCAGATAAGCCCCCACCTGAAATAATCACATCGTATGAATCATTACTGTTTACATTAGTTAAATTTTCCATCGTTATTCTTATCTAGTTAATTGACTGGCGATATTTATTTGGCCATTAGCGCTTCTATTTCTTCAATTGTTTCAGGGCTATTTACGGTTAAATTTTCAAAACCTTGTTTAGTAACAACAATATTATCTTCAATGCGAATGCCAATACCACGCCATTTTTCATCTATATCAATATCATCAAGTGGCATGTAAAGGCCAGGCTCAATGGTCAGTACCATGCCGGGTTCAAATTCACGTAACTGCTCTTTATGGTCATTAATTTGATAATCCCCGACATCATGAACATCGAGGCCAAGCCAGTGTCCTAAACCATGAATAAAGTATTTTTTACAGGCTTTTTCTTCAATAAGTGTTGCTAAATCTCCTGAAAAAATACCTAATTCAAGCAATCCTATCGTTAAACACTCATTAGCTATTTCATTTAATTTTGCAAAGCTAGTGCCCGGCTTTATTGCTAAAATCACTTTGTTTTTAGTGGTCAACACTAACTGATATAAAGCTTTTTGTGCTTGTGTAAATTTGCCGTTTATAGGAAAAGTACGAGTAATATCCGCCGCATAACCCGATAATTCACCACCGGCATCAATTAATAGTAATTCGTTATTTTTCAAGCATTCATCATTATTGGTGTAATGTAAAATATTGGCATTATCACCACCAGCTACGATAGTGGCATAGGCAGCATAGCGAGCTCCGTAGCGCGCAAACTCATGCAGAATTTCATTTTCTATTTGGTATTCATATAAGCCTATTTGTGTTTTTTGCATTGCACGCTGATGGGCCAAGCCTGATAGATAGTTTGCTTGTCGCATTAAAGCGATTTCATTGTCACTTTTAAAAAGACGCAAATTATCAATGATAGGGCTAGCATCAATTAAATTACTAGGCACTTTAGCGCCTTGACGAATAGCCGAGCGAGTTTTGGCTAAATAACTAAAAACTTGTGACATTAACATGTCATTATTAAAAGCAAAATAAACCTGAACTATGCCATTTAAATATTGGCTAATTAATTCATCTTGTTCATCAAGGGTGAAACACTGATCAAGTTGATATTGTTCGCAAGCCTTGACTTGACCAACTCGACGACCATGCCAAACTTCATGGTTTTTATCTTTAGGCAATGAAAATAAAATACTTTCTTCAGTGCCTCCTTGTTTTATTAACACTAGCATGGCGTCAGGCTCGTTAAACCCCGTTAGATAATAAAAATTTTTATCTTGGCAAAAAGCATATTCAGTATCATTACTGCGAGTGATTTCTTGAGCTGCAGTAAAAAAAGCAATACTGTTATCAGCCATTTGAGCGAAAAAGTTTTTTCTGTGGGTTACAAATTCACTCATAGGAAGCCTAGCAATCCCGGGAAGTTGACTCATTTTTATAATACCTCTAGTGAACCGTACCGCTTACATTAGCACCATCTTTGCCCGATGAAGTTGGCAACGAACCTAGTTCACTAAAACATAATAGCGATGAAATACGTACATATTCACTGATTTCAAAATAAGCCTGTTCGGTATCTTCATCTTCTTCCATTTCATCGGAAAGGTTTGCAATTTCAGCAAAATCAGTCAGCACTTCTTTTACCTCACTTGAGGTAACTGGGCTGTCTTTTTGTTGCAAGCCAAAACCTAAATTAAACCCCTGCACCCAACAGCTTAGTGCGTGGCCACGTTCAACAATAGAGTCATCATCATCAGGTAGGAGCAATTGAAAGGTATAAGCATCATCTAAAATATCAGTCCAAAGTTCACTAAACATTTTTTTAATGGTATTTTTAACCGCTGTAGGGAAATGATCACCTTGATTGAACATGTCATTTAACATGGATATATAACCTTGATCTTCAAATTCAAACCCGGCACAAACTAAGCCGGTTAATACACCATGAATTTCACTGGCATGCGCTTTAATATTTTCTGTAGTAATTACCGCTTGTGCGCTGGCAAAATCGACTTTGTTTGACCCTGAGGAATGGTTTGTCATATGACTCATCTATTTTGAAGGAAATCTATGGTGACTATCTTATCATTGCAGTGTATAAAAGACATGAAAAATCATAGAAAAATACGCATTTACTTCTCATTTGCTTGCAACAGGTTACCAGCGCAGTTATAGTGCAACTAATTGCTATATAACTTAAAATTATGGAATTCCCCCTCAAATGGCTCAACGTACTGTTGAAATAACGATTGAAGATCGCAAACTAAAAGTTGCCTGCCCTATTGGGCAAGAAAGTGCATTACTTAGTTCAGCGGCAGAGTTGAGCGAGCGCTTAGAAAAAGCAAATAGTACCAAATCTATTGCTACTCCTGAACAAGCCTTATTAATGACAGCACTCAATTTGACTAATGAATTGTTAAAGGCTCAACAACAATTAAAAACCGAGCAAGAAGAAAACAAAGAAAAAATTGCCTTACTGCAATCAACCATTGAGCAAGCGTTAACGCCTAAGCAAAGCAAACAGGCTTAAGGTTTTATTATAGTTAATATGTCCTGCTTTAACTGCTTAAGTTGACAGCAAAAATTGTCTAAATACAAAACACTTAGCTTTTAGCAGTAAAAAAACGCTTAAATCCTGCTTAATTTTAGCTATAATAAAGTTAACTTCTGGGGTGTTTGTATGCGAACTACGTCCCTGAGCCGATAAGTTTTACCTAAGGGAATTGACTACTGGCTATTGTGCAAGCCCGGCACGTATCGGGAAGCCTACGGTTAGCATGATGTTTCCGCCCTGAACACACGGTGTTCAGGACCATTGTGAGCTGCGGCACCTTGGAAGTCCCATATATTTGTATTTTATCACTCGTATGACTCCCCCCCTCATCAGCGCATTATGTTTTCGCACCCTCTCTAGAAATACACACGGTGTTCAGGACCATTGTGAGCTGCGGCACCTTGGAAGTCCCATATATTTGTATTTTATCACTCGTATGACTCCCCCCCTCATCAGCGCATTATGTTTTCGCACCCTCTCTAGAAATACACACGGTGTTCAGGACCATTGTGAGCTGCAGCACCTTGGAAAGCCCATACTTTATTTAATAGATCTACTTCTTTTAAGCAATAAACCTGCTAGTATTGTGAACAGTTAATTTTTTAACTTGTAGCTTATATAAATCGTACTAATTTATGAATGTAATTGGTGTTATTTTATTGAAGAAATTTGCTCTGATGAATATGTTTTTGACAGTATTTTATAAGTAGAATCTAGTACAGTGATAGAGATGTAGATGTATAACAATAAAAAACAACAAGGTTTTACCTTAATTGAGCTAGTAATAGTGATTGTTATTTTAGGTATTTTAGCGGTCATAGCAGCACCAAAATTCATTAATGTCAGTTCAGATGCACGTATAGCAACGTTGGAATTCTTAAAAGGAAGTATGCGATCCGCATCAAACTTAGTAAATTTAAAAGCGAAAATTGAAAATAAGACAGATTGCTTCCCCGATAAAACTATTGAGGTGGGAGGTGAATCTATTACTTTACGCTGCGGATATCCTTGCCCCCATCCAAGTGGTATCGCTAGAGCGGTTGACACCGATGAGAGCTTTACTTGGATCGGTGGTAATTGCGGTGGGCTACTGGGAGCAATAGACGTAAGAATAAACGACGCACCAGATCCTAGCAATTGCAAGATTCGCTACACTTCTGCTAGATCTCCGAATACTCCCCCAGGTTTTTTTCAAACAACCACTGGATGTTAACATAGTCAAGCACACTACAAATGTTGAGTTAATATTTCAGTGATACAAGAGTTAGTTTGATTATGCATACTAAGTCATTACCAATGACATTAATAAATTGACCCGCTTAGAGTTTAACAGACATATATCGTTGATATTTATTTTAACAAGGAAGTAACCATTTTCTTCAATCCATGTCCCGCCTTTAAGCCTTTTCATTAGTGCTAAGTGCTTACTTAACTAATGTGCTTGGTATACCCCCACAAATCGAATATCGAATAAGGTTATCTAATTAAAAAGCCGACACATAATGTGCCGGCTTCAGCTTAGCTAAATAACTCGCATAAAAGTGTCGCTTTATGCTTACCGTTTACAAATTAGTTTGGTAATTGAGTAAAGCCCATATTGAACAAGGTAAAACCATAAATATCGGCGTATTGTTCAATGGTTTTTGATACCGGTGTACCTGCACCATGCCCAGCGTTGGTTTCAATACGGATCATCGTAGGTGCACTGCCCGCTTGTTTTGCTTGTAACTCAGCGGCAAACTTGAAGGAATGTGCAGGAACAACACGGTCATCATGATCGCCAGTTGTCACTAAAGTTGCAGGGTATTTCACGCCAGTTTTAACATTATGCACAGGTGAGTAACCTTGTAGGTAATTAAACATTTCCTCACTTTGCTCAGCCGTACCGTAGTCATACGCCCAACCAGCGCCAGCGGTGAAAGTGTGATACCTAAGCATATCTAATACGCCAACCGCAGGTAAGGCAACTTTCATTAAATCTGGGCGTTGAGTCATTACAGCACCCACTAGTAACCCACCATTTGAACCACCATTTACCGCTAAATAATCACTTGAGGTATAGTTTTTATTAATTAAAAACTCACCCGCACCAATAAAGTCATCAAATACATTTTGCTTGTGTAATTGAGTACCCGCTTTATGCCATTTTTTACCGTACTCGCCACCACCACGTAAATTAGCCACTGCATAAATACCGCCCTGCTCTAGCCACACGGCACGCGTGACGCTAAATCTAGGGGTTAAGCTGAGATTAAATCCTCCATAACCATATAAAATAGTTGGATTTTTACCATTACGTTCAATCCCTTTTTTATAAGTAATAATCATAGGGACTTTTGTACCATCTTTTGAGCTATAAAAGACTTGTTCAGAAACATAAGCATCACTGTCAAATTTAGCGCCTGATTTACGGTAAACTTCTGTTTTAGCATTTTTTACATCAAATGAAAAAATGGTTGACGGGGTTTTGTAATTGGTAAATGAATAGTACAAAGTAGTTTCATCTTTTTTACCACTTAATGAGCTGGCACTTCCCACACCTGGCAAAGCAATTTCACGAACCATTTTGCCTTGATAGTCATACTGATAAACTTTAGAGATAGCATCAACCATGTACTCTGTGAAAAAATACCCCCCCCCTGTCGATGCGGTTAGCACATTGTCAGTTTCAGCAATAAAATCCACCCAGTTCTCTGAGGTTGGATTAGCTGCATCAACAGTGACAATTTTTTTGTTTGGCGCATTTAAGTTAGTCACTAAAAATAGTTTGCTACCTTCATTTTCTATCACGTAAGTATCAGAATCAGTGTGTTCTAAAACCGTAACTAACGGCGCATCTTTCTTAGTTAAATCTTTAATAAACAAGCGATTACCCGAGGTAGAAATAGCGCCTGAAATCAGTAAGTAACGGTCATCTTCTGTCACTTGTCCACCAACATAACGATGCTTTTGCTCAGGGGTTGCGCCAAAAATAACTTTATCTTCTTTTTGGGCTGTTCCTAATTCATGATAATACAGTTTATGTTGATCGGTTTTCGCTGAAAGCTCACTGCCTTTTGGCTTGTCATAGCTCGAATAATAAAAACCATTGTTACCAAACCATGAAATGCCAGAGAATTTTACATCAATTAATGGCGCTTCCAGTACTTTTTTCGTTTCAACATCAATAATGATGATTTTTCGCCAGTCACTACCGCCTTCAGAAATAGCATAGGCTGCAATAGAGCCGTTTTTAGAGAAACTTAAACTGGCTAATGATGTAGTACCGTCTTCACTAAAGGTATTTGGATCTAAAAAGACTTCCGCTGCACCTTCGCCTTTTTGACGATAAACAACATATTGATTTTGCAGGCCATCATTTTTATAAAAGTAAGTGTATTTACCTTCTTTAAAAGGTGCACCTACTTTTTCATAATTCCAAAGCGTAGATAAACGCTCTTTTAATTGTTCACGATACGGAATTTGTTCTAAATAATTAAAAGTCAGCGTATTTTGGCTTTTTACCCATGCCGCAGTTTCCTCACTTCTGTCATCTTCTAACCAACGATAAGGATCTGCCACTTTATGATCAAAATACGTATCAACAATCTCACCTTGATGAGTAACAGGATAAGTGATTGTGTCGTTATCAGAACGACTATTACTACACGCTGCCAATGTGCTAGCAAGTACCCCAGACAGGAGTAAAATGGAAAATTTATTCATCAGTTACCTTCTCTTTACAAATAGTTATCCCTAGTGTAACAAACGTTGGTGTTCAGTGGCATCCCTTATACTGCAACAAAATATTTTTTAATGGCAGTTTTATTTTACATCTCGACAGAATAGAAAGCAGAGCAAACTACAAGCAATCTTAAGCCATTTAGACGTCTAGGCGTAAAAAAGCTAGAAAAGCATTTATAAAGCATGTAAAATTGCCTGCATTATTTTGTTCTCCACCTAAATGCTGAGGATGTATGTCTAGACATTTTTTTACTTCAGAGTCTGTTTCTGAAGGTCACCCAGATAAAATTGCCGATCAAATTTCTGATGCGGTATTAGATGCGATTATCGCCAAAGATAAATATGCCCGTGTTGCTTGTGAAACTATGGTAAAAACGGGTGTTGCAATTATTTCAGGTGAAGTAAGCACCGATGCTTGGGTTGATTTAGAAACCATCACTCGTAATGTTATTAGTGATATTGGCTATACCTCTTCTGATGTTGGCTTTGATGGTGAAACTTGCGGCATCATGAATTTAATTGGACAACAGTCACCTGAAATAGCCCAGGGTGTCGACCGCTCTAAGCCCGAAGATCAAGGCGCCGGTGACCAAGGGTTGATGTTTGGTTACGCCACTAATGAAACTGAAACTTTAATGCCAGCACCATTATACTATTCTCACCGTTTGGTTGAGCGTCAAGCACAAGCACGTCGCTCAGGTGTATTGCCTTGGTTACGCCCTGATGCAAAATCTCAGGTCACTTTTGTTTATGAAGATGACAAGCCGGTTGCTATTGATACCGTAGTACTTTCAACCCAGCATAATCCTGAAATCAAACAGGAAGATTTAGTCGATGCGGTAATGGAAAACATTATCAAGCACACGTTACCTGCTGAATTATTAACAGAAGAGACTAAATATTTTATCAATCCAACCGGGCGCTTTGTTATTGGCGGCCCAGTGGGTGATTGTGGCTTA
>Ga0187827_10007345_pt1 | contig 12296 bp, 12 predicted proteins | sample ETNtaG_39_FD_167969 | JGI IMG/M metagenome (GOLD analysis project Ga0187827, IMG submission 167969) | Marine microbial and viral communities from oxygen minimum zone, Eastern Pacific Ocean - ETNP2014_SV_150_PacBio MetaG (Illumina Assembly) | ecosystem: Environmental > Aquatic > Marine > Hypoxic... | reverse complement strand
CACTGGCATATCGTACCCTGTCTGCTCCTTACCGGCCTCTATGGTCCCGTGGGTTTCCTCTTGTACTTTACCGTTCGGTTTGTTTTGACTGGAAAAATCCCGGTGGGCCGTCCAAAAGATGAAGATGAAGATAACGTTTTGTAATCTGTCTCTTCTGATTCTTCATACCCCTTAATCTATGCTTTCCTCTTTTCACCGTGAATCGGCAGATCAATTTATCCTTATTCGATGGATATTTATCCGTTTATTAGCGGTAATCTATGGCATCGCGTTTCTTTCTTTCTGGATGCAGGTAGATGGGTTGATCGGTTCTCGGGGGATTATGCCGGCTGAACACTTTTTATCCCTGGTACAGGAACAGTTGGGATGGGTATGTAAAAGTTCCCACCGTCTTCTGGTTGGCTGCCGATGATTGGGTGTTGTTTTTCGTTTGCCTGGCCGGCGTCGCTTCTGCTGTCCTGGTGACCATCGGTATCTGTCAGGGGCCTTTGTTACTCTTACTCTGGGGATTATATCTCTCCCTGGTGTCGGTAGGCGATGTTTTTTTATCGTTTCAATGGGACATCATTCTTCTGGAGGCTGGTTTTCTAACCATATGGTTTGCGCCGTGGTCTGTTCGACCTGCCCATGGTCCACCTTCGCTGTCTATCCTATGGCTGCTGAGATGGTTGTTGTTTCGGTTGATGCTGATGTCCGGTATCGTTAAACTGACCAGCGGCGATCCATCGTGGCGTGACCTGACGGCGTTGACGTATCATTATGAGCCCCAGCCGTTGCCCTCATGGACAGCCTGGTATGTCCATCAGATGCCTGAATGGTTTCATTCGATCTCATCGTTGATCATGTTCGGTATCGAGTTGCTTGTACCGTTGACTATATTTATGCCGAGGCGCATTCGAATCATCGGCTGTCTGATCCTCATTTCACTTCAAACAGGTATCCTCATTACCGGCAGTTATACCTTTTTCAACTGGCTGGCGATATTGCTTTGTATCACCTTACTTGATGACAAGGTGGTAAAAAAATGCAGTCCGGGCAGACTGTGGGCCTTCATAGGCGCCGTGAAACACCGAATACCGGACGCACCATTTGTCCTTAAAAAAGCCATTGTATTCATTACCCCCTGTATTTTACTCATCAGCAGTATTCAGTTCATAGGTATTTTGACACCGCTTCCCGAAGTCGTCAGGGAACCGTTACGATGGGTCGGTCCATTCAGGACCATTAATACGTATGGGCTGTTCGCTGTCATGACCACGGTACGCCCGGAGATATTCATCGAAGGCTGTCAGGATGGCGAATCCTGGCATGAATACACCTTCAAATGGAAGCCGGGGGATATACAAGACCGACCTTCTTATCCCGCCCCTCATCAACCACGATTGGATTGGCAAATGTGGTTCGCCGCCCTGGGGACCTATCAAAACAACCCGTCGCTGCTCAACTGTATGGTCCGTTTGATGGAAGGCTCCGCACCGGTTATCGCGCTGTTTCGTACCAATCCGTTCCCCAAAGCCCCACCAAGATTTATACGCGCTGTCGTGTATGATTATACCTTCACGGACTATAAGACCGGGCAAGAAACAGGCACATGGTGGAAGAGAGAATACATGGTGTTGTACACGCCGGTGTTAAAAAGACCTGGATCTGAAATTGATGACTGATCGATAATAAGGGCAACGCATGAAAATAGTGTCTGTAGGTGAAATCACCATTGACCATTACCTGGATCAGGAGGTATCCTTCGTAGGAGGCATATCCCTTAACTTTGCCGTCCATGCTAAACGCTGCGGCACAGATGCAGTGTCTCTGGGCAGTTGTGTGGGAACGGATGAGGCGGGAATAAGGATTTTCAGGCCATTGACAGATGAGGGTGTAGACGCTTCACATGTGACCATCCTGAACGGCAAAACAGCGACCTGTGATATCCGTGTGCAGGACTATGCCGAAAGATCCTATCCTTCTGGTGGTTACCATCTGAATGTGCTGGCAGACTTTCAACTGAGCGATGGGGATCTGGCCTTTATCGGACAACATGATATACTTGTTTCCATGGTCGATCAAAGCCAGTCAGCGGTTTTCTTTAATCGGGTGTCTACAGATACGGCATTTGTAGGCAAACGGGTCGTTGATTTCGGGGACTGGTCGGATTATCGGGACGGCTGTAACAGGTTATTGTCGTGTGCGGACAAGTTGGATATCGCATTCGTCAGCGGCAGTCAGGTGACGATCGATATGTTACGTCCTTTATCTATAAATGTCCGTGGGCTTATTGTTGTAACCCTGGGCGCTGGGGGAAGTGTCGCCCTGCATCAAGGCCGCCTCCTTTCCCAGGGTGCGATCCCTGTTTCGCGCCCTGTCGATTCCACAGGGTGCGGCGATGCCTTTCAAGCGGCCTTTACGGTTCATTATTTCCGGACGGGTGATATCAACGAGGCGCTGTATAAGGGGGCTGTTCAGGCAGCTCTTGTCCTCCAGCATTATGGGGCTTTTAGCCAGACGGTATAACTGTATATCAATTTCGGATTTCGGACTTCGGATTTGAACCCTACGTTCACGGTACACGAACAAAAATCAAATTCATCATCATTCCAGGCATATACGTATGAACCGATTCCATCATGTCTTTTCCTGTCGTCATGTGGTTTTGCCTGTGATTCATGTCGTCGATGAAGCGCAATCGTGCCGTAATACAGAAATTTCTCGTGAAGCTGGGACCGACGGCATTTTTCTGATTCATCACGACTTGCCTTATACGCGCTTGCTTGATATCCATCTGCTTTCTCGTCGTGACAGGCATCAGCAAACGGCTTGACCTGTTGGATGCCCGGTTGACGGAGCGGTTAATTCGAACTATTCGGACGCCGCGATAGCCGCCCTCGTTCCTTCAATATCGAAACAATCCCGCTGATTGGTCTGCATGAGCCGGTAGGCGATATCCATGGCCTGTTTTTCCGTAAGGTATCCATCCTGCACTTCCGATTCCAATGCCCTTGCAAGCCATTTTCTCGCCTGAATCGCATAGGCGTAAGAGCTTGTCGGCCAACCAGTATCCCCGCCGAAGGCAAACAGTTTATTAATAGGAACAGCATGGATGAATCGTCGGACAAAATCCAATGAACTGTATGGATCAATAGACCAGGCCCAGCATAAGTCGACCCACACATTGGGATAGTGTTTCGCCAGAGCGACCATCTCATGGTTATATGGATACCCGATGTGCATGAGAACGAACCGGGCATCCGGATAACGAGCCAGCAAGCTGCACAGGTTTCCCCCTTTAATACGATCTACCGGCATCCGGCTGTGGCCGGCGTAGTATCCCGTGTGTAATTTAAAAGGAAGATTGTATTCAATCGATAACTCCGTTCCCCTTGCCCAGGCCCAATCGCCCAGACAAAGCCTGTCTTCTTCGGGGGCATGCTCTGGATCTTTTAGAATAACCTCAAGCGATCGTGCTGCTTCATCATCAGATCTTTCCTCCCATCGCAGCGTACGTGAATAGGCATGCTGAGCTTTCACGGCGATAGCCATCGGACCGTACTTTTCAAATAGACCGGCCATCGCCTGACGTAAATCAGACAGGGTGTTTACCATAATCCCGGTTTCTTCTTCCAGCTTTTCCTGAGGAACTTCCCCATTACAGAATCCCGCCCAGGAGAGATCGTAGAGAAAAAAATCAGGACCGGATTCATCAGGTAAACAGGCCCAGACAAAGTTGTCCGTCTGCACATGATCCAGATTGGCCTTTTGCTTCAGAATCTCCAATCTTTGTCCCGGCTTTCGCAGTTGAACATTTACTGCCTGGGCTGCTGCTATGCCATCCGGTGTGATTTCCGCCATATTGTAGACTTGTTCCGCGACGATGCGCACCGCTTCGCCGTACCCGGTGAATTGCACAGCTTCCCAGGCTTTTTTGATCCGTTCAAAGCGTTCCGCTACATTTGAATGAGAGGTATCCATCATGAAAGCGATATCCTCTTCTGACGCTCCAGCCACGGCAAGGTCGGCCGGGACGTAATTTGAAAATAGATCCTGTAATACATCCGGGCCATTATTCACCCAATCTTCCTCGAACTTTAAATGTTCATGGGTATCAATGAGCGTGGTCTGGTCAATAAATTGAGATATGTCTGTGGACATTTTCTCCTCCTGGCAGGGGGTATAATTCGATTTTCTAATTGTGAATTTTGATTTGAAAACCCACAGGGACATCTGGATATTTTACAGCAATTGTCAATAAATCATAATTCATGCATAAAATATCTCTGGAAAAATAAAGTGATGTATATATTATTTATTAATTATAATTACACAATTGTATTAATTCACTCATTTACCAATTTATCCTGTAACGAAATCGCATGGATATTCAAGCAGCTTTTGATCAATTTGAACGGGATGGATACTGCCTCCTTGAAGCCATTCTGGATCAAGGGCAGGCAGATAAAATAGATCAAGCAGCTCAGTCTCTGATGGCACACCAGCAGGGCTATGCGAAACTTGAAGGGGCTCTTTCTGTCCTGCCTGACCTGGTCGATCTCTGTATCCATGCCGATGTGCTTTCCATGGCGGATCGGTTTCTTGGGTCGCCTTTTTTATCTCTGTAATAATGCCTGTATGATGTGGTGTCAGCCCGGCGCTCCGGGCGGTCAAATTCATGCGGACTGGCCACTTGGGGATGTACCGCAACCCTATCCATCCTGGCCCATGTTACTTCAAAGCATGTGGATGTTGACTGATTTTACAGAAGACAATGGGGGGACCCGGTTGGTTCCCGGAAATCACAAGTCGTTACGTCCACCCAGGGCAGAAGATGTGCAACACGAAGTACCCGTGGTCGGACCGGCTGGATCGGTGTTAATATGGCATGGCGGAATATGGCATCGAAATGGTGCCAATATTACACTGGACCGGCATCGAATGGGGGCAAATATAGCCTATATACCTCGGTGTATTCACCGACCGCGGGATGCATGGCCATTAATCAAGCCATCTCTTTATCTACAATTCCCGTTGAAATTACAACGCTTGTTGGAACGCTCCGTAGAATAATGATTATACATTTGGAATGAACAAGAATACCCCCGGGGTGACTCGAACACCCGACCTACGGTTTAGGAAACCGGTGCTCTATCCTCTGAGCTACGAGGGCAGGATAAAATGGATTCTATTTTCAGATTCAAAAATATCATTGATTTCTGGATGTGTCAACGGTTATAATTCAGGCTGGAAATAAGGAGTTTGCATGAAAGGTGTGGTTAAATTCGCAAGGGGATCCGGTCAGACAGAGCTGCGTGAGATGCCAACGCCGGATTTGAAACCGGAGCATGCAAAGATCGCCATTGAGGTAGCAGGGATATGTGGCACAGATCTGCATATTTACGCCGGTGAATATCCGTCTAATCCGCCGGTTATTATAGGTCATGAGTTCGCCGGAACCATCGTTGATATAGACGATACTGATGAATACCAGGTAGGGGATGCGGTTACAGGTATTCCAACGACCATTGTTTGCGGTGAATGCAGATATTGTCGCACGGGTCAGCTCAGCCTGTGTGATCAACGCCTTTCGATCGGCAGCGGCGTACATGGGACGTATACGAGGTATCTCGTCGTGCCCACCTGGTCATTACGAAAAATACCTAAGCACATCGACATGCATAGCGGCGCTCTGAGTGAACCCCTTTGCTGTTGCGTGAAAGCTGTATCGATGCTTGCAACCGTAAAAGTCGGTGATGTCGTTGTGGTAACAGGACCCGGTCCCATCGGCTTGTTGACGGCTCAGATCGCACGCCTTGAAGGGGCCTATGTTATCTTGACGGGGACCTCCGAAGATGAGCAGCGGCTCCGGGTGGGTGCGCAATGGGCGGATCATACTGTAAATATCGAGAAAGCAAACCTTAAAGATTTGGTCTATGAATTAACCGACGGATACGGTGCGGATATCATGTTCGAATGTTCGGGTTCAGCCGCTGCAACAAGGAGCGCAATAGATCTGGTCAGGAAGCAGGGCACGATCATGCAAATTGGATTACATGGCAGTCCCTTTGAGATCGACTTTTTCCCTGCAGAGCTCAAGGAAATTACAATTAAAACATCCTTTGCCGGATCGATTCAGGCCTGGGATCGAACAATGACGTTGTTACAGCAGAAAAAAATTGATCTGGCGCCCTTGATTTCGGATATCCTCCCACTGACCGAGTGGAAGACCGCTTTTGATCGGCTGGATCGTAAAGAAGGGATGAAAATATTGCTGGAGCCTGTGGATTGAGGTAAATTGTTTGTGAACCGCGCAACGCTCGCTGGATCCCGGGGGATCAGCAATGTTGATTTATGATTTATGATTGACCACAATAGTTGACAGGATAGAAAATAAATGACTTATTGATCCCCGGCCTTATACAGGATTCAGGATGAATTGGTCGATCGTATGTTGAAACGACGAAACGGAACTCATTTACTGATCCGCAGCATCGTAGCGCCTTTGAATAGAGGAGTAAAACATGGATCTGGATTTAAAGGGAAAAATCGCAGTGGTTACCGGGTCGAGCCGGGGGATTGGGCGCTCAATTGCCCTAGGGCTTGGCGAAGAGGGATGTCACGTCAGTCTCTGTGCCCGTGGGGAAGAAGCCTTGCTTGCTACGGAAAAAGAAGTGCGCGCTTTGGACGTGGAAACAATAGCGACCTCGGCGGATTTAACTGGAGTGGAAGGAATAAATCAGGTTATACAAGCCACCCTCGACAAGTGGGGACGAATAGATATTCTCGTCAATAATGTAGGTGGGAGCAAATGGACGCCGTTTGAAGACGTATCCGATGAGGAGTGGCTGGATATATTCGATTGGAATATGTTTGCAGCTGTACGCGCCACACGGGCCGCTCTGCCATCTATGAAAGCCCAGGGTAGCGGCTCCATCATTACAATTTCCTCTATTTTTGGCCGCGAGTCCGGTGGCCCAGCCACCTATAATGCAACCAAAGCCGCTGAGATCAGCATGGGGAAAACGCTGGCGAAGGAGCTGGCTAAGACGGGCATCCGCGTGAATACCGTCGCGCCCGGTTCGGTCATCTTTCCTGGTGGCAATTGGCAAAAGCGTCTGGATGCCGATCCTGAAGGAATCAATAAATTTGTAGAGCAGGAAATCCCAGTTGGCCGATTCGGTACACCTGAGGAAATAGCCAATGTGGTGGTTTTCCTGTCTTCTGACCGCGCCAGTTGGGTGACGGGCGCCTGCATCAATGTAGACGGTTGCCAGTCCCGTTCGTTAATCTAAGGATATCGACTGGAAATCATTATATATCTTCAGAAATACATGAGTGTTCCGATATAATTACGGATGTTACGCAAAGAGTATGTCCCGTATTCTGTGTTTTGTATTTTGTTAAACATCTATCCTAATGATGAAACCGATCCGATTTGTATTCTGTGCGGTCATTATGTGTTCCGGAATCATGGTACATCCTCTATTTGCGGGGCAGCGGTACGCAGCCCGGGTTGCGATAGGTCCCATTGGAGGATACGTCCCATCTTCCAGTCGTCCAGCCCTTCAAGGCGCCCTGTTTGGTGGCGGATATATGGCGATTCGGATTCGGAAGCCTATATGGATCGTTACCGAAGTCGGTATGGTACCAACAACCTCTCGTTATGATCAAACGTTCTCGGTCAATCTGTTTTTTGCCCGGGCTGCGGTTAAAATAGATCTGCCGGAAAGGCATCAGTTTCGCCCTTTTTTATTCTTAGGCGGCAGTCGTATGGAGTTCGATCCGGGGGGTCAAGTAGATGCGGAAGAAGCCCTGTGGCGTTGGAGTGTGGATGGTGGTACTGGCATCAAATACCGATTACATAACCGCCTGTCCTTTCAACTGACCGCCAGGTTCGCCGTGATCACAACCAAGGTTGGTCGATTTCCAATTGTCTTATCAGATAATCCATCAAAGATGTCCATATACAGTTTTATCAGTTCTGGTTTGGCTGTCCATTTTTAAAATAACTCTGAAACGTAATCGTGGTGTGAGTGTTTATTGATCGTTGTCTAAACAGACAAGGGATATAAAAATGTCGCAAGATGAAATTCCGGTCAAGCTGGTCTCTTCATACGAAAAAGATTTGCACTGGTTTCGCGGAAATCTCCACACCCATACGACGATGAGTGATGGGGCTCGAGAACCGGAAACGGTCATTAAGGATTATGAAGCACGGGAGTATGATTTTTTATCCCTGTCGGACCATGATGTTTTGGTAAATCCGGATGCCTATCGCTCCATTACGAAAATGGCCTTGATGCCCGGGGTTGAAATCACGGCAAACGGGCCTCATATCCTCCACGTAAACCCCCAATCTATTGTATCGCCCCACGAAGACCGGCAAAAGGTTCTGGACGAAGTTGGGCTGCAACCGGAGAGTTTTGCTGTTTTAAATCATCCCAATTAGCTCGCGCCGTTGCCCGATTTACATTTTTCGGATGACCATATGAGACGATTAACGGGTTATCTCGGCATCGAAATATATAATGGCGTCATTGAACGCCTGTCGGGGTGTGCTTTGGCTACCGACAGGTGGGACCGGTTGCTGTCAAACGGTCTGCGTGTGTGGGGTTTTGGCCATGACGATTCCCATACGGCCGAGGATGTTGGCCTGTCCTGGGTTATGGTTCAAGGACCTGATTCTGATGCAGATTCGATTCTGTCCGCTTTACGAGCCGGTCGTTTTTATTCTTCTACAGGAGTAAATATAACATCCATACAGGTGAAAGAAAACAGGGTGGCCGTGTATACATCAAATGCCACTCGTATTCGGTTCATAACAAAATGGGGTGTCATACAGAAATCGATAGGAAGTCAGGTCGCAGATTATATATTACCTGATGATCCTAAACAAGCGCGGGCATTGAAATATATTCGAATTGAGTGTTATGGCGTAGGCAGCGATGTGGCCTGGACACAGCCTATCTGGATCGAATAACACTAAATGTAAGTGGCAGAGGTGTAGGATAGATGTCTACAAGACTCAAGCAACTTGAAGCACTGGCCGGAAACGATCCTGATGATCCCTTTATCCAATATGCAATCGCGCTGGAATATGTCAGTAATGGCCGTCTCGAAGAAGCAGCGGAGACCCTGGAACATCTTATCGTTAAAGCGCCGAATTATTCTGCAGGATATCATCAGGCGGGCCGGGTTTATGAACAGCTCGATCGGCTCGATGATGCGCGGCGTTGTTATGAAAAAGGGGTGGTGGTTGCAGAACGGGAGGGCGATGGCAAAGACCGGGACGAGATGCAGGGCGCGCTCATGATGCTGGATTGAAACGATTTAAAGCGTGAATAGTTAAAAGGTACGTCCTTTTCTTCACATTTCACGGCTTTTAACGGGAGATTTACTAATAACCAAAGAATTTTTTATCGGTTTGGCTCAGAACGTCCTGGGGTGGATGTTCATTATTCTCGGTATCCTGGGACTCTTTCTGCCTTTGCTGCAGGGCATCCTGTTCATCGTCGTCGGCTTGACGATCTTATCATCGCGATATGCTTTTGCCAAAAATCTATTACTTAAAGCAGAACAGAAATTTCCGAAGGAATATGCTAAAATGCAGGCGGTTCACGACCGGATTGTGGCCAGTAAAGTGTTATTATCTACTTCGTTGATTATTCTCGTGGGCCTGCTTGGCTTAGGTGTTTATCTGGCGATTCTGGGTATTCAGCAGCTTAACGCCATCAGTTAATATAATTCCATTCTTAAATCAATCGCCGGATCAACCGCCGGCTATGTCGATCAAGAAGATCCACATCTGGAATTTCGTACCGGTTGCTGTATTCATCTGTGATTAAAATACGATTGGGCGATAATTCCACCATACTCGCTCTCAGATCTCTCATCGATATGTTGAGCTGCCCCCGGTCGGTCACTGCGACAAAAATAGCTTTCCCCCCCCTATCGTGTATCTCTTTAATTTGAGTAATCTGGGGTATAAAATATCTCCAGCTAATTTCCTCGTTGATGATTTGAGTCGAGTGGTCGTCTAAATCCGCAGGATCCATGATCATACCGAGATATTGGTCCTCCTGATCGAAGAATGCAACAAAGGTATTTTCAGCTGTAAGAGGAAAAGCCTGACGGATACGGATATCCAGGTAGCGGTCGCCCGACAGGATGAGGGTAGGCGGTTGGTTTTCCTGCCGTTCAAGGCGTATCACCGCCGGATCTAAAAATATCATCCTACATCCTATCCCACAACACCGACAATACTGGATACATTGGAATGCAGCTGCACAAGGCGGTAATATTCACCTTGAAGCGCCGTCAGTTCTTCGTGGGTTCCGAGTTCAACCGGGGCGCCATCCTTCAGGACAAGAAGCCGATCCGCATCCCGCAAGGTCGATAAGCGATGAGCGATGGCGAAGGTTGTTCGTCCTTGCATCAGGCGTCCGAGGGCTTCCTGTATCTTTTTTTCCGTCTCCAGATCAAGGGCGGAAGTGGGTTCGTCCAGAATTAAAATGCACGGATCATGAAGAATAGCCCGGGCAATGGCTATACGCTGCCGCTCACCACCAGATAGCCGCCCACCGCGTTCACCGACATGGGTATCGTACCCATCGGTCAATTTTATCACAAACTCATGGGCATTGGCATTAATCGCCGCTTCGATGATCTTCTCTATTGAGGCCTCCTGATTACCGAATCGAATATTATCCGCGACCGATCCCGAGAATAAAAAAGGATCTTGTTCTACATAACCGATCTGACTTCGGAGTTCGGTCAGGCTGATTTGGCGGATGTCTATCCCATCAATCAGAATCTGGCCCTGTTTAATATCGTAAAACCTGCAAAGAAGTTTGACGAGGGTAGACTTCCCCGCGCCGGAATGACCGACCAATCCGATCATCTCTCCCGGTTCTATGGTCAGATTCAAATTCCGTAAAACCGGCTGATGGGCCACATAACCGAAGGAGACGTCCTTCAATTCAATCCGTCCCTTTATTTCCGGTAACGTGACCGGATCCCTGGGGTCATATTCTTCCAGCGGGTTGTCAATCACCTCGAATGTCCTTGTAATTGCCGTCATCATCTCAGGAATCCAGTCTGCCATCCCGGTCAGTTGTTGCACGGGTCCGTAAAACATGGCCAGATACATGAAGAAGGCCATGAGCATACCGAGCGTCATCTCGTTATTCTGAACTTGCTGTCCCCCGAACCACCAGACCAGCAACCCACCGATGGACACGAGAAACGCAAGCAAAGGGCGTACCGTTCGAGATCGGACGTGTATATTACGCTCCGCCTGGAACACCTTCTCGTTTTCCATCTGCATCTTGGCGCTCTGTTTTTCTTCCTGAGCGAAAATTTTAACGACTCGGATACCGGCCAGCGCGTCATTCACACGATCGAAAAATGTTGCCCAGCTATCTGATGACCGGCCATAGAACCAGGTCAGGTACGTTTTTATTTTTACGGAGGCGAAAATAATCGCAGGAATGGGAATCATAACGAGATAGGCCAGCTCCCAATTCAAATAAAACAACACAGCGGTCATCCCGAAAACCAGCAAACCCTGCTGGATCACCGCAGGGGCGAAGTCGATCCAGAAATAATGTATCGATTTGGCATCCCGGGCGATTCGAGCCATCAATCCACCGGTCTGCTGGGCGTCATAGTATTTTATAGGCAATAACTGAAGCACATGGAATAACTCTGACCGTGCATCAAAGGCCAATCGGTCTCCGAGAACAGCCAGCATCCGCCCGCTCAGGATGGTGATACCGGTATGCAAGAAACGCGAAGCGGCCAGGACGAGAACGAGCAGGGCCAGCCAGCCGTAGTGTGAAGGATCAGTCAATACTTCATCGACCATGATCATCGTCAGATAGGGTGGTAACAGATCGATGGCCGACGAAGAGATCGTCACCAGAATGGCAAGAGACAGAGATCGCTTGTGAGGTTTGCAAAAGGACCAGAGACGTCTAAATGTTCGTATGTGGGCTGCCCGGCTGGACCAGTCCGGCGCCGGTTCTTCGTGAACAGAGGTATGGTCCTCTTCTCCATGCTCTTTACCGATCAGATGCACGAGAGACTCAACCCCTTCCGACATATCCTGGGCGGAGGCATAGGAATACCGCAATACTCGCAGCAGTTGGCCCTTAACCGTAAGAACGAGTGCACTGGCGCCGATGAGTGGTTCGACCCTGATCTGAGAGATGTCCGATAACGGAACCCTGTGTAAGATCTGCCAGAGATCTCCCGTCTTTGAAGTCGTGACCAGATAGCGGGTCGTAACCAACAGCATATTTTCCCCCAGC
>Ga0187827_10007343_pt1 | contig 12296 bp, 11 predicted proteins | sample ETNtaG_39_FD_167969 | JGI IMG/M metagenome (GOLD analysis project Ga0187827, IMG submission 167969) | Marine microbial and viral communities from oxygen minimum zone, Eastern Pacific Ocean - ETNP2014_SV_150_PacBio MetaG (Illumina Assembly) | ecosystem: Environmental > Aquatic > Marine > Hypoxic... | reverse complement strand
GTAGGTTTTCAAATTCTGATGAATAGCTCTGCAGGAACGACCAGTAATTGTCCTCCTTACTGGAATCAACAATCAGTATTTTCTCAATTGAGGGCAGCTGATCCCTGACCGCAGTAACCTTTGGCAGGTTCGCCATATTAGTCACAATGACTTTTGCCTGGGTATCGTTGACTCGATAAATAATCGCATCGCTGCCAAAGAGGATGGAGATTGGCGATGAAACCAGCCCCGCTTTCCAACAGGCCACATGAGTAATCGCCGCCTCAGGGGCCTGGGCCAAAAATATTGAAACGACATCACCTTTAGCCAGGCCAAGCTCCGCCAAGCCATTTGCCAGCTGGTTAGCGTAACCCTTAACCTCCTGAAAGCTGTACCGGGTTACGACTCTATTCGAATCTTCATGGACCAGCGCAATCTTCGTAGAGTCTTCTGCATGCCGGTCACAGACATCCCCGGCAATGTTGTAGTACTCAGGAATATCCCACTCAAAATTGTCGTAAATTTCCTGGTAGCTATCTCCCTCTGGTATCAGCATTTCGATCCTCACCTTCGCGCCTGTATGTCACAAGTATAAGGTAATTGATTCACCTTGTAGTGAGGAGAAGAACGCGACAAGAGATGCTTGTGTTACCACTTTTCATTAAACGGTCGCAAATCAAGTTCGTGGGTCCAGGCGGAACGATGCTGTGTATGAAGCGCCCAAAATGCCTGTGCAATCGCATCCGGTGCCAGGGAGCCATCTTCCCCGAGGGATTCAAGATATTCGCCATAGCGGCCGCGAACAATATCACCGTTGATGATGCCATCAATCACTACATGCGCAACATGTATGCCCTGCGGTCCGTATTCACGCGCCAGTGCCTGGACGAGGTTGCGCAGAGCGGCCTTAGTTGCAGCAAAGTGTCCGAACCCTGGCCGGCCGCGCAGTGAAGCAGAGGCGCCAGTGAAAAGTATCGACCCCTGCCCTTGCTGCTTGAGAATTGGCATAGCCTTTTTTGCAGTAAGAAATGCACCGTAACAGCCGATACGCCAGAACTCTTCAAACATCGCTGGTGTCAGGTCTTCAAATGGAACTGGCAAGTTGCTACCGGCATTGAAGAGCACAGCCGCCAGCGGTTCCTGCCGGTCTTCAACCCGTTTGAATAAGGCATCCAGATCTGCCTCGGACGTAACATCCGCCACGCATCCTTCTGCAGAACCACCATCAGCCTCTATCTCTTTTGTTGTAGCGTTCAACTTCTCCTGCGTGCGCCCTGAAACAATAACGTTCAGACCATTTTTCGCAAACTTTCTCGCCAAAGCGCCGCCAACTCCATCCGGTGCTCCGGCTCCGAGGATAACAACCGTTTCTGACATGACTTGCTCCTTTCCCAGCTTATTGTGTCCCGATTTCTTCGTTTTAGACTTGCTAAACTCTGACAATATCAAAGAATTTGCAACCCGTGGCAGTAAACCCTGAGTTCTTTGAGGAACTAAAGCGACGTAATGTCCTGCGAGTTGCGACAGCCTTTGCCGCTGCCACCTTCGTTATTCTTCAGATTTGCGACATTGTTTTTCCGGCCGTCGGCTTATCTGACGATGCTATAGGCGCAGTAATCATAGCCCTGTTCCCTGCTTTAATCGCATTTGCATGGATGTTTGAGTTCACACCGGAAGGCTTACGTTTCACACAATAGGTTAATATCAAGGAATCTATCACTTCCAAGACCGGGCGGAAATTGACTTCATCATTATTGGCCTGCTGTCTCTCGCTCTGACTTTCTTTGCCTATCAGTATTTTCAAACACCAGGCCCCTTGCCCATTGAAACTGGCAAGGTGGCGGCAAATACCCAATTGGCTCAACCTAAATTTACACCCGCAACAGCTGATGTCGATACGCGACCCTCTGTAGCTGTGTTAGATTTCGTGAATATGAGCAGCGACAAGGAAAAAGAGTATTTCTCTGATGGATTATCGGAAGAACTGCTCAATGTTCTGGCAAAAACAAAGGGCCTCAGGGTCGCAGGGCAAACTTCCAGCTTCTTTTACAAGGGCAAAAACAAGAACCTCACGGTGATCGGCAAAGAGCTGAATACAGACAATATACTCGAGGGAAGCGTTCGCAAATCCGGCAATCAGGTTCGAATAACAGCGCAGCTTGTCAGGGCAATCGATGGTTTTCATCTTTAGTCCGACACCTTCGATCGTGAGATTGACGACATCTTTGCCGTCCAGGATGAGATCTCTTCCCAGGTTGTGATGGCGATGAAAATTGCGCTGTTAACCGACGGAGTAATGGTTGCGGACAGGCACACAAAGAATTCAGAAGCCTATGATGTGTATCTTCGTGCTAAGGATGCACTCTATTCAAGGCAGTTTGATTCCGTCCTGCATGCCATGGAACTGTATCAGCTGTCCTTCTGTCTGGATCCGGAATATGCAACGCCCAGGATAGAGCATGCAGCGGCAAGGCTGATTGCCTATAACAATAACAACTATGGGACGCTCGATGAAGCCTTCTCGATCGCGCAGGCTGAGCTGGATAAAGCAAAATCTCTCGACTTCGAAACATCGGACTATTACGCCACCCTTGGGCTATATCACAACCACATGGGCTATGTTTACCCTGGTCATTAGGAAATGGCAGAGGCCGCATACCTAAAAGCGATTGCGATGAATGAAAACAACGTCAACGCCTACATCTGGTATTTCTCACTTCTCAGGGAAAGTGGCGATCACAGCTATGATGAAAAAGAAATTCAGCTTCTGGAGATGACTTTAAAGCTGGACCCCCTGAATCGGGTTGCCAATGGAAACTACGGTGTTTCCCTCTCTCAACATGGACGGCTCGAGGAAGCTGAGTGTCATTGGAAACGCCTGGCCCACCTCGACCCTGAATACCACACGTAAAAGGCAAACATTGGCACTCACTACCTAACAACGGGGAGGCTCAAGGAAGCAATCGAGGTTGCGGTCAAGTTGTCGTCGACGGACAGGCAACAGGCCTTTATCACAGCTACCGTCCTGTTTAACTATGACGATGTTGATGCGGTTCTAGACCTTGTGAATCAGGTACCTTTAGAGAGCGAGAGTTACGAGTATATGCAATATTTAGAAGTGGCGTGGGAGGTACCAAGGGTCGAACTTATAGCAGAAGCAAGCGTGCACCTCCTTCATGTCGATGAGGAAGCCTACGGCCTCATACTGATCAACAGATTAGTGCAGTACGGTGAGTATGATGTGATTCGCCAGCTAGTTGAAAATGCGCGACCCAAAATGGCGCTGGCGGATCCGGATATTACAGGGTCTCGGTGAAGGAGAGAAAGCTATTAAGGAATTTGTCGCTGTTACGGAAGCTGGTTGGCTGGGCTACTATGGAGATGGGTACAAGGATCACCCGCTGATGGATGGGCTTCGTGACGAGCCGCGCATACTAGAAGCCATTAGGAAAATTGAAGATGAATTGAGCCGACAGAAAACAGCCGTGTACGAGAAGCTCAGTCGCCATAACCTGACCAGTTCTTTAATCTAAAATCCGCAGGCAGTTTACCGTTTTATCCTAATTTCCTGGCAACTATCGCCAGCTGGTTTGCCCGCGAACCGATCAGCAACCCACTGCCTGAATGCATCAAAGCCCTGGTTCATTGGTCCGCTGTGTTCAGCGCCTTCATAGACATCAAGGGTTACGCTGACGTTCTCACTACACAGGTCAGCGCTGAAGTTTCTGACATCTTCAAATCGCACCAGAGGGTCCGCGCTGCCCTGTCCAATATAAACGGGTGCTGTCCAGCCAGAGATAGGCACATCCATTTTCCCGGCACCACTGGCGGTACCCGGCGCCTTACCGAAGGGAACTACTTGCAGACTTTGGCCTTGGGTCAGGTTGGCCTTCATGCCGACACCAATGAGTTCACCAACACAGAGTGTGTCTGCGTAAGGGAGCAAACCCATTGCCGCATCAGAAAAGGTCTTGCTCGACTGAAAGCCTGGCTCATAAACTTCAAAGCCACGTGCGAGATATAAGGACATGCCAATGAACGGGTTTGGATCGTCTGCCCTGCCGCTAAGAAACCTGTCCTTCCAATTTACACCTGGTGCCGTCGCCAGCGTGCCAAGAAAATCAAGCTCTGACTCACGTGCCGCTACATGCGCTCCGGTGCAAAGCGCACCCTGACCACCCTGCGATTGGCCAAGAACCAGCCATCGTCTGGAGAGATTAAGTCCCAATTGTTGGGCGGCTTGCACCGCATCAATATTGCCATTAGCCTCAGACTGGCAGTGCAGATAAGCATGACCACCCGGGGTTCCAAGTCCCTCGTAATCTGTAGAGACAATAGCATAGCCTTCCGCCAGCCACTTATTGAGATACTTGATGTCACGCCCAGACCGCCCCTTAAAGGATGAAGCACAGAGATCAGCAACACCCACAGTTCCGTGGGACCAGGCAAGAACAGGCCAGCCGCCTTCAGGGGCAATGCCCTTCGGGATCAGGACATCACCGGAGACTGTAACGGGCAGATCATTCCATCCGTGAGATGAGTACAAGATTCGCACACCAGCCGAAGCTTCGCTGAGTACGAGTTTTTCTTCGAGGGGCTCATGTCGCAGAAGCACGCCAGCATCACTAGGGACATCCTCCTGCCACACATAGAAAGGTGCTGCACCCTCAGCCAAAGCAGGAGGCGCAGCAATGACCTTCCAAGCAAGTATCAGAATTGAAATGACAGCAAACAAACTTAAACGACTTCTCAAAGGGTTACCTCACATTTCTGCAGCTATTCATTCCACTTTAGTAATTCCCAGATAATATATCCATTAGAGCGGCTTCAATCCTAGGTGCCGTAATTTGAAAGAAAGAAATAGACTTGCCAGTGCGCGGGTTAGAACTTTGACCAGGCTTGAATCGAAATAGTTGGTTCTCTCACCGAGCATTCAACAGGGACAGTTCAGCGGAGCAGGCAACCAGGGCATCGTTCCCAGAGGCGTAGAACAACTTCGAAGCGTTTAGTGGCGGTCCGCGATTCACGTGGCACTGTTCGACGCCCCTCGTGGTGTCCCTGAACTGCTTCAAGTATCATTGCGGTTCCCAGATCAGTGTAAAAATTCGCGAGAAGGCAGATAAATGAGCAAAGAGGCATTCAGGCAAGAGGTTAAAGATTGGCTGGCAGAAAACTGCCCACCCGGTGCCCGTGGCGATGGGCAGATACCCACCGGTAGCACCAAAATACCCCTTGAGGACCCCGACACAGCACTCTGGCTCCAGCGCATGGCCGAAAAGGGCTGGACCGCGCCGACCTGGCCAACCGAATATGGTGGTGGCGGTTTGAGTACAGACGAGGCGGTGATACTCCTTGAGGAAATGCAGGTCATTGACGCGAGGGCGCCTCTGCTTGGCATGGGTATTCGAATGATTGGCCCGACGCTGCTTGAATTTGGCACAGATGATCAGAAACAGCGCCACCTTCCCAAAATCGTGCGCGGTGAAGCAGCCTGGTGCCAGGGTTACAGCGAACCAGGTGCAGGTTCTGATCTGGCCAGTTTGCGCACACGCGCCGAAGATCAGGGTGATTTCTTTTCCATAAATGGACAGAAAACCTGGACCTCCGGCGCCCAATTTGCCGACTGGATGTTTGCCCTGGTAAGAACCAACCCTGATGTACCTAAACATGAAGGTATCAGTTTCGTATTATTGGATATGGATCAGCCTGGTATCACCACCAAACCCGTTCAGCTGATCTCCGGCAGCTCGCCCTTCTGCGAAACCTTTTTCGACAACGCCATCGCCCAGAAATCAGACCTTGTCGGCAAGATCAACCAGGGCTGGTCGGTGGGCAAACGTCTGTTACAGTACGAACGATCGGGCCAGGGCGGTTTGGCGGGCAGTCCCAGGCTCGAAACCGGTGGCATTCGCGGCGACCTCAGCCTCATGGATAGTATCGCCAAGCAATATGTTGGCGAGAACGACCAGGGTTTGATTGCTGATGCCGACTTTCGTGATGAAGTCATTCGACACCACATGAATTCCCACTCCTTCAAGCTGACCCAGAAGCGGGTCGGTGAAGAAAACAGCTCCGGTAAAACACTGGGAGAAGCCACGTCAATCTTCAAGATCTTTGGCTCAAGCCTTGCCAGAACAGGGGCAGAGCTCAAAATCAGGCTGATGGGAACCCAGGGACACGGCTGGGAAGGTGGCATGTTCTCAGATGATGAGTTGGAATCAACCCGCACATGGCTGGCCAGCCGTTCAATCACCATCTACGGTGGCACCAACGAGGTGCAGAACAACATCGTAGCCAAGCGCGTGCTTGGCCTACCAGACTAGAAAGCGTGGGCACATATAATGTGCCCGCATGACACTAGTTGCTGACTTCTGCGGGGAAAAAGTATAGCCTTCGGCCCCCACATATTAGGTAACCGGCCGAGACAGGCTGGTGAATACACACTAAGTTTTCGAGGTATATTAAAGGTGACGACATCCAAGATCATATGGACAAAGATCGATGAAGCTCCAGCACTGGCAACCTACGCTTTTTTGCCAGTGGTACAGGGTTTTACAAAGGGCACTGGAATAGAAATTGATTTGCTGGATATTTCCCTTGCGGGAAGAATTATTGCAAATTTCCCTGAAAACCTTGATGAAGCACAGAAGATCCCTGATGTCCTCACTCAGCTCGGAGAACTCACCCAATCCCCGCAGGCCAATATTGTCAAACTGCCGAATATCAGCGCGTCAATTCCACAGTTGCAGGCGGCTATCGCAGAACTCCAGAAGAAAGGATACGCCATCCCTAACTATCCTGAGGAACCAAAGAATGACGTGGAGAACGCTTTACAACAACGGTTTGCCAAATGTCTCGGCTCCGCGGTAAACCCGGTACTCCGGGAGGGAAACTCTGACCGAAGAGCCGCAGCACCTGTAAAACAGTTTGCCCAGAAGAACCCGCACAAGATGATGCAGCCCTGGCCTGAGTCTGGATCCAAGGCCCAAGTCACTCATATGACGGGTAAGGATTTTTATGAGAGTGAAGTGTCCGCTACGGTTGAGAAAGCATGTAATGTCAAAATTGAATTCAATGCGGCCGATGGAACAAGCACCACACTTAAAGATGGTTTAGCTCTAAAGGCAAAAGAAGTAGTCGATGCTTCGGTGATGAATGTAAAAGCACTGCGCAGCTTCTTTAGCGAACAGATCGAGGCAGCCAGAAAGGATGACGTGTTACTTTCTCTTCACCTCAAAGCCACTATGATGAAAGTATCCGACCCAATCATGTTTGGTCATTGCGTCTCTGTCTATTATGCCAAGGCACTCGAGAAGCACGCTGTAGCACTCAGTGAAATTGGTGCCAATGTCAACAATGGGCTTGCTGATGTACTCGAAAAACTCGATAGATTACCCGACGATAAACGTCAGGAAATTGAAGCAGACATCGCCGCTGTCTATGAGACCAACCCTGCACTGGCAATGGTCGATTCCAGAAAGGGTATTACCAACCTGCATGTTCCCAACAACATTATCGTTGATGCATCTATACCTAATGTCGTACGTGACGGCGGTCGCATGTGGAACAATGATGATGAGCTGCAGGATTGCATCGCCATGGTCCCGGACCGTTGCTATGCGACAATTTACAAGGTAATCCTTGAGGACGCAAAGGCGAACGGGCAATTTGACCCTTCAACCATGGGAAGTGTCGCTAACGTCGGCTTGATGGCGCAAAAGGCTGAAGAGTACGGCTCCCACGACAAAACTTTTGAAGCACCTGGCGATGGCAAGATTTGTGTTGTGGATGACTCCGGCAACACTGTGCTTGAGCAGACCGTTGAGCCTGGTGATATCTTCAGAATGTCCCAGACAAAGGATGAACCTATCAGGGATTGGGTAAAACTGGCGGTAACTCGCGCCAAAGCCAGTGGTTCACCTGCCATTTTCTGGCTGGATGATCGCAGGGGTCACGACACCCAGATCCTTGCGAAGGTAAACGTCTACCTTAAAGATCACGACACCAGCGAAATCGATATCCGGATCATGCGGCCTGATGATGCGATGAGTTTCTCTATCGAGAGGGTGCGCAAGGGTGAAGACACTATAGCCGTGACAGGAAACGTACTGCGGGATTACCTCACTGACCTCTTTCCCATCCTGGAACTCGGCACCAGTGCCAGAATGCTGTCGATTGTTCCCCTCATGGCTGGTGGTGGACTTTTTGAAACAGGGGCCGGCGGCTCAGCACCGAAGCACGTGCAGCAATTTGAGAAGGAAGGACATTTGCGTTGGGACTCCCTGGGGGAATATTGCGCACTGGTACCGTCCCTTGAACAGGTAGCCGCTATCAGCAACAACGAAAAGGCTGCGCTCCTTGCTGAGACCCTCGATCAGGCGATAGCAAAGTATCTTGAAAATGCAAAACTCCCCTCAAGGAAAGTAAACGAGCTTGATAACAGGGGCAGCACCTTCTACCTCTCGCTGTACTGGGCACAGACATTGGCCGCCCAGAATAAGGATGTAGATTTGCAAGGCCGCTTTGCCAAGATAGCAAAAGACCTCGAGGCGAATGAAGCTAAGATCTCCGAGGAACTCCTGGCAGCACAGGGGAGACCTGCTGAAATGGGCGGATACTACCTGCTTAATGATGAAATGACAGACAAGGAAATGCGGCCGAGTGCCACACTAAATGCCATCGTTGATGCAATGTAAGCCTGTTCATCCTGGGATCCTGGGATCCTGGGATCTTCCTGATGCCTGGCTGAGGCTCTATTCCGACATTAGCATCACCGCCATGGGGAATTCTCGTGCCGACTATGGCATGCTCAAACCATGGGCAGAAATATTCTTATCGTAGATGATGAATCCAGTATCGTCGATTTGGAATTGATGGTAATGCCAACGATATTGACGTTGATATGGATATTCATATCGACGGTGTATTTCTGAATCTGGTCGGGCATTTCTAACAACCTGAACCCGAGTCTCAAGCCATAGTCCAGTTGGAATAACCGATGCCCGGCTGGTGCGAGTAGAGAACCAGGGTCGAAACCATCGAGGTAATGAGATGAAACGTCGTTCATTTGTGTTGGGTGGGGCCGGAGCGGTGATTGCTGCGGGTGGCGCTGCAATGCTGTGGCGGCCAGGTGATATGGGCGCGCCACACAATGCCTATTTTTCCATTTTGAATGAACTCTTGAAACGCGATGGTCCGGGCAGACCGGTGATGCTGCTTGATATGGATCGCGTAAACACAAATATTGATCAAATTACAGGTTCCGTCGGCACCAACAAAACCTACCGGGTTGTTGTTAAATCTCTTCCCTCTGTACCCTTGTTAGAGCATGTGATACAGCGCGCCAAGACAAATTCTCTTATGGTCTTCCACCAGCCATTTTTGAATGCAATAGCTGACGCATTCCCTAATTCAGACGCACTCATCGGCAAGCCAATGCCAGTGTCTGCCGTGAAAACGTTTTACCAAAAACTCGACAACAGCAAATATGATGTTACAAACCAGGTTCAATGGCTTATTGATACGCCAGAGCGACTCAACCAGTACCAGGCCCTCGCCAAACAGCTGGGGGTGAAGATGCGCATTAACTTTGAAATCGATGTAGGGCTGCATCGCGGGGGGCTGCCAGAGCCCGAAGCGATCAGGCCACTTCTTAGTATCATTGAGGAGGATCCTGAGCATCTGGAGTTAGCCGGATTAATGGGTTACGAACCTCACCTATCTGGGCTGCAGGCGGCTCTGGGAGATCCCTCCGTAAAGCAGGTCCTCGGAGTCTACAGAGGCTTTATCGACCAGGTAAAACCGATGGGTGCTAATATTGAGAAGCTCACCCTGAATGGTGCTGGTAGTCATACTCTCGGTATATACCATCGTGACAATACAATGAACGATTTATCCGCCGGGTCTGGCGTTGTGAAACCGACGGACTTTGATACCTACCATCTTACCGACAATCTGCCGGCACTTTTTATAGCGACTCCCATTCTCAAGCGCTACGATGAACTAAAGGTTCCTGGTGATCTTGCGCTGGCCAAGTTGCTGCCCCTTTGGAACCCGAACATGCAAAGGCTCTACTACATATACGGTGGCTATTGGAAAGCACAAATGGTGTCGCCGCCTGGCGTGCCGGATCCGATCTACCAGAGCACTAACCAGAGCCCGGTTTCCACGTCGGCAGCGGTTAACCTGAAGGTGGATGACTACATGTTTCTCAGGCCAACCCAGAGCGAGCATGTGATGCTCCAGTTTGGTGATCTACTGCCATTCAGAGGTGACGAACTGCTTGATCCATGGCCGGTTTTTCATCAGACGGGCTAACCAGGGAACAGGAATAACACTTCCAGCGGTGCACCCTGAAGAAGCATGCATTGTGATCAACTGCGGGTCAGGAGGAAATTCTGCCTGCCCTTACCCCAGGGGTGCAGGAATCTGTGTGCGGCGATCCAGGTTTATGAAGGGCCCGCGTCGCAGGGTGATTTTCACTGGCCGATCATTCACCCTAATCCATAGATCCCTGGTGCGAACATGTTCAGTATAGATGGATGCATTTCCGATCAAACTCTCTAGTCCCCAGGACCAGGTAGAACAGTTAACAGACCCGATGACTATTTCTGCACCATCTTTACTACCATAGATAGAAGCACCGTCCTCTACCTCCTGTACATCGGCGGTCTGAAAACCCCTGATGCCGTATCGACTACCCTCCCGCTTTTTCTCGACCAGAGCCTTTTTCCCTACAAAATCAACACCGTCCAGTTCAACAAGCCAGCCCAATCCAACTTCAAACGGATTGCGCTCAAATCCTGGTGCGGGGTCAGCTTTCGTCGCAAAATCCCAGCCCGCGACAATAAAGCCACCTTCCAATCGGCAGGCTTCCAGCGTGCTTAGCCCATATCCAGGGATAGCAAGGTCCATTGATTCACGCGCCAATTCAATAGCCCCCGTAAACTCGCTGGCTAATCCCGGCTCAAGCCAGCATTCATAACCCAGGTCAGCGGTAAAACCCATTCTGGCTACCTGAATCTGACCACCGGCGAAGGGAAACTGACGTACTTCATAGGGAACCAGCTTATCAACGTTCTCGCATCCCATATTGAGCAGGACCGCCGCAGAGAGTGGACCTTGAATCGCCATTCCAACCCACTCATCAGTGCAGTCAAGGATAGATACTGCTTGAAATCGGAAGCGCTTGATGAGTGAATCAAAGTAAGCGCTATGGTCCATGTCGGATGGCATTAGCAGGTAGTCATCGTTGGAAAATTTGTAAAGAATTGAATCGTCAATCAAGGTGCCATCTTCATGACAGAAGATGACATAGATTCCAGTCATGGATGCAGCAGTGCTGGCAGGCCGTGTTAGAAGTTTGTCCAGAAACTCACCAGCCTCATCACCGGTAATACGATACTTCCTGAGTGGGGATACATCAAAAATAGCGCAGGAATTCCGCAGGGAAGAATATTCTTCCTCCGCATTACCGTAATCGTAGGGTAGAAAGAGACCATTCCAATTTATGTAGTCCCGGTCCAGCACTGAACTGGATAGAAAATGATCGAAGTCAGCCCTGCGATTCATAAAATCAAAGAACGCACTTTTTAGCAACCAGCTAGTCTCCCGAATGAAACTGTGTCATGGCATATAGCGTATTCTGCAACATGCAGACTCGCGTCATCGGACCAACACCACCAGGAACCGGCGTAATCCACCCGGCACGTTTTGAGGCTTCATCAAATTCTACATCGCCATGCAATTTTCCATGTGCATCCCGCGTGATACCCACATCAATGACGGTCGCGCCGGGCTTAACCCATTCACCCTTGATCAGCCCGGGGATACCGACGGCTGATATCACGATATCAGCATATTCGACATACTCCCGGACATTGGATGTAAACTTGTGCGTTGCAGAAACACTGCACCCAGCTAACAGTAGTTCCAGAGCCATAGGACGACCAACATGGTTGGACACACCGATGACGGTTGCATCCTTGCCCATTATAGGAATGCCCGTTCGCTCCAATAGCTGCATGACGCCCATTGGTGTGCAAGGTCGCAACCCTGGGTAACGCAACACCAGCCGCCCGACATTGTAGGGGTGAAAACCGTCTACATCCTTGTTCGGATCGATGGCCTCGAGAATTGCCAGGTTGTCGATATGATCGGGCAGCGGTAACTGAACCAAAATACCATCAATCGTTGGGTCATCATTAAATTGAGAAATTTTTGTCAGCAGCTCGCCCTGGGTAATTTTCTTTTCGAGCTTAACAACCTCAGACTTGAAGCCGACTTCCTTGCAATCACGCCGCTTGTTTTTAACATAA
>Ga0187827_10007339_pt1 | contig 12299 bp, 7 predicted proteins | sample ETNtaG_39_FD_167969 | JGI IMG/M metagenome (GOLD analysis project Ga0187827, IMG submission 167969) | Marine microbial and viral communities from oxygen minimum zone, Eastern Pacific Ocean - ETNP2014_SV_150_PacBio MetaG (Illumina Assembly) | ecosystem: Environmental > Aquatic > Marine > Hypoxic... | reverse complement strand
TTGTTATGTCTGCAGATGACGGAAGTACCACTTTGGGCGGAACTGGAGTTGTGGATGTATCAATGAATAATAGTGATCCAGCAGGTGGGTTCCAGTTCTACCTATCTGTTGACCCGGCTATTGCCAGCATTATTTCTGCTGAGACAACAGATCGTACGGTAGGCTTTAATGTATCCACAGCCAATAATATTGTTCTGCTCTTCAGTCTTACTGGTGATGATATTGATCCCGGAACGGGCCCTGTTGTAAGTTTGAGTCTATTCGGTGATGTTGTGGGCACTGCTGAGATCACCCTTGAAAATTTGGTTGTTTCTGATCCGTATGGTAATGCCATGGCGACAGAAACCAGCGGCGGAAGCTTTACGGTTGAAGATGGCGATATTGAAGGTTGTACGGATGCAGAAGCATGTAACTTTGATCCTGAAGCAACAATAGATGATGGCAGCTGTGACTATTTAGATGAATGCGGTGAATGCGGTGGTGATGGCATTGATGAAGGCGCTTGTGACTGTGATGGAAATATAGAAGACTGTGCTGGTGAATGCGGTGGCTCTGCTGAAGTTGATGAATGCGGCGAATGCGGTGGTTCTGGCATCCCAGATGGTCAGTGTGATTGTGATGGAAATATAGAAGACTGTGCTGGTGAATGCGGTGGCTCTGCTGAAGTTGATGAATGCGGCGAATGCGGTGGTTCTGGCATACCAGATGGTCAGTGTGACTGTGATGGCAATGTATTAGATGAATGCGGCGAATGTGGCGGTAATAACGATTGCCTGCCATGGACTGAACTTACCGCAGTGGGTGGTGATGAAAAAATTACCCTGACATGGTTCCCGCTAAGTGGTGATAGGGGTAGAGATTTCTCTCTCTCACTTGAAAACGTGGATACAGAGGCTGGCACCCTGGATGTGAGCCTGACAAATTCTGAGCCCGTTGCAGGGTTCCAGTTTAACCTAGAGGGTATCAATATTACAGGTGCCTCCGGTGGATCTGCTGGTGCCAACGGTTTCATGATTTCTAGCAATGCCACTACAGTCCTTGGTTTTTCATTAACTGGGGCAACTATACCAGCTGGTTCGGGTACACTGGTCAGTGTGGCCTTTGATGGATTCCAGGAATCAATCTGTCTGCAAGACGCAGTTCTGTCAGATCCTAATGGCAGTGCCTATTCTGTTGAGCTGGGTGACTGTTACAGTGGTATAGTTCTTCAGTGTGAAGACCAAGCCGCCTGTAACTTTATGGAAGATGGTGATTGTGAATATACCGAAGAAAATTATGACTGTGATGGAAACTGTACAGCTGGTGAAGACTGTTTGGGCGAATGCGGCGGCTCTGCTGAAATTGATGAATGCGGCGTATGTGATGGTCCCGGTGAAACAGAAGAATGTGGATGTGAAGGTATCTCGGATGGAGCCTGTGACTGTGATGGTAATGTAATTGATGAATGCGGTGACTGCGGCGGTGACGGTATACCAGATGGTCAGTGTGACTGCGCGGGCAATGTAGCAGACTGTGCTGGCGTGTGCGGTGGTGATGCCGTGGTGGATGAATGCGGTGAATGTGGCGGTAGCGGACCTGAAGAGTGTTGGGATGGAAGCAGTGCGTGTGATTTGTCTGATTGCCCGGACGCAAGCAGTGTTACATACAATGTTTATCGTGATGGTGAGCTCCTAATCAGTGGATTAGAAGATGCCAGCCATGTAGATGGTGATTTAGGATATTCAGCAACCCATTGCTATACGGTAACTTATACAAGTGATGGAGTTGAATCTGATCATTCTGATGAAGCCTGTGCTACAACCAATGAAACGCCATGGGTACATGGCTGTACGGATGAATCTGCTTGTAACTATGATTCAGAAGCCAATATGGAAGATGGTACCTGTGAATATGCAGAAGAAAACTTTGACTGTGATGGCAATTGTACTGCAGAAATTGACTGTGCCGGTGAATGCGGCGGCTCGGCTGAAGTGGATGAATGCGGTGAATGCGGTGGTGACGGCATTGATGAAGGTGCCTGCGACTGTGATGAAAATGAATTTGATGAATGCGGAGTATGCGATGGTGATAACAGTTCCTGTTCAGACTGCTGTGGAGTGCCAAATGGTGATGGTACTACCTGTGATGGTGAATGCGGTCCATGTAATGATGAAATTGATGAAGGCACTTGCGACTGTGATGGAAATGTAGAAGATTGTGCAGGTGAATGTGGCGGATCAGCAGAAAACTGCCCAGACTGGGGAGTTGATAATCCCGATTGGTATGGTCAATATGAGTTCCCTGCAACTATTGCAGGTGGTCATGTTCTTTATGAGGGTGAACCTATTGCTGAAGAGGGTGATATTCTGGCGGCATTCGATGATGCAGGCGATCTTCGCGGCTTGGCTGTACAGCTTACTCCTAGTTTTGGACCTTATGAAGGACAGATTCTTTTTGAAATGCAGATGTATAGTAATGCAGAAGGTGATCTTTTACATTTCCAATATTATGATGCATCGGCAGATTCAGTATTGGATATAAGTGAAACCTATGAGTTTGTAATTAATGACATCATTGGTGATCTAGTAGCTCCATGGGTGATAAATATCCAAACGACAGTAGATCTTACGATTGATCTAATAGCAGGTTGGAACTGGATATCCTTGAATGTGGAATTAGAAGATCCATCTGTAGGAAGTATTTTAGGGCCTCTAGGCGATACTGCTGAATTTATAAATAGTCAGGCTGATGGTGCTTCTACGAACTATCCTGAATGGGGACAATGGGATGGTAGTCTGACAACCCTGGAACCAGGACCGATGTATTTATTAAAAATGACGGAAGCTGCTACACTTACAATTACTGGTGTACCAGTGGATCTGCCATCGACTCCTATCAGTCTGATAGCAGGTTGGAACTGGCTTGGTTATCTGCCTCAGAATCCAGGTGATGTTGGCATAGCCCTGGCTAGTCTCGGTGATTTGGCAACTTTTATCAATAGTCAGGCATCGGGTGCTTCTACAAATTATCCTGAATGGGGACAATGGGATGGCAGTCTTTCAAATTTGGAACCCGGACTTGGGTATTTATTGCTGATGGAAGGACCTGCTGAACTTATTTATCCTGAATTTGATGGACTCTCAAGGACGATTGCTGCAAACAAACAGAAAATTGTTCTTAGTAGGACAATATCTGATTGGGATTTCAACTATGCAGATTATGAGTATCTTGGTACTATTACAGCCAGCGTAGAAAGTCATGAAGACGCTGATGGTGATGTAGTAGGTATATTTGTAGATGGTCAGTGTAGAGGTATAGCTGAAAGAATGTCTTTTTCACTACTTGATGATAGCCATTACTATATAATCCAAGCATACAGTAATGTAGTTGATGGTGAAAAGATGACCTTCAAATATTATGATAAATCCAATGATGAGGTGATTGAATATATGGAAACCATCACATTTGAGACCAATATGATAATAGGTGACGGATTTAATACCTATAGTCTAAGCCGTATTACCAGACCTGCACCTGAACAGTACAGTCTCAGTGATGCATATCCTAATCCGTTTAATCCGACAACTGAATTGTCATTCAGTATTAAGGATGCCGGGAATATAACTCTGAATATTTATGATATGACAGGTCGTCTGGTACATACACTTGTAAATGGTCATATGGAGCAGGGATACCATCAAGTGACTTGGGATGGTGTTGATGCTACTGGCAATGCTGTTGCATCCGGTATGTATATCTATGCCTTACAGGGTGAAGATATATCCATTACCAAGAAGATGGTGTTGATGAAATAAATATCAATGAAATAAGTGCTATAAATGAAACAGCCCGGTTTGTTCCGGGCTGTTTTTATTTGATTATCAATTAGTTATTTATTTTATATACTGAATCGTTCAAGCTTCAGCCGCTGTTCTTTTCTTTCTTTGCGACCTATTGGATCAGAGTGAGGTATTGATTGTAAAAGTGTCTTTGTATAGTCGTGTTGAGGATTCGAGAACACACTTTCTGTAGACCCATGTTCAACAACTTCGCCCAAATACATTACAGCAATTTCTGTTGAGATATGTTTTACTACAGAAAGATCATGAGCAATAAATAATATTGTAAGATTAAACTCTTCCTGTAGATCCATCATAAGATTAATGACTTGAGCCTGAATAGATACATCGAGTGCAGATACCGGTTCATCAGCAATGATTATTTTCGGGTTGGTGGCCAGAGCCCTAGCAATGGCAATCCGTTGCCTTTGTCCACCGCTGAATTCATGAGGGAATCGATTGGCTTGTTCTTGGTTGAGACCAACTTTTTCAAGAAGCCAGAAGACTCTTTCTTTTTTTTCAGTCCCAGATAAGGGGGTATTGATATCAAGAGGCTCTATAATTATATCGCCCACCAGCATTCGAGGGTTTAGGGAAGAGTAAGGATCCTGGAAAATCATTTGTACATCTGACCTGTATGATTTGATCTGAGATCGATTAAGATTTAATACGTTAATTGAATGGTCTGTTTCAGGATATAAAATAATATCCCCATTTATCCGTACATCGGGTGCAGTGAGTCGGAGTACATTTATTATTGTTTTCCCAAGAGAGGATTTTCCAGATCCTGATTCCCCTACAATCCCTATTGTTTTTCCACTAAATATATCCATGCTTACATTATTAACTGCATGAACATGTGACACCTCTTTTTGAAAAATTCCTCCAAATAGAGGGAATTCAACATTCAGATTCTTGAGTTGAAGTATGATGTTACTCATAAAACGATACCTGGATGAACCCGTGCCCAGTGATTGTTTGCTACTTCAATCAGATCAGGCTCCTCTTTTGTTCCTTTACAGGCACAGTCTTCAGGTTCGAATCGTGAACAGAGTTTACATCCATCGCCCATTTCTATTATTGAGGGGACAATTCCCTTTAATGCTTTGAGTCGTTTTTCTTTAATATCCAGCTTTGGAATAGATTCCATTAAGGCCTTGGTATAGGGATGTATGGGGTTTGCAAATAAGTCATTTATAGCTGCAATTTCCTGAATTTTGCCCCCATACATAACAATTACACGGTCACAGGTCTCAGCAATAACAGCAAGGTCATGAGTGATAAGAAGAATTGCTGCATCATCACGTTTATCTTTAAGGCTCATCATAAGATCTAAAATCTGGGCTTGAATTGTCACATCTAGGGCTGTCGTGGGCTCATCTGCAATAAGCAGTGCGGGATTGCATAGCAATGCCATGGCGATCATAGCCCTTTGACGCATACCTCCTGAAAATTGATGTGGGTAATCATACATTCTTTTTTCAGGATAAGGTATACCAACAGCTGTAAGCATTTCAATACTCCGCTCGTTTGCTTCATTCCATGATAGATTTTCATGTTCAATCAGAACCTCATTCATTTGTATATTGATTTTAAAAACAGGATTAAGTGATGTCATGGGTTCTTGAAAAATCATGGCTATTTCTTTTCCACGATAACTCTTCATTTTTTCATAACTTAAATCAAGGAGGTTAGTATTTTTAAAATTCACTTTCCCATTAACAATTTCACCCGGCGGGTTTGGAATCAGCCTATTTATTGATAAGGAGGTTACTGACTTTCCGGATCCTGATTCACCTACGATTCCTAAAACCTCACCCTGAAAAATATCAAAGTTGACACCGTCAACCGCCTTGGCAGTCCCAGCGTCCGTATAGAAATATGTTTTCAAGTCTTCTATTTCAATAAGTTTCTTTTTCATTACCGTAGCCTGGAATATATTTTTGGATCAAATGCTTCCCTTACAGCCTCTCCAATAAACACGATGCAGAGTAGAGTAAAAAACTGTGCCATTATGGGTGAGAAAACCATCCACCATTTGGTTATATTTGCAAGTCCAACATATAGAATTTGTCCCCAGCTAGGTGTAGGAGGAGGTAGGCCAAATCCTAAAAAATCAAGACTTATTAGTATAATAATGCCACCTACCACTGAAAATGGGAAATAAGTAATAACAGGCACTAAAGAGTTCGGGAGAATATGTCTGAAAATTATTTTGGTGTTGCTTTGTCCCATTGAAATTGCCGCGCTCACATAGTCTTTTGACTTCTCTCTATAAAATTCAGCCCTCATGTAATATGTTAAGAAAATCCAATTAACCATGGTATAAATGAAAATCAATAACACAAAGGATGGTTTTAATATGGAACTTATAATAATAACAACAAAAAGGAGAGGTAAGGATGACCAAATTTCAATAAGTCTCTGAAAAAATAAATCAAATTTCCCACCATAATACCCCATTGTACCACCAATACTAATGCCTATAATATAATTTACAATCGTAAGTAAAAAAGCAAATGAAATAGATATATTAAAAGCATAGCACATTCGTGCAAAAACATCTCTACCCGTATCATCCGTTCCAAACCAGTGAGTTAATGATGGGGATTCATACATTTTATTTTCATTATTGGTAAAATCCTCATAGGGATTAAATGGATAGATTGGCATAATAATCCAGTTGTCAGTATCTTCCCATTCTTGTTGCAGTTGACGGTAATTTGCCTCCCCAGGTGAATCCTGACCAAATTTACTTCCATCATAATACGCATTCAAACCAGGTAGTGCATCTTTCAATGCTGGGAAATAGTAGTTTCCCTCACACTGGACGATAAGTGCTTTACTATTTATAAATAAAGGTAATAAAAAAGAAAGAATATATAAACTGATAATGATTATAAAAGAGTAATAGCCCCTTTTGATAGATTTAAATTTTCTCCATCTTTTTTGGTTAATGGATTCAGATATATTTAATTGTTTAGACATTTATTTAAATCTTATTCTAGGATCAACAGCAGCTAATGTTATATCTGAAAGAAGGTTAGCCAGTAGTCTAATTAAAACAACAATGACCAAAAATCCCATAATAATAGGATAATCCCTATCTAGTATTGCCTGATAGCCCATTTTCCCAAAGCCATTGATATTAAAAATTAATTCTATAAAATATGAACCTGCAATAATTGTGGCTAATATATATCCAATTCCAGATGCGATTGGTATTAGAGAATTTCTAACAGCATGCACCCAGATAACTCTTTTTTCAGATAGACCCTTTGCAAATGCAGTTCTGATATAGTCCTGCGACATATTATCTAATAAACTATTTTTCATTAATACTGTGAGAGTAGCAAAACTTGTAATTGACCAGGCTATAATAGGCAAGATGGCATGATGAACTTGATCAAGTATTTTTTCAAAAATACTTAAATTTTGCCAAATATCCTGAGGAGAATGGAGGCTACCAAGAGGGAATATATCCCAAAATGTACCTCCTCCAAAAAGAACAAGAAGCACACCACCAAATGCCCACCCAGGTATTGAATATGCCATAAATACAACTGAACTTGAAATGAGATCAAATTTGGAGCCATGATTCAGTGCTTTTTTTATACCAAGGGGAATGCATACAAGATAGGATATGATCCAACCGGTGAGTCCAAGTAGAATTGACACTTTAAATCGGGGTTTCATTACATCTATTACAGGCTGCTGATAAGTATATGATTTTCCTAAATTTCCTGTAAGGACACCAGAAAACTCCGTTTCAAATATTGTTGCTTCTAATTTATTAATATCTTGTAGTTTGCCCTTTTTTTTTAATTGATCAAACGATGCAATTTCTTCATCAGAAATGTCCATATCAAACCGTGCTTTCCAGAGATTGCTCACATTACCTTCTTTATCATAAACCATAAGATTGGAACCGTCCTTTTTGACATAGGCAAATCTACGTTTACCCATATTTTTCTTTTTTTCTGTTTCACTGATATTAAAGGTAAGTTTTCGATGTTTAATTTCTCTGGGCCATACACCAAGCCAAATTAAATATCGTTGCCAAATTGGTTTATCAAAGCCATAAAATCTTTCTAACTCTCTTATTGCTGATTGTGGTAACAGCGTTCCCTCAGATCCAGTACCACCACTTGCTCCTCCTTCACCTCCACTTTGAGCGCCGCCCATTTGAATTTGCTGGATTGTTTTTTCTAGGGGCCCACCTGGTGACATTTGTAAAATAATAAATACCAGCAGAGTAGCTCCAAAAAAAGTTGGAACCATTAGCAGCAATCTTCTTATTACATAATTAAACATTTATTTTTTATTCCAGTTAGGCCAGTATTTTATATCAACTTCATTAATTGGTAACTGCTGATCATTTTCCATTGCATTGTTTAAATTATCAATCTTTTCTGGATCAAACCACCAAAGCAAAAATATAGAATCATAATTACCCACAAAACGATCTACCATATATTCAGGATAGCCGAATTTATCCCAATAAAGAAACCGCCTATATAATCTCTTAATACCATAAGATACAGGATGTACATCACAAACAATTTTATCAATCTCTTTCCCTATCTCAATTCTTTTCTTTAAGTCAAATTCTGCTTTATAAGCTATGATGAGTTCATCAACACGTTCATTTTTAAAACCAAAGTGATTATTATTATCGTTTAGATCTGCTAAATCAGATCTAAACCATTGTTCTATTTCAGGATGTACCGAACCAGTAAAAGAATGTTGATATATTGTAAAATTTCGTTCATTTCGATTTTTCCATTCAGTGGTTCCATCCATATTAACGATCTGCATATCAATACCATATTGTTTTAGCATATTTTGAACTGGTGTTACCATATATGTAAGAAAATTTTGAGTAAAAATTTCAAAACTAAGGGTTTTTCCCTCACTATTGATTAATATCCCCTCATTATTCTTTTCTTCAAAACCGGCAAGTTTTAAGTGTTCAACTGCTTTTTCAGGATCATATAGAAATTTAATATTTTCGTCATTTTCATACATGGTTCCAGAAAACCAGGAATGCATCATTTCATATTCATTATAGTACATTTCACGGTTCATTTTTTCTCTGTCGTATAAATAACCAAATGCATAACGAATATTTTTATCATTAAATGGAAATTTCCTCATATTAAATCCATATCCAGAAGTACCAGCAGGTCTATCTGAAAATACACGGTGTTTTTTCATCCAACCTTTATCAATTGGTTCCATTTTATCAGAAACGCATTCTTCTACCCAAACTCTAGATCGATTAACTTCATAGTAGTCAAATTCACCCTTTTTAAATTTTTCAAATGTGAGGGCATCATTCCCCTTGATAACAAAAAAGTTAATTGCATCAAAATTATAGCGGTGACGGTTTTGAGGAAGATCTTTACCCCAAAAATCTTCTCTTCTAGTCAGTTTATAACTTTCTTGATTAATAATATCATCATCTTTTATTATGTATGGTCCTGTGCCTGGTATCATTTTGAATTGATATTTTTCTAGAAATTCAGAACCATCAACCTGATCAACATAGTATGCAGGCAATACAGTATGATCATAAGCGAATATTTTAAAGTTTCTCCAATTAGCTTCCTTTGTTACAACGCTTACTATATACATTGATTCAGCAATGGGTTCTTCATAACGATCAAAATCAACTTGTTCAGAAGGACTCAAAATTGTTTCATCCATTCTGAGGAACCATGTTGCAACTACATCATCTGCTGTTACACGTCGTCCATCTGAAAACCTGGCATCAGGATTTATACGGAACCAGAACTTCTTTTTATCATCAGAAATTTTCCAATGACTGGCAAGTCTTGGCACGGTGGGTTCCCATGTAAGGGGGTGTCGTTCTAACAGGGGTTCATAGCATAAATATTCTATTGTTAAATTTTCAACATAACCCGCTTCCTTACCTAATGTTCTTAATGTTGCTGGATATCTTGTAGCTTGATCCCTAAGTGTTCCACCTTTAACAGCCTTTGAGTCTCCAAAATATTTTAAATCATCATCTGTAAAGCTTGCTGTTTGAAACCCTAGAGATTCAGCGATATCTGCGAATCCATTACCTCCATCTTCTGCTGAAACAGAAGGGTCGGCTCCTGGAGGAACTGATATATAATCAAATTCAGCATATAAATAGTTTAAACTTAGTAAAATTGATAAAAAAAGATTGTGTGAGTATTGATACATTGTATTTCTCCTAAGAAGTTGTTTTTTTAATTAAAATATATTTTTGTAATAGAAGACTTTGGTTTTTATCTATCCATGAGTTGCTTATAGATAGCAATCATAATTATAGACATAATAATCCCACCAATTAATCCTTCAGCGATCATTACTGATTTATTGAGAAGGCCTAATGGGGTGATTTCGCCAAATCCGACTGTTGAAAATACAACCACACTAAAGTAAAAAAGATTGCCAAAAGTTCTCCAATATCCGTATTCCTGGATATCTGTAGCAAAAAAACTAAGATTTCTATCTTGATAGTCAACACCATTGATACCATATAATAAAGCACATGTAATGATTATAGCAATAATACTATAAAAAATATTACCTATTTTTTCACCGTAACCTGTTGAAATGTGGGCAATTTTCGACATAACTCTTATAGGTGACAATGTGGGCATTTGTTTTCTCTTTACGATCATTTCCCGTATGAAAACTTTTCCAACATCTTCCCCAAGAGTCTGGGCCTGAAGGCTCATTTTCAGAGCTCTATAAATATCTTCAGCTTCAGCATATTTTTCTTTCGCAGTATTCATATCTCCAGCAGCCAGAGCTTCTTCTGCTTCAATCTCATTTATTACTTTATTATTTAATCCCCAATCAATATTGTTTAATTTGGTATTAGTGAAATCAGCACCCAGGATATTGCAGTGCTTCAAGTTGGCTGATTTCAGGTTTGCCCCTTCTAAATTTGTTTTAAATAAATTGGCCCCTTCCAGGTTCACTCCATACAAACTAGCACCTGAAAAGTCTGCGCGAGTCAGGTCTGCATTTGATAAATCAGCATTTACCAGTTTAGCATTCTTCATATCTGCAAGCTTTAACTGTATTCCAGAAAGAGATTCGCCATCTTTATGAAGCGTTTCAATCTCTTCTAGTGTATTTCCATCTGGTGTATAATCTGGATTAAGAAATTTTTCTTTACTCACTTATTTACCCTTATATTTTAGCCATTTCATTGAATTAATCGTTGAATATCATTTACCATAATGGTGATAAACAACATTAATAAAATTAGAAGTCCTGCCTGCTGAAAACCCATTTTCACCTTGAGCGGTAAATCTCGTCGAATTATTCCCTCAATTAAAGCAATGAGAACATGGCCTCCGTCAAGACCTGGAATTGGGAGAATATTGATTAGGGCAAGATTTACACTAATAATAGACATTAAACCCAATAATGCAAAAATTCCGCCAGACGATGCCGTTTCACCAGCTATTTTGGCAATCATTAGGGGTCCTCCCATATCCTTCATAGATACATTCCCTGTGACAAGAGAGATTAAGCTCCGACAGGTAATTTCTAACCAATGATATGTCATTAGAGATCCATTTGAGAATGATTCTATAATTGTAGCATCACGATGATTGTATGTGGATGCAATACCAATCATACCTTTTATTATTTGTTTATTCCATGGAAATTGTTCTGCGATAACAGTCTTAACGGAACCAATCAGTATTTCTTCGCTACGTTTCCAGGACAAATTGATTATTGTATCAGGTTTTGACTGAATTTCTTGAGTCATTTCTTCCCAATTGGCAACATGGACTCCATTGATGGATAGAATTTGATCTCCTTCCTTTAACCCGAGATTTTCTGCGGGATACCCAGGCATAACCTTCCCTACAATTGTCTGTGGATCTGGTTCATCAATACCATTGTAATATGTAAGATGAGCAAAAATAAAAATGGCCAGTAATAAGTTCATTATAACACCGGCAGACATGATCCATATTTTTTGTAGAGTATTTTTTGACCTGAATTCATCTGGAGCGCCTGTGAACTCAGTATCCATTGATTCATCAATGATGCCGGCAACTTTTACATATCCACCTAAAGGGAAAAGGCCAATTCCATATTCAGTCCCTTTATATATTTTCTTCCAACCCAGCCCAAAAAGATTAAATCCCAGATAGAATTTTTCTACCCTTACGCCAACGGATTTTGCTGCTAAAAAGTGTCCCAGTTCATGGAAAAACACTAGGACTCCAATAACAAAAATGAAGGATAAAATAGTGGTAATCATAAAATATATTTTATATTATTGGTGAGTTTAGGCAAAAATAGCAATTTGATTTTGAATATATTGAGTTGTCCATTTGCTTATATTGAAGATTGTTTCAATATCAGGCGAATCACACCATTCATGCTGGCTGATAGCATTTTCGATAAGGATTGGTATATCAATGAATGTAATATGTTCATTTAAAAAAGCTGCAACCA
>Ga0187827_10007336_pt1 | contig 12302 bp, 10 predicted proteins | sample ETNtaG_39_FD_167969 | JGI IMG/M metagenome (GOLD analysis project Ga0187827, IMG submission 167969) | Marine microbial and viral communities from oxygen minimum zone, Eastern Pacific Ocean - ETNP2014_SV_150_PacBio MetaG (Illumina Assembly) | ecosystem: Environmental > Aquatic > Marine > Hypoxic... | reverse complement strand
AGCTTGTTTTTGATGATTTTCTCACTCGTTGTCATCTGACACTTCTCCTTGTTGAATAGGGTTATGGAGATTATAAGTGTCAGATCAAATCTTGACTACTTCACTGCAGGGGATCGCCCTTGCCATAGTCTTTACAAAAATGCCCCAAGAAGGTTTGGGTGGCGGAATGTTATTCGGTCTGTACGCTGGCGTTATCGCCTGGACATCCCGGAGCATGTTTCGGGAGCCTCTCGGCACTGATGTGCTGTGGGTGGACGCTGTTGTATCCCTGGTGACATTTCTGTGTGTCGGAGGCATCTTTGGCCTGCAGTGGAAACGATTCCAATACCGAGAAGGTCTCAAAGGCTGTTTTCCCGTTCGCCTGTCCGTCTGGAATGGTATGATTGGGGTAGGCGCATTATTCTCGGAGCCGGAAAGATGGTTTCCGCCTTCTGGCGCGGTGGATGCCTGCCGATATTTAAGGAGTTTGAGCAGTTGGGGATGGACAGGGGCAGAGATCATACTCGATTTCAAACAGGGGCAGGGCATCACAGAATTGGAACTCAGTGCATTTGGCAATGATCTGATCAGAGAATGTCTTGGGACAGGTGACGGTGTGGTCGGGGTTGGGTAGGAAATATTCTTTCTTTCGGTTGGTAAGAACTGCCGATGATCCAGATTGGAAAGAATCGTCCGAGAGAGTAAAGCGTTATAAACAACTGGATTAAAAATTTTTTTGATTTGTGGCAGGCGGATTGCTGTCTAAAATGGCCTCTGAGTGATATGTTTGGTCGAGCCCCCTGGAGGACAGAGCCTGATTGGTGCCTGGATTCCAGGGGGATTTTCGTGTGCGAGTGTGATATTAACACATCACAGAAAGAATACCATGATTGATGTCTACGTCAAAGACGAGGGATACGCAGATATCAAATTCCTCAGCATAGAAGCCATGGAGTGGGCGTACGGGCAGGGGGTTAGTAACGATTTGTTAGAGGTTGGAGACACTTTCTGCGGCAAACCTGTTTGGAAGCCTGGTATGGCTGCGGGTGTGTTTACTACTGCAGTATCCCCCCACCTTTTGCCCCATATTATGAAAGCGATGGAAATATTCGGCCTGACAACTGAAAGCGAGATCTGAAATTGTGCGGTAGCAAACGCATTGAAGATACAGTTTGAGCTCTCTCGACCAGCAGCTTTCATCTCCGTTTAAATTATTAGTTATGGCGCGAGAAAGAACTGGCGATTCGGGGGCACTCTCGCAAGGGTTATAATTCTTAGCGGATTTTTTTTGGGGGGAATGGCAATGCGGCATCTGGCGGGATTTTGGGCGGGTCTGGTTGTTGGGGTGGTGATTGTTGCAGCGATCGAAAGTATTGGTCACTGGGTTTATCCCCCACCAGTTGGCATTGATGCTGGGGATGTGCAGCAAATGACCGCGTTTATTAAGAGTTTGCCACTGGGAGCGTCTCTGTTAGTGCTGGTTGCATGGTTTGCTGGAGCCTACTGCGGGGTGTCCTTGGCCTATAAGATATCTGGCAAGTTGGGTATTGGTTTAGTGGTGGGTGTGATGCTGTTTGCCGGGGCAGTGTTTACGATGCTACAGGTACCTCACCCGACTTGGTTCTGGGTCATATCGGTGGCGGGCTTTCCGGTGATGGTTTTCTGGGGGTCGGTGTCGGGGAGGATGTGGAGAGATAAAAAAAGCGCCTAATCCTAATCGGGACGCCGAGTGAGTGTCGAAGTTTTGCGTTTAATGCAACAAACTTCCCGGTGGGCGTGCCTAAAGGATTCAAGGCGCTTTCTCTGCACATAAAGTTGAGCAAGAAAGAGGCCAAGCGGTTCGCGGACTGGGAGAGCGTTACAAAACAGGACTTTACGAATTAAGGGTCTCGGTTGTATGTTGAGTAGGTGTGCAAAAAATACCGCAGGGTGGGACACTTTGATCGGTTATGTCAAAAATTTTACAGCTTTGACCTCTCGGGGAGCCAGGCGGATACCTTTAGCTGACTTTCCCCGGACAGAGTAGTCGGAGATGGGGAATTCCTCTTCGAGGATACGTACCCTTGCTTTAGGTTTGTAATCTACATGTACTATAGCATTACCCTCCGTGGTTAACTTGAGGATTTTGCATCCGGTTGGGATTAGTTCGTAACCTCTGTTCAGGATAAACTTGTCAAGTGTGCACCGCTTGATGCAGGGGTAGCCCGTTTTTGCCTCCTGGTAGACAACCGTGTAGATACGGTCGGGATCTACAAATCCACAGAACAACATGCTTTTGTCGACAAAGATCCTGTCGGGAGCGTCGATGAGCGAATAGGTTCCACTTTTTCGGATCACCAGCACTCTGTCGTATGCGGAGACATCCAAAACTCCGCTGCCGCTAACCTCGTAGCCTAGATACCCACCCTTTGCATCGTATCGCAACTTGAGATTCCTCTGAGCGGCCTCTCTGACATCTACCTGTTTGAATGCTCGAACTTCTGTCCTCCTCGGAAAGTCTTCTCGGTACTGATCCGCGAGATACTCCAAAAAGTCGATCGTGTAGCCTATGATGCCCTCGAGATTTTTCTTGATCTCCCTAAGCCTGGCGCGAATTTCGCGCATCTCCTGTTTCGCTTTATTGATATCGTAAAGAGAGATCCTCCGGATGGGTATCTGCAGCAGCCCATCGATATCCTCTTTAGTCACCACACGCCTGATTTGTGATTGATAAGGTCTGAGGCCATCATCGATGGTGCTATGGATCTCTCCGGCTTCCTTTATTTCTTCGATACTCTTATATACTCTGTTTTCGATGAAAACCTGCTCCAACGTTTTGGCATGTAATCTATTTCCGAGGTGTCCCTGCTCAATCTTGAGCTCCCCCTTTAGGATCTCAACCAAGCGGTCTGTGTTGCGTGTTAGGATATCGGTGATAGTGGAGATGTGCGGGTGCCCATCCCTGATCACCAGAGCGTTGACGCTGATAGATTTCTCGCAATCCGTAAATGCGTATAGGGCGTCGATGGTGTCACCGGATTTAACGCCTCTGGCAAGTCGGATTTCTATTTCGACATCTTCACCGGTGTAATCGCTGATACTCGTGGCCTTCAGCTTGTTTTTTCTAATCGCATTTTCTATGGAGGCGATCAGCGATTCGGAGGTGGTGCCGAAGGGGAGTTCCCTTATAACGATGCGTTTGGGATCTTTGGTGTCGAGTCTCGCCCTGACGAGAACTTTTCCACCGCCATCGGCATATTCTGTAACATCGGCGATGCCACCTGTGGGGAAATCGGGAAGGATCTGAAATGATTCGCCGCGAAGATGGGCGATCTGTGCGGCGATGAGTTCGATTAGGTTGTGGGGAAGGATAAATGTAGACATGCCCACAGCGATGCCCTCCGTTCCCTGCGTGAGGAGGACGGGCAGTTTGGCTGGATATATGGTGGGCTCCTTATTCCTCCCATCGTAGGAGTCCTCAAAGTTTGTAATTTCGGGATTAAAAAGGACATCCCTCGCCAAGGGGGATAGTCTGCATTCGATATACCGGGCTGCAGAGGCATCGTCACCCGTGAGCAGGTTTCCAAAGTTGCCCTGTTTTTCGATAAATAGATCTTTGTTGGCTAGGTTGACGAGGGCACCGTATATGGACTGATCCCCGTGTGGATGGTACTTCATCGTTGAACCTACCACATTGGCGACTTTATGGAATTTGCCATCATCCATCTCATGTAGGGCATGGAGGATCCTCCGCTGCACAGGTTTCAGGCCGTCATCAATGTTGGGTATTGCTCGATCCTTGATGACATAGGATGCATGCTCCATATAGTACTGATCGAATAGCTTGTCTATGTATGCCACTTGGTCACCCCTGTTGTATCGTGCGCGAACGGCCATTTTGTGGGATATTAATGTAGGCCAAAGGGATTATATTCTCAAGAAAATTCATATTCGCCATTACAAATTCTGTTGCCTCTTGGATGGGAAATGCCCACCTTGTATTAAAGACTTTAACTCGTTTGTGCTGAATACCGCCGTCAGCTATAGAGAGGTTGTATCGACCCAGGAGGAAGGATGCGGGCATCCACAACAAATTTGCTGGACAGGTACTTTGAGGATGTCGGAGCGTGTGGCCTCCTCACTCCAGATGAGGAAACAGAACTTGCGGAGAGGGCTGCAAAGGGAGATGCTTGCGCTGTGGACAGGTTGGTCTTGGCGAATTTAAGGTTCGTTATCCGTGTCGCCAAAAAATACCAGGGCTGTGGGCTGTCGCTAGAGGATCTGATCGCCGAAGGAAATGTGGGCTTGATTCGTGCCGCAAAGAGGTTCGACGTCGCTCGGGGTGTGAAATTTACTTCATATGCCGTATGGTGGATCCGGCAGGCGATTCAGCACGCGCTGGGCGAGGTTCGCATGGTGCGCCTCCCATCCAATCAGATCAAAATGGTGATACACCTGAACCGAGCCGAGAACGAGCTCTGGAAGCATTTCGGTCGTGAGCCCTCATACGAGGAGGTCGCAGATCGTGCAGGCTACCTTCCCCACAAAGCAGAGAGAACGTTGCAGGTTTCGAGGAAGCATCTCTCGCTCTACTGCCAATTGGGAGAGCACGAGAATCGCTTACTCATCGATACCATAGCTGATGAAGGGAGTGACACGCCGGAGGAGGCCTTTTTGCGATCTCAGGAACTGGTGGATATAGAGAGCGTAATGGCGTGTCTTTCCGAGCGGGATGCGACAATCCTCAGACGGTACTTTGGTTTGGGCGACGACGAAGCTCTAACGCTACAGGGCATCGGGGAACTTCTTGGACTTTCCAAGGAACGTGTCCGGCAGGTGAAGGAAAAAGCTCTGCGGGAGGCGCGGAAGATATTGGGGGAACAAATCAGCACTGACAATACCTGAAAGTAACACTTCTGCGAGGGCAGCATTGAGCCGAGTGCGATACGGAGCCTGTCCATAAGAATAGGCTTACGGATTTCTCGATTGGGAATGATGACAGGAGAAAACAAATGGGTACGAGATCCGTTTTTTGCGGTTTCTGGCTCGATGAGGCACAGGATGAAGCAGATGACTTTCTTCAGGGCTTTGTGGCTGATTATAGGGACGCGCTGAACCGTGATCCCAATTGGTGGGATCTCTGTGCTTCGGTATATTCTTCGGCCAGTGATTTTGGGGTTGCTGATGCAACAAATTTGGACGGTGGGACTGTTTTGCCAGGCGCATCGGAACAGGCTGATCGGTTTCTTATTCGCCTTGCGGAAAAATTTCGGGTAGGGGTGGGGCGCGATCCGACGTGGGCGGAGGTGACCTTCCATCTGGCGATATCTGCTCGAAGCGAGAGCCTTGAGGAAATCCCAGAAGAACTCGGTTATCTGAATTTCGACAGCGAAGATGGTGGCGTGTGTTACGTCTGTGGTCAGGTGGGCGCGAGGGAGGATCTGGTGTGTATGAACAGAGATCCTAAAGTAGAGGTCCACCACCATTGCCTGTGTCCAGAAAGGGCAACGGAAATAACCATCGAGCTCGATGAGGAAACATACCATAGGGTTGTTGCGTGGTCTCTGGAGGTGAATCTTCCCATAGGTCTGGTGATAAGACGTGCGATGTGGTGGGCGTTAAGCGATGGGCAAACGAATAGTTGAAGGGCTTAAGATTTACGCCTCTTCGGACAAAAAGTGCCGCCGGAGTTGTCGAACTAGGCCTAGTGTGCTATAGGGTGGAGCATATATGTCGTGCGTAAAATCGAAGAGTTCCTCCTCATGTGGGCAAGACTGCGAGACGAGGGCGATGAGATTGAGATTGGGGTGGTCATCCTTCATCTTTCGGAGAAGGCTCACGTCCTTTTCGGTGAGTTCCCGCGCGTCGAGAATAACCGAACTGTGTGGCGCTGCGTAATAGTAATCCGAACCCTGATGGAGATCCGAACACTCGACGGAGAAAAGACGTGCTGCGGCCATCGCACGCCTAAGCCAGTCTCTCCATCCTGCATCTTCTGTGATGAGGATCACACTTTTCTTATGGGGTAGCTTTACTGGGGCGGGGAGAAACAACGGGTGGGGTGGCCTGTCCACATCCTCTTTCGAAAATGCGTCTAAACCCAGATTGTCCTCAGGCTGCGGAGACAGTTGCGCATAGTAAATTCCCTCTTGTGAGCGATCATTTTCGAGTGCGCTGATGAATTGCGAGAGACTCGATGTTGAGATGTCCACGGATGAGAAAGTGGCCGAAATCTGAATGAGGATTTCATCTATGAGTTCCTGCAAATCATATTCCTGTGTATGTTCCACGCTCTGGTAATGATACTCCAGCCAATCCCGAACCTCCGACAGAATGTTTTTGGTCACCGCGTCCTCGTCCCACTCGATGCCTGCACTCGTGCCAATGCCCCACCCGTTTTCAGAAGAAAAAACGACGAATAGGGAAAGATCTTTGCCCGTGATGATATGCGTGCCCTCGACAACATGTACACGCCCCTCATCGTCGGGATGGTTCATTTCGTAAAATTCTTTAAATGTCATAGGCTTTTGGGCTTTTCAAGGTATTAGCAGACAGCAGACGGATTGGAATATCATATTCTTTTTTCACAGATGCAAGCTTTTTTGTAGGCAGGAGAGATCTGGCGTGCCTAATTTTAACGAACTACCCTTTGTTGAATACCTGAGTCTCGTTGTCTCGTTGATCGCAATGGTATTTGCTCTTGCGGCTTGGTTGGATAGAGAGAGATCTATTTACCGCGCCATTAAAATCGCTCAGGAAGCATTAGAAGTAGCAGAGGAAATGGTACGGATGAATCAGGACATAAACGGTGAAGAATAGGCTTTATCCTGCTGGGCAACAATCACGCCTGACCCAAAAGTGCAAGGCTTCCCCGCTTGACAGTTAGCTTTTGGGGGGGATGCACGAGGAAGGAATGATGATGAACAGAACGGGGCACCTCAAACGGCTGAATCCAGAAGATGTGTGGTTGCAGGATGAGGACGGATTCCGCAACTGGATAAATCAAAACCTTCCAACCCTATCAGATGTTCTGGGTTTAGATCTGGAGCTGAGGGTCACGACGGATCATTATCTGGTTGCGCTGGACTTGAACAGCGATCAAAAAGTGGTGATCGAAGGAACCCCAAAGACACCACACGATTGGGGGACGACAGCATCCTTTGCCAGAGATCACAAGGCCCTCTTGGTTGTCTGCTTTGCTACTCCGAATCATTGGAGGGAAACGTATTCCGATATCGATCAAGCGGACGAAATGTGGGCGGGGTTGTTGGGGGTTTACTGGGTATTGGTCGATTACCTAAAGGTGGACGATTCGAGACCAGCGATCTCTCTCTCTCCGGTGCGTTACACCGAACCAAACTCTTTTTGAACCCAGAAATAAACCCATCTTGGTGTGCTCAAAGGGTGTGCTGGGTATAAAACCGGTATACTTTGCCTTTGAAGGAGCCGTAATCGGGCGGCGTAGAGAGTAGGAATGTCATTCTTCCGAAAGATCGGCGATCTTTTGTTTGAGAGAGCCACTCCTTGGGCCTCCTGGTTGTGGCTGCTGATCAGATTGCCTTCTCCCGTGCCAGGATAATTGGGGTTAAATATCAACTTTCCCTTGTGATGAGTTTTGCAGGTAGGGTTTGAGATATATGCCAGTATGGGATGCTGGCTCGTTAACGATATCCTGTGGAGTTCCTGAGGCGACGACGAGTCCTCCCCGCGACCCTGCCCCTGGCCCCATGTCGATGATGTGGTCGGCAGTTTTTACGACGTCCAGGTGGTGCTCAATGACAATGACTGTATTGCCGGCGGAAACAAGGCTATCGAGAGCGTCGAGGAGGCTTTGGATATCTGATAGGTGGAGGCCAGTTGTTGGTTCGTCGAGGATGTACAGGGTGCGTTTATTAGACCTGATTTTACCGAGGCTGTTGGCCAGCTTTACTCGTTGTGATTCGCCATCCGATAGGTTGGGCGCAGGATGACCGATTTTCAGGTACCCCAGCCCTAGACCCTCGAGTGTTGAGAGTTTGTGGACAAGCGTCTTTTCACCCTCAAAAAAAGCGATACCCTCGCAGATGGTCATATCGAGCACGTCTGCGATTGTTTTTTGCTTGTAGGAGACCGCGAGGGTTTTGGCATTGAATCGCAACCCCCTGCACGTGGGGCACGTCATGCTCAAGCGCGGCAAATGCGATAGGCTCGTTCTGACAGTACCTTCACCGCGACATTCCAGACAACATCCATCTCGAGTGTTGAAGCTGAAGTGGGAAGTTGACAATCCTGCGGTGCGTGCTTCATGAGAGGAAGCGAAAAGCTTGCGGATGGTGTCGAAGAATCCGGCATATGTTGCAGGGTTAGACCGTGGAGATTTCCCGATGGGCGATTGATCGATGCAGGATACTTCGTCGAGGTATTCGTGTCCGGTGAGGGAATCGAGAACACCTGGCCGAATCTCTGCGTTTCGATAGATATTTCTGAGCTTGTTGTACAGAACATCGTGAATCAGCGTGCTTTTCCCCGAGCCCGACACGCCAGTAACACAGGTAAAAACTCCCAAGGGAATGGCCACATCGATATTGCGGAGGTTGTTGGCTCTTGCACCTTTGATGCGGATCCATTCTTTGGCTCTTCTCCTTTTTTGTGATGGCGCGAATATTCTTCTGTCCTGACGGAAATAGGCTGCAGTAGGAGAGTTCTCGCACTGCAGAAGGGCTTCGAGATCCCCAGAGGCAACGACTTCCCCACCGTTATTCCCTGCACCGGGGCCCATCTCGACGATGTGATCCGCAGATCTGATAATTTGTTCGTCGTGCTCAACAACGATAATCGTGTTGCCGATGTCCCTGAGGTGGTTTATCGTTTCGATCACTTTGGTTTTGTCTTTGACGTGCAGGCCGATACTCGGTTCATCGAGAACATATAGCATGTTAACGAGTCCCGAGCAGATTTGTGTAGAAATGCGCACCCGCTGCGATTCGCCCCCCGAAAGACTGGAAGACGGTCTGCCGAGAGTTAGGTAGTCTAGCCCAAGGTTTGAAAGGTGTTGCAGGTGGGATAAAGCTGTTTGGACGATATATATAGCCTGAGTGTTGAGATGCCCGGCTGACAAAAAACGGGTGAGGAATTGCGAGAGGGTGTCGAGAGGGAACTGTTCGAGGCTGCTGATATCATAGTTCCCAATTTTGACGAATCGTCGTTGGGCCTGGAGCCGAGAACCAAGACACGCTGGGCAGGCTGATTTTTTCATGAACTTTTTGTATAGACCAGATGGTGGGCGGCCATCTACAGCCTTCGATAGTTCCTTGCTGTACCTGCGAGTTATCTCCGGGATTAAGCCTTCGAAATTTGCTCCCAAGAGAAAACTGTCAGGATTGGGTCTGCTCGTGCCCTGCGTGCCAAACAGGAGCACATCTTTGAAACTTTGGGGCAGATCTTCATACGGAGTGTCGAGATCAATGCCGTAGCTTTGTGCAAGGTTGTGGAGGATGGCATCCCTCCAGGACTTAGTTCCTCCTGAAGCGCCTGCGGCAAAGGGGTTTTTTCGAAGGCTTTTCTGTGGTGCGGAGACAATGCGCTCCAGATCGGGCTGCAGATTGTATCCAAGCCCTGTGCAGAGGGGGCAGGCTCCCCTCGGAGAATTGAAGGAAAACATAGATGGATCCAATGTCTCTCCAACAACCATGTCCCTAGATGCCCCCAAGCTGCGATAGAAAGCTTGTGCACGCGAAGGTTCCGCATTGGCGTGAAGGCTTATTATCCCTGCTCCGGTTTTGAAGGCCCTAGTGAGGGTCTCGTGCAGAACCGAGCGCGTCTGGGTACCGACAGCGACGCGATCCACGACGATTTCCACTCTACAGGCAGTATGCCAACTGTCTGGAAGGGAATCGATACCGAACAATTGGTTATCGATTCTCAGTTCCTGGTGCTTGGAGTGCTCGATACCTTCAAGGACTTGGGGATGGCGAGTTTGTGGATCAATTACCGGCGCTCGTATTTCCACCAGGGCATCCTTGGGCAGGGAATAGATATGGTCTGCAAGTTGCCGCGTCGACCAGGATGAAACTGTTTCGTGCGAGAAAGGACAGTGGGTTTCTCCGAGCAGGGCAAAAAGATTGCGGAGGTGGCGATGCAACCCCGTCAATGTCCCCACCGTGGATCGAGGATTGCTGATGGCAGTTCTCTGCTGTATGGATGCCACCGAGGGCAGACTCCCAACAGAATCTACGTCGGGGATCTTTAGTTGCGCACCGTGTGTGCTGTGTGTGTTCGGTGCCGAGGATTCCCAAAAACGACGCTGTCCCTCAGCATAGATGGTATCGAATGCCAGCGAGCTTTTGCCAGAACCACTTACCCCAGTAATGGCAGTCACGCTGTTCTGAGGGATTTGTACTTGGATATTCTTGAGGTTATTGGCCCTTGCTCCGATGATTTCTATGAGTGTCCTGTTGGTTGACAGAATCTCTGTGCCCTGCAGTAGGACGACTGTAACCTCATCCTTTTCCAAAATGCATAGAGATGCGCTGTTTGAAACTGGATCGTATACGATATCCCAGCCGGAATCTTTGAAGGCTTGTAAGCCTGCTGCAAGGTCTTTGACAAGGACACTGGCCACTCCAGAGGTAAGCGCTTGGCACCCAGAGAATACGTCTTTCGATGGGCTGGCACCCTTGGAGAAGATGTCCAAAATTTCCTGTAAATCCGAAGAGAGGTTTTCCATTATCGCCGGTGGGTGAATATGCTGGTGATGGTGGCGATGCATTTTGCGATGGACTTGGGGGAGTATTTCGCCTTCAGGTGAAAATACATATATGTCGTGCAATGTCAACCAGTAACAAGGTAGATATATTAAAAATGTAGTTATTTTTGGTGGGTAAAAAGGGGCTGGGGCATGGGAAAGTGTGGAGTCATTCGATAACACGGTGGGGGGCGATCGCCCAGGAATGAGGTTGCGCGGGCATCTGTTTTGAACGTTGTGGACATCTGTTGCCAAGTAAAGTGTTGTTGTGTAGAAACACTTGCGTAACCAGTTGATAAGTTTTAATTTCACCCGTTACCGTTGGTATCTGCAACAATGATGCAGCCATAGACACCTCACTCTATGGGTTATGCTTTCGTGAACTGCTGATCTGCGTGTCAGAGGGACGATATATGCCAGAAAAAAAACTGTTTCTGCTAGATGGGATGGCCCTAGTGTACCGGGGGCATTTCGCGCTCATCAGGAATCCACGCTTTACCTCGAAGGGACTGAACACATCCACACTATATGTCTTCGCGAACACCCTTCTCGATCTTTTCAACAACCAGAAGGCTACGCATATCGCTGCCGTATTCGACACGCCCGAACCGACCCACAGACACGAGGTTTACAAGGAATATAAAGCACATCGGGATGCTATGCCGGAAGATCTGAGTGTCGCACTTCCTTACGTTTTTCGGATGTGTGAGTGCTTCAATATACCAGTGATACGGATGCCGGGATGGGAGGCTGACGACGTTATTGGAACGGCGGTGCTCGAGGCGGATACCCTCGGGTTCGAATCGTATATGGTCACTTCGGACAAAGACTATGCCCAACTGGTATCGGATACTGCCTTTATCTGTAAGCCGGGAAGATCAGGGAGCGACCCAGAGATACTTGGCGTGCAGGAAATTCTGGATCAGTGGAATATCGAGCGAGTCGATCAGGTTATAGATATCTTGGGACTGATGGGTGATACGAGCGACAACATTCCCGGTGTCCCTGGCATCGGGCCTAAGACGGCACAGAAACTTATCGCACAGTACGGCACGGTAGAAAACCTCCTCGACAGTGTCGAAGATCTCAAGGGGAAGCAGAAAGAAAACTTGATCAGCTATCGGGATCAAGCCCTGCTGTCGAAGCAGCTTGTCACCATTGACCGCAACGTCCCTCTTGAGGTAGGCCTGGAGGAATTGGCGATAAAGGAGTATGATGAGAATGCCCTAAAAATGCTGTTTGTGGAATTGGAGTTTAACACGTTGGGCAAACGCGTCTTTGGGGATGGGTTTTCCGCAGCTCCGCAGCAGGCTTTGGACTTTGAAAGCGAGGAACTGGCCACCAAGATGAAAACTATCGAAGAGGTAGACCATGACTACTGCCTTGTCGATACAGCAGAAAAAAGGGAGGCGCTTCTCCGTGAGCTCCGTAGTGCTGATGCCTTCTGCTTCGACACCGAAACAACAGGTCTCAACGCTAAGACCTGCAGGCTGATAGGGCTGTCTTTTTCCACGGAACCACATACGGGTTCTTACGTGCCGATTCCTGATGATCCGGATGGTGCTGATAGGGTGCTGGAAGAGTTTCGCGGAATTTTGGAAGATTCCACTATCGGGAAGAT
>Ga0187827_10007335_pt1 | contig 12302 bp, 9 predicted proteins | sample ETNtaG_39_FD_167969 | JGI IMG/M metagenome (GOLD analysis project Ga0187827, IMG submission 167969) | Marine microbial and viral communities from oxygen minimum zone, Eastern Pacific Ocean - ETNP2014_SV_150_PacBio MetaG (Illumina Assembly) | ecosystem: Environmental > Aquatic > Marine > Hypoxic... | reverse complement strand
ATAAAAATCTCGGTGCCTTCGGCGGAATTTTGCGTGCAATCGGCAAGTTTGCCAGGCAGGCGCAGGCGTTTGGTCGCCGATTGCCGTTTAAGCACCTTGTCCTGGCGCTTTTTCATGCGGATTTGTGAGCGCTCAATAACGTGCTCGAGCAGGCGCTTGGCGGTTTCCGGATCGCCACTGAGCCAATGGTCAAAATGATCGCCGACCGAGCTTTCAACCAGTTTTTGTGCTTCGACGGTGGCGAGTTTTTCCTTGGTTTGCCCTTGGAACTGAGGATCCTGGATAAACACTGAGAGCATAATGCAGGCGCCACCGACGACATCATCAGCGTTGATCTTGGTTGCAGCTTTTACTTTTGTCAGCTCGCCATAGGTTTTAAGGCCCTTATTGAGTGCCGCCCGCAGGCCGAGCTCGTGGGTGCCGCCTTGCGGTGTCGGTACGGTATTACAATAGGAATTAAAAAACTCATCCTCATCCACCGGCCAGGCAACTGCCCATTCGACCGTACCTGAACCACCATTCAGCTTGGCTTGGCCAAAAAAGGTGTTGGGCGTGATAGTGGCGCGTTCTTCCAGCGTGCTTTGCAGATAGTCGCTCAAACCACCGGGGAAGTGGAGAGTGGCTGTTTCCGGTGTTTTTTCGTCTTTTTCGAGGAGTTTGAGGTCGCATTTCCAACGGATTTCAACGCCCCGGAACAAATAGGCCTTGGAGCGCGCCATGCGATAAAGAGTCGACGGGCGGAAATGTACTTTAGAGCCGAAAATCTTGGGGTCGGGATGAAATCTAATCAAAGTTCCTCGCCGGTTCGAGACTTTACCACCGTCTTTGAGTTTGCTTATAGGTTTACCGCGTTCAAAGCTTTGGGCCCAGAGCTTTTTATCGCGGGCGATTTCGACGGTCAGATCATCGGCGAGCGCGTTAACGACCGAGAGGCCAACGCCGTGTAGGCCACCGGAGGTTTCATACGCGCCAGCTCTAAATTTTCCACCCGAATGAAGGGTCGTCAGGATAACTTCGAGGGCAGACTTGCTTTTGAATTTAGGATGCGGGTCGGTCGGAATGCCGCGGCCATTATCGTTGACGGTGATGTATTGATCGGCTGAAAGTTCCAAATCGATGCGGGTGGCTTCGCCGGCGACCGCCTCATCCATCGAGTTATCAAGAAGTTCGGCGACCAAATGATGGACCGCCCGCTCATCGGTGCCGCCGATATACATGCCGGGGCGCAGACGTACCGGTTCCAAGCCTTCGAGAACTTCGATATCCTTAGCAGAATAAGATTTATTTTTTTTCGACTTTTTACCTGACGAACTGGACCCAGTACTTTTATTAGCGCCTTTATTGGTTTTATTGGGAGCGTCGTCGAATAGATCGGCCATGTTGTTACCTGTATTAATATCTTGCCTTATTCGTCATTATACTGTGTTTTATGTTAGAACTATAACAATATCTTGTGCCTCAGTAGATTATCTGAGACAAGGACAAACATCCTGTTTTTGAGGAAAAATCGATGTCTGATAATAAACAAGACCAAAAAACTGAAACTCCTGAGGGAGAGCGGACTATAACGGTGGTCGCCCAACCGGCTGATACCAATCCAAGTGGCGATATTTTTGGCGGCTGGATCTTGGCGCAAATGGATGTTGCTGGCGGTGTTGCCGCCAGCCGCTGCGCCCAGGGCCGCACGGTGACAATCGGCGTTAAGGAAATGGAGTTTCATAGGCCTGTACGTGTTGGTGATCTGGTGAGCTGCTATACCCAGGTTCTTAAAGTAGGCAGAACATCTATGTCGATTAAAATCGAAACCTGGACGACCAATCATTATAATCCCACGCCGCTGCAAAAAGTGACGGAAGGGGTGTTTACCTATGTCGCAATAGATGAAAATCGAAAACCACGCCCGGTAAATCAATAAGTGGACACTTAAATCAGTTAAATATTAGTTGTTCGTTTAGTTACCGGCCTGCAGCGTTCAGATGATTACCATCCAGACATACCCGGCGGCAAAAAAGGTGCTGAGGGCAGCGAATTCTTTAAAAAAAACTTTGGTATCCATGACAATTCTCCTCTTTCTAGTTAATTGAAACCGATTTTAAACCAAAAAGAACAAAAAAGCAACATATAATTATTTAGTTAATAAAAACAATTGGTTATTAAAGTGGTAGCTTGGTTTTCTGCTCGCCTTCCAAGCCCAATGCCCAGCGGCCGTAATTGGTGCCTTGGACATCCCAATTAAGCCCAAATTGCGCCCGCCCAGCTTGGACATTTCTAAAGATACGCTGAAGATGCCGGTCGAGGAACAGCTCGCCAGCACCCCCAGCATAAAAGATGCGTTCAATCGCTTTGCCGGCGAGCTGAGAGGCGTAACTGCCTTCCAAAATCAGGCGGGCATGCGGATCGCGAGGAACCGGCTTACCCTCACCGATAAATCTCATCGCTTCCCGCGTATTTTGCCGGATTAGCAGTTTGGCAGCATCAAGTTCAGCAGCTGATTCGGCGATCCGCAATTGCAGGCTTTGGAAGTCAGCGATTTTAGCGCCATGACGGGAAGTTTTATCCTTGATGTCGGCGACGAATATATCAAGTGCGCCGACCGCCATACCGACGACGGCCGATGCCAAAGTATAAGGCCCAAGTGCGTGATGGCCGACTTTATAGACGCCGTAATCATAAAGCCCTGTGCCCGGCGGACGCTCGCCGCCAATAAAGGCGCGACTATCTGGCAAAAAGACATCTTTCATTTCAAGATCGTGACTGCCGGTTCCAGCCAACCCAACCACTTGCCAGGTGTCCAATATGGTTACGTCAGTGAGCGGGATCAGCGTGGAAAGCAATCTGTCGCTGCCTTCGATATCGCTACCACCGGCAAAAAACCAATCGGCATGATGGCAGCCGCTGGAAATCACCATAATGCCATTACCGATATAACCGCCAACGGTTTTTTTAAAAGCGCCACTGTTCATCTTGGCGGAAGATATGATCGTATTGGGGTTAGTGCCCCAAACCTCATCCTGCACATCAAAATCGAAATTGGTGATCATTAGTGGGTGGCCGCCGCAAACGCCCATGATCCAGCCGGTCGAGCCGCAGCCTTCGGCTATTGCCAAAGTGAGGTCACAGAGCGTCTCCCAGCCCATTTCATAACCGCCATAGCGTTTGGGCTTCATAGTATTGAAAAGTCCGGCCGCAAGCATTTCGTCGAGATTTTCCTGCGGGATGCGCCGTTCTTCTTCGCAACGCTCTGTTCGGCTGCGCAAATTCGGGATCAGCGCTTTAGCTCGTTTAACCAATTCTTCGGGTAAAGGTATGTTGGTGTCTATATCTAAAGTGTTTGGTGATTTTGAGTTGGGCGGCATAAATAAATTCCCCATTTATTTTTTTATAAAATCAATTTTTAAAAAAGTTTTGCAGCTAATATTTAACCATACCGTTTTTTGCAGCGTTACCAAATGCAATGTTCGGCATAGGTGATATCAAATTATCGTACCGGGTGCTGGAATGATAAATGCATCGCCAGCACCGACGCCCCAGCTCATATCGATCCATTGATATAACTTAATAAAATGAACCCGGTACACTTTTACAATGTTAACTATTTGATCGGTACTGCAACTCGGGCAAGAGTGCCTTTGCCATCTTGCCCTGAAAGTATAGTCGCATCACCGCCTTGTTGGCGGGCGATCTCTTGAATGATTGACAGCCCCAACCCACATCCATTAGCGTCAGCTGTCTTGAAGCAGTTCCCCTCAAAAGATAGCTTCTAAACTTACGCCAATTTAAACAGGAGAGTAACAATGTTTTTGCTTAAACAAAAAACCAATCGTCGTGTGTTCTTGGGCACGCTGGCGGCAGTTGGCCTAGGTGTTTCCGTTCTTGGTGCGCCGGCTGGAGCAGCAAATATCGATAAAATTCACTTCTTGATTCCAGGTGGTGCTGGTGGTGGCTGGGACGGAACCGCTCGCGGTACCGGTGAAGCCTTGACCAAATCCGGCATCATTGCCTCGGCATCCTATGAAAATATGTCTGGCGGCGGCGGCGGTAAAGCCATCGGTTACTTGATTGAAAACGCCAAATCTAGTCACGGTACTCTGATGGTGAACTCCACCCCGATTGTGATCCGGTCTCTGGTTGGCCGTTTCCCGCACAACTTCCGTGACCTGACCATGATTGCTGGCACCATTGGTGATTATGCGGCCATCATCACCGGCAAGAATAGTCCTTATAAAAACTTTAAAGACCTTGTCGCGGCTTACAAAAAGAATCCGAAAAAAGTCTCTGTCGGCGGCGGTTCCGTGCCGGGTGGCATGGATCACCTTGTCGCGGCTATGGCTTTCCAATCAGCGGGTGCAGACCCGACCAAAGTTAAATACATTCCTTATGATGCCGGTGGAAAACTCAATGCTGCTATCTTGTCCGGTGAAGTTGCAGCCGGTTCGACCGGTTTCTCTGAAGCTGTTGCTCTAGCAAAATCCGGCGAAATGCGCATTCTCGCGGTAACGTCTGATCAGCGGGTTGCTGCGTTCAAAGGTGCTCCTACTCTTAAAGAACAGGGCTATAATGCAACATTTGTTAACTGGCGTGGTTTCTTTGCTGCTCCCGGATTGCCGGCAACCAAAGCCAATGCCTACCGGGCGGCCATCGCCAAAATGTACAAAACTCCTGAATGGGAAGCTGTGCGGGCGCGTAATGGCTGGGTGAACATTCACAACCCAGGCAACAAATTTGTTTCCTTTCTCGAAAATCAGGAAAAAGTTATCAAGAACTTGATGATAAAACTTGGTTTCTTAAAATAGATTTATTAAGCCGGAGCTCATTATTGAGTTCCGGCCTATCACCATCGCGCGAATTGTTTTTTTGAAGGGGGAATTCCATGACGCTTGACCGTGCCATTTCTGGATTATTCCTCCTCCTCTGTCTCATCTATGGCTACACGGCCTTTGTTACCATGGAGGCCAATCTCCTCCCATTCGAGCTGAACATGACGTTCCTGCCGAACACTATGCCAAAATGGCTGAGCGTGCTGGGCGTCATCATTGGTCTGGTTGTAGTTGTTCAAACCGGCCCTAAAGCCCAAGCCGAAATTGATGAGGGTGAAATCGATTACCGCAATTTGCGGCAGTATAAGCTCGCCCAGGCAATTTTTCTTTTAGGCCTAATGATCGCTTATGCCTTGCTGTTGCGCCCCATCGGTTTTATCGCCGCAACGACCTTGTTTCTGGCCGGCGGCGGTATGATCCTGGGCGAGCGGAATTATAAATTGCTGCTACCGATTGCGATATTTACCGCCTTTTTAATTTGGTATCTGGTACAGGAACTGCTCGGTATTTTCCTTAGACCTTGGCCCTGGTTTATTTGAGGAGGATGCCAGATGCTTGAAGGAATTCTCCAAGGCCTGGAAGCCGCTATATCACTGCAAAATCTCATTATGGTGGTGGCCGGCTGTTTACTCGGCACCTTTATCGGCATGCTGCCGGGATTGGGGCCGATGTCAATTATCGCCATCATGATCCCGGTCGCGATTAAGATCGGTGATCCGTCAGCTGCGCTTATTTTATTGGCAGGGGTTTATTATGGCGCAATTTTCGGTGGTTCAACGTCGTCGATCCTGATCAATGCGCCAGGCATTGCCGGCACGGTGGCGACCGCTTTTGACGGCTATCCGATGGCGCGTAAAGGTCTGGCTGGTAAAGCTTTGACGATTGCCGCCATCGCGTCATTTACCGGCGGCACTGTTGGGGCGATTTTGTTGATGGGTTTTGCGCCAGCTCTGGCCACTGTCGCGCTGCTGTTTCATTCGGCTGAATATTTTGCCCTGATGATTGTCGGCCTGTCGGCGATTGCCGCCTTCGCCGGCACCGGCAATGTCGCCAAAGCCCTGATGATGACCGTACTCGGATTGGTTCTCGCGACCTTGGGGGAAAGTGCGCAGTTTAATGCACCGCGCTTCACCATGGGCATTCAGGATTTACAAAGCGGCATTAGTTTCATCACCCTCGCAATGGCGCTCTTTGCTTTACCCGAAGCGCTTTATCTGGTGCTCGACCCGAAACGTTCCAATACCGGCGGGGCCGGCGGCGAAATCAAAGACCTGCGCATCACCAAGACCGAAGCCAAATTGATTGCGCCAGTGATCGGCCGCCAATCAATCCAGGGCTTTCTGATCGGCGTGATGCCCGGTGCTGGGGCCACCATCGCCTCATTCCTGGGCTACGCAGTTGAACGCAATATCGCCAAAGGCGATGAACAGGCCGAGTTCGGCAAGGGCTCGGTCAAAGGCTTGGCAGCGCCTGAGACCGCCAACAATGCCGCCTGCACCGGCTCCTTCGTGCCGTTGCTGACCCTTGGTATTCCCGGTTCCGGTACGACGGCGATATTGCTCGGTGCCCTGATCGCGCTCAATGTGACGCCCGGCCCAAGAATGATGGTCGACAACCCGACAATCTTTTGGGCAGTCATTATTTCGATGTATGTTGGCAATGTCGTGCTGTTGATCCTCAATTTGCCGCTGATCCCCTACATCGCCAAACTTCTCTTGGTGCCACGCAATTATCTGATCCCGTTCATTTTGTTTTTCACCATGATGGGCAGCTATATCGGCCAGAATAATGCGACCGAACTGTTGATGCTGACCAGCATGGGCGTTGCCGCCACCATCATGCGCTTCGCCGGTTTCCCGCTAGCGCCGATGCTGATCGGCTTTATTTTGGGCCAAATGTTGGAAGACAACTTCGCCCGGGCGATGAACCTGACCGATGGTGTCAGCTTTATGTGGGAGCGCCCGATGACGACAGCGTTGCTGGTCCTCGCAATTGTGCTAATCTTCCTGCCGTCAATCCGTGAGCAACTCGCCAAACTGAGGTGTAAAGGGGTTGCCGACGGGGACTAAACCCATTACCAACGCGGCTAGATATGTCACTACAAAAATTAATTGAAGGCTTCCAAGCCTTCCGTAAAACCTATTACGAAAGTAAGCCGGATTTTTACCGCACGTTGATCAAGAGCGGACAGTACCCAGATGTCATGGTGATTGCGTGCTCAGACAGCCGGGTCAACCCGTCGATCATCACCAAGGCTGAGCCGGGTGATCTGTTCATTGTCCGCAACGTCGCTAATTTGGTGCCGCCTTACGAACCTAACAGCTGCTATCACGGCACCAGCGCGGCCTTAGAATATGCGGTGCGGGATTTGGCGGTGTCGCACATTATCGTCCTCGGCCATTCACACTGCGGCGGCATTCGCCGCTTATTGGAAGGCGACAAAGCTGAAGAAGCCCGCGAGTTTATCGACGGCTGGATGTTGATTGCCGATCTCGCCCGCGGCGGGGGGCTCAATGACGAGGCGGCCATCCGCGCCGCCGAGCGTAATGCGGTAACGGTCTCGCTGACCAACCTTCTCACTTTCCCTTGGGTGCGCGACCGGGTCTATGACGATAAACTGAAACTGCATGGCTGGTGGTTTGACCTCGAAGCCGGCGAAATGCTTGAGCACAAATCCGGCGGTGCCTGGACGGCACTGATTGGGCAGGAGTAAATAACACTACGCCGTCAAGCCCGTGTATGACGGAGGAATAAAGGTGCCTGGTACCTTTTTCCTAATCCCTTCTGTCGACGAACCGTGGGGCTTTGATCGAGCTTTCAAACTCGGTGGCGAGGGTGCCGCGCTCCAGCACGACGACATCCGGGGTGACTTCGAATTTAGTTTTGGTGTCGTCGCCGATGCGCGTTGAAAGCGCTACGGGATCGCCGCTGTGTAAAACCTCGATCGAGAGGCGCAAGACATCGAGATCATTCTTGGTAACGATCTCAGCTTTGAAATCGACCAGGTCTTCATAATCAAATAAAAAGTCTTCCAGTTCCGGGTGGTTAATGTTAACGCCGCGGACTTTGAAAAAGCCGACCGTGCGTTGGGCATGCATGATCACCGGGAAGACGCTAAGCGGGCCGTCAGTCGTGCCATGTTCTTTGTAAGTCACAATATCGCCCGAACTCCAGCGGATGAACGGCGTCGCGTTATTGGTGAAGAGCGGCGTCACCACCAAGCCGCCTTCTTCGCCCTCGGCGACCGGTGCGCCGGTATCCAAATCCACCACCTCGATATAAAACAAATCGGTCCAGATATGAAAGCCGTCCTTGGCTTCCGACTCGCCGCCCATCATGCCGGCCTCGGTCATGCCGAAACCGTCCCACACCTCGGCGCCCCACATGCGGCTGATCTTGGCGCGCTTGGCCACGGACATCGGCTCGGCGGAGCACAAGATCGTCTCGACTGATGAGGTGGTCAGATCAATGCCTTGGTCTTCGGCCATGTTGGCGAGGTGAATGCCGTAGCTCGACATGCCCATCCAGACGGTTGGCTGCAACCGGTTGATGAGATCAATCTGCATCGCCGACGGGGTCGAGTTGCCGGCCCCCGCCCAATTGACGCCGATCTCGTGCATCTGACAAGCGCGGGCATAGACATGGCCGACCGGATGGATGCCGAGTGGGAACGAGACCTGGGCGGTGTCTTTCTTTCCTAAGTTCGGCGCGATCAGATTGCGGGCAAACGACAGGATGCAGAATTTCATATCCTCGAAGGTGCGGGGATAAAATAGCGGCACGCCGGTCGAGCCACCGGAGCGCCACAACTCGGCGATCTCGTTCTTGGGTGCGTGGCAGAAATCTTCAAAATAATTCTCCAGCGGAATGCTGCGGAGCTCGTCTTTATCCATTAGCGGGATTTTTTGCCATTCCACTGGATCATCGAGCTTATCTTCGTCGATGTTATCAAGCCGGCCCTTGTGGAATTTAGCCTTCAACGCCAGTTTGAGCGCGCGCTTTTTGCCTTCGCTTTGGATTTTAGCGATTTCATCGCGCGACGAGGGGATCGCCATAATATCTTTTTGGGGCATTTTTATTCACCGATCCAGCGGGCCTGCACCGCGTGATTGCCATTTGAGCTATCGGCTAGCATGTCTTTGAGCCGGGTTTGTTTTTCCGGCGTATCTTCGGCAATTTCGTCGACCGCGTCTTTGAGCATGGTCTCGTAGTCGTTGCCGACCGGGCAGACATCTTGGCAGCGGCGGCAGCCAAGGACGGCACCGGCACCCCGCAAAATGCTTTGCCACAGATTAAAACTGTCTTCCGAGCGGATCATTTTTTTCTGTGTCTCGGCGTCAGTCTGATCGATCACATTGCCGAGGAAATCGGTTAGGTTTTTAAAGCCGTGCGGATTACGATAGGCATCACAACCCGGCCAGTCACGCTGCCAATGACCGATGACGTCGCCGGGACACGCACTTAGGCAGCGCCCACACTCCGGTCCGCCACACAAGGAATTTTCCATGCGTGTGTCCGGCTCAAGGGGTGCAGACGTCAAGACCGCGATCATCATCACCCGGGGACCATATTCCGGCGTCAGGATTTGTAAATTTAAGCCCAGCGTGCCGAGTCCAGCCTCGACCGCGGCGTGATCCATCAACAACAACGGTGATAGGTGGGTTTCCGGGTTGCCGTCATATTTCCACGGATCAACATGGGTCGGCGGCACCATCAGCGCCGGGTAACCTTGTTCTTCCAGCCACAGCACCAGCTCCAACGCAGTTTCTTCCAGCGCCGTAATAGCAAGCTCATCATTGTAATATTTGTGGCGGTTGTCCCAGGCTTGAATGCGGCTGGTGCCGAGACTTAGACGGCGCATCAGGACAATCACCCGGTCAGCATCATGGTCGCTGATATCGGCCGGAGTTTTCGGATCATCCGGGTAGGGCGGGTTGGCGTTCATTACCGCACCATCGGCAATGCCGGCTAAATCTGCGCCAAGCTCTTTGGCTTTGGTTTTTACTTCGTCGGCCGTGATCGGCGATTGAAAGACTGCAACCATGTTAGCTCGTTTCCTCTGCTTTGGTTTTTTGCATTTTCTTGAATTCCTGCATCTGGCGGGCGACGATACCCTGATAGCCGTCCGGGCCGACCCAGCGAATGTTCCACTCATCCAGGCCGCTGATCTCATCGCCGTCCTTGCGCGCCTGCTTAAAACCTTTGGCCTTGGTAACTTTTTCTGGGGTTTTTTCCGGGATGACTTTTTGGAAATCAGCCAAATAGGCGTGATAGTCATTGCCGACCGGGCAGACCGCCAAACAGCGCGGGCAATCACCGAAAGAGCCAACGACGCGCAGCAAGCCCTGCCAGAAGCCGAAGACATCCCGGGATTTAATCAGCTCCCGTTTTTCTTCATGGCTCGCCAGGCAGTATTTCATGAAAAAGGCAGTTGCCGTCATGAAGCCGAACTCTTGGGCTTCGACGGCGCAATTGCGTTTATCGATGCCGTAATGGCGCACTGCGTCGGTCGGGCAGCCATGGAGGCAACGGGAACAGCTTTCACCGATGCAGACCTGCTCGGTCATCGGCGCGTCCGCTTCCAGTTCGAGCTCGGTCAGAATACCGGTGAGATAAAGCCTTGGGCCAAATTCCGGGGTCAGAATATTGACCTCCAAGCCTAAGGTACCGAGCCCGGCTTCAATTCCTAAATGCCGGGTCGATAGATAACCGTAGCTAGCGTTTTTCATATTCCAATCGGTTTCCTGGGCGGCGGTGACGAAACTTGGATAGCCTTCGCGCTCCAAATGATCGGCAATTTTATAAGCGATGCGGTCCATCCGGCGCAGCACCAGCATGTCGATATATTGCACTGCTATATTAGATTTGGCGCGGAATGGCGCGACCGGGATATGTTGGACAACGACGATGACGCTTTTGCAACTCGGCAGAATATTTTCCGGCGTTTGTGGCCAGAGCGGATCGGGCGGGAAGGCGTTGAGAGTCTTGGCCGAGGCAATGCCAACCAAATCTGCGCCGAGGTCTTTGGTTAATTTTTTGACGTCGTCTGCATTCATTCATTCGGCTCCCTATTGTTGGGTAGCCTAACTTTTTAGACAGGGGTATGGAAAGCAGGTTTTTATACAATTCGCAGATATTAGGCGGTGATCCAAATTTCTTATTGACGGTATATACGAAACTATCCCGGCCGATAATGTTTTTCGGCACATGAAGAGCTAAAATGTGTTGGCGCAAACCGCAAAACCGGATTGCCGGAAGAATTCCCGCTAGCGCTTACAAATAATATTAACCAGCGCTTGGCGTTTTTCTTTGCTCACGACGTTGAGGGCGCGCTTGAGGGCGGTGAGCAGTTCTGCTGGGTCTTCAACCCTCTCGCCGTGGCCGTCAAAAGCCCGTACGATCTCCTCGAATTTCGGCGGCGGGCCCATGCCCACCATCGGGAAGTTATCGGTGGTTACCGCCCAGCCATCGGGATGGACGTTGCGGGTGCTGTTCGAGACCTCATCCCAAGTGCCATTGTTGAAGATGATGGTCAGCAGCGGCAGATTGCTGGCGCGCGCCACCTGATGACAGGCGGTGGGTACGCCAAAAATATATGAACCGTCGCCCAAGGTACAGATGACAGTTTTGCCGGGTGCACCGAGTTTTGCACCTAAAGCTGCTCCGAACCCCCAACCGAGGCCGCCGGCGTGCGAAGCGCCGAAATAAGTGCCCGGTCCCGCCGGCGGGGCAAAGCGCGGGTCCAATGGGTATTCGTTGAAGACAATAGTATTGGGTCCGAGCAGTTCATTGATGCAGCGGGATGCCCATTGAAAGCCGATCGGTATCCGCTTGGCTTCGGCGAGGGCCGCTTTATCCCATTTTTTGCGTGCTGCCGTGTGCCGTTTGGCGAGCGTCTGATGGCGGGCTTTGACCTCGCGTTTTTTAATGCGCTTTCGCACCGCGTCTGCGAGCAGGGGCAGGGTAACCTCAGGTTCGGCAGCCAGCGGCACATCACAGCGGAAATTATGCATCGGATAGCGGTTGAAGAACGGGTCGACGGCGAGGTGGATCACCTGAGCCTTGTCCCGGATTTTAACCCGTGCCGGAAACCACGGCACATCACAGTCGATGACCAGAAGCGCATCGGCTTTGGCGATGGCCGGATGAATGGCTGAGCCGAAAACATAGCCCGCATGACAGGAATGGTTGGCCGGAAAGTTAGCATAGACCGGGCTGGCTTCAATCACTTCAATGGCGCCGGCATCGGCGAGCTCAACTAAGCCCGCAACAGCCAAGGCGCTGCGGCCAAGTTCTGAGGTAATAATCAGCGGGCTCTTGGACTCGGCCAGAATTTTTGCCGCTTCTTGGAGCCGGGCCGGATCAGGGTGGCGTTGATTGGCGACTTCACGACGCGCTGGCGTATTGATGGTTACGGCGGTTAAGGCTTCGGCGATGACATCTCGAGGCAGAGAGATGTAAACCGGACCGCGCGGCTGATCCATC
>Ga0187827_10007333_pt1 | contig 12303 bp, 16 predicted proteins | sample ETNtaG_39_FD_167969 | JGI IMG/M metagenome (GOLD analysis project Ga0187827, IMG submission 167969) | Marine microbial and viral communities from oxygen minimum zone, Eastern Pacific Ocean - ETNP2014_SV_150_PacBio MetaG (Illumina Assembly) | ecosystem: Environmental > Aquatic > Marine > Hypoxic... | reverse complement strand
CTTCTTCCAGCCGTAGGTTTGCCCATCGACTTTTCGTCCACCTCTTTCTTTAAGAAGAGTGCGAAACCTGGTCAGGGCTGGAGTGTAGGCCATCGTCTTGAAACTTAGGTCGACCACTTGAGCGGCCATCGAGACCATCTCCACAATTAATTCTGGCGGGCCGCTACTCATTGGGGGCCGCGCTGGATAGGTAACAAGAATCGGATCAGCACCCATTGCCATAGCGGCGCTATAGTATGCATCCACCAGAGGCTTATAATTATCTGTGCTGCAAAGAATTACCAGCGACTGGTCCGGATCTAATCCAGCAGCCTCATATCTTTGCTGAACCACTCTGAGTAGCTCGGGAAATCTCTCTTTCATCGCATTTTCATTATTCTGGAATTCGAGGAACTCTTGACCAACAAGTTTCGCCAAGCCTCCGGAAAAGCATGTACCAACTACCAAATCAAGCAAAAAGGATATATGATGCTCATCTTATTATCCAATATCCAATATCCAATATAACATAATACATTTGTGAAGTCAATGGGCAATCGCGTTGCTGAGGGAAACTTGGAAGGCTATTTTCAGATCCGCAGGTATGAGCCTCACTGAAGCTGTAAAGAATCGGGCTCCGCCAAGCGTACCTACCAGCGTTGGTCATGGTCGGTTCTACGAAAGATGGAGAACGAACTGGCCGAGACTAAGGCCCAGATGGCCGCTCAGGCTGTAGGTGCGTGGTCACGTGCTGTGGCAGAGATCATCGAGATCGCAACGGGGAAAAGCACCGAAGCAAGGCCAACAAGCCATCGTGATCGACTGGCAACCTTCGACGCGCTCCAGTCACTGTTCAGGGAAATAAAGGGGCAAAGCGTCCCTGAGGACGAGAGTGCGACTGGATACCAGGCATCAACACCTTGCCTCGCTCAGTGGGCCCAATACTGTGACCGTGGAGATGGGGAGTAATGGAAAAGTTGCGATGGGCACTGGCTCTACGCCAGACGTGATTGATGGACGAGCCGAGACGCCGCAATCCGCACAAAATGGCGCGGTTTGGTGCCATTTGGTTGAAATGGACTGGATTCAGCGGCTGTACAAGTAGGCTAGGGTGTGATCCAAGCCCACATCCCCACTTGCTGCAAAAAGAACCGCTGTCTTGGCCCAGAACCTCATCTCCAAGCCGGAGTTGCCGCACAACCACCGCAGACTATGATATAGTCTTGTGATCCAGATGGTGGGACCTACACCCCACCCCATGCTGGTGACAGTCACACGTGGCATGAATTGGCGATCGGTCAGAAAAAAACAGGTTAACCCTTTCTTGCTTTGTCCCACATTATTGTTACCGCAAGTGTTGCGTACAAGTGCTTCCCCCCGTGGTGTCCCGCTTTATGGAGATACCCGTATAATTGGCATATAAAAATGGGGTGTGGGTCTGTGTTTCAATGATCTGTGGGTTAACATGCTGGTTCATACAGATTATCATGCCTTCTGTACACGCTTGGGCGATAATCAGGCAGAGATAGTAGCAATCTGTGGGAGAGCTATTCCCCTGTTTGCCCCTCATTGTTCACTCTCATTGTCCAAACATGCGATTTCGTTGTCCACTTTTTGCTTGATGGAGCATGGCACTGTTCATGTTGAGTAGCATGTAAGCACCCATAACTTCCACATTTTATTATCCCAAGGAATACCCATGAGCGATACATATAAGGTGTTTTGGCGTCCAGGCTGACCCAGCTGTCTGCGCACGAAAGAGTTTCTTTCGTCCCACGACATCCCGTTTGAATCGATCGACATTCAGAGCCATCCGCACGGTCTGGAACAATTGCACGCGCTAGGCGCGCAGTCGGTGCCTATCGTGTCGTACGGCAAGGAATGGGTCTTCGGCCAGATGCTCAAGGATGTGGCCGCATTTCTCGATGTGGCTTTCGACCCCAAGCCCGTCCTGTCACCCCATGAACTGATCGACAAGCTCGACATGGTGATGTCCGCGGCACAGCGCTATGTGGCACAAATTCCGGAAGCCAAGCTAGATGAGGACATGCGGGATCGCAAGCGGCCGATCCGCAACCTCTGCTACCACATCTTCCGGTTGGAAGAAGCGTTGATGGAGGTGGTAGAAGAGGGCATCCACATGACCCATGCCATGCTGGCACCGCCCATCCCGCCGCATATCCGCGCCACTGCCGATCTGGTCGCCTACGGCTGCCAGGTGCAGCAACGGTTACGCCACTGGTGGGCCGGTTTCGAGGACAAGGACTGTGCCCGGGAGATCGACACCTACTACGGCTTACAGCCCCTGCACAACGTGCTGGAGCGGCACACCTGGCATCCGGCCCAGCATGTGCGGGAGCTTATGCTGCTGCTGCGGGACCACGGCATCGAGCCGGACGGCCCGCTGTGCGATGCTGATTTCGCCGGTCTGCCACTGCCGGAGCAGGTCTGGAATTAGAAGCCAGAGAAAATGCGGCAAGACCCGCTCGCCCAACAGGGTGACGGTCCGTTCAGCCATGTCTGACGGCATATTGCCCATGCTGACGCGCAGTTTTAACTGGTTGACCCCAGCTGCCACTTGGTACCTGCGGATGCTGTGCAGCCAGGTCTCCGGGCTCCCGAGAAAATAAATCTCGTCGCCCCTCATGTCAAACAGGTCGTTTCCCGGCACCAGCGACTGACCCTGAGCATCATGAATCGTGCCGTGGCGACCGCAGGCATCGAGAATCTGACTGACGTACGGTCGCCCTTCCTGGTGAGCCTAGGTGTCAGTCTCAGCCACAAACGTGGTGCGAGTCACGGCCAGTTCGTTCTCCCTTCGTAGGGTACAATGTGAATAAGCACTTTTCCACAAAGGAACCGTAATTGAAAGCGACCCACGCGAAATACGCCTCAGCGCTAGATGCTATCGGGAATACCCCGATTGTCAAACTCCAAAAAATCGTCCCGGATGGCTGCGCTAATGTCTATGTAAAACTCGAATCATACAATCCCACTGGGTCGAAGAAGGACAGGATGGCCCTTGCCATGATAGAGGGTGCGGAGAAGAGACGGAAACTTCGTCCGGGGATGACGGTAGTCGAATACACTGGCGGTAGCACCGGATCCGGACTAGCGTTCGTCTGTGCCGTGAAGGGATACAGGTTCCACGTTGTCTCTTCAGATGCATTCGGACGCGAGAAGCTCGACACGATGCGCGCACTCGGAGCTGATCTGGAGGTCATTCAGAGCCAGGACGGGAAAATAACTCCGGAACTCATCAATCGAATGATCCACCGCGCGGCAGAGATAGCGAGTGAGCCGGACACATTCTTCACCAATCAACTGAGCAATCCCGACATCATCTGCGGTTTCGAGAAGATGGGGAATGAGATAATCGAGCAGATCGCGGGTCCAATAGATGGATTCTGCGACTCCATCGGCACAGCCGGATCGCTAATGGGAGTATCTCGAGCTTTGCGGGCGGCAGGCCAAGACACACTTGTCATCGCCCTCGAGCCGTCGTCGTCTCCCATTCTCACTGCAGGGACCACGGGCGGACACAATGTCGAGGGTATAGGGCTCGGTTTTGTCCCGGAACTACTCGACGCAGAATTCCATGATGAGGCGAGAACGATCGGTGAGCCCGAAGCACGGCGAACCGCGCTCAGACTGGCCCGAGAAGAGGGTATTTTCGTCGGGACGTCATCAGGAATGAATGTAGCCGGAGCCATCGACCTTGCGAAGGAGCTCGGCCCAGAGAAGACAGTAGTAGCCATCGCTTGTGACACAGGTTTGAAATATCTCTCAGAAGGCCTCTTCTCTCAGTGAATCCTCGTAATTTCAAACTTTCTGAGTTGAGACTGATTCACTCCCGGGTTTTGACACCTTGAGTACAACGCGTCACATACCTATCGCCCCGACTAGAATGAGTGTACCGCCCCCATCTCATCCGCGATCAGCACCGCTCCAAGCACTGCGGTAAACGTCTCCGCCTGCAGGTGCACCACAAGCGGCCAAGACCCCACGGCGGGATGGACAAAGAGAGAAATCTTGTTACCCTGTGCGCAGTGTGCCACTCGACAAAGCATCCCAAGCTCAAGCAACTCATACTCAGTGCCAACAAGCCTCACAAAACACTGACGCCGGTCTATTTTATTCTGGCTTTGTTGATTATGCCTGCGTCTCCCATTATTCGTCTTGTCCTAGCTAGACCGACACATCAACTACCCCTGCGGGTACCGGACCGCGAGTTGCCCGCCGCACCCAATATGTCATTCCCTCACTTGCGGTGATGACAGGCCGAAGGCAAGGGAATGACATGATGGTGGCCAGGGCAGTATAATCATGGCCACGGTCGAGAGAGGCCGTGCCAAGCCCTAAGCACCGAGCCACAGTTTGAATTCATCATCGCCACAGGAAAAAGGAAACATACGCCACCTCCGGGAGCGGTTCTGGCGCCCACGCCCAAGCGATGCGCTCCTTTTCTGGGCGGTCTTTGCGACGGCTTGCGTGTTCAGCGCGGCTTCGCTGCAACGCGGCTCCTATTTTCTGCACTGGGATGTGGCCTCGCAACATGTGGCCGCGCTCGACTTTCTGCGCGGGTGCTGGGGTTACGACGCCGGCAAGCCACTGATAATGTTCGTGCTCGCGCTGATGTATGGCCTTTTTGACGCCAGCCCGTTGCTGGAAAGCGCGCTGCTGGTGCTGGCCGCCGGACTGGCCGCCGCGTCGCTATTCCTTGTAGCGCGCACAGCGTTGCCGGGACGCGGCTGGGCGCTGGCCGCTACGCTCTGGTATTTCGCCTGGCCGACCACACTTTATTACACGCGCATTCATCTCGGCTACCCCCTGGCGCTTTTTTTGGCCGGTCTAGCCGCGGGCACGCGCGGGCACGATTTTCTCAGCGGCGCGCTGCTAGCGCTGGGAATACTGGCGCATCCTGGCCTGGCGCTACCCGCGCTAGCATGGCTGGCGGCCGCCGCCGCGCTCTCACAGCAGCGCAGCCTCAAACGAATGCTAATGCGGGTGGCCGGCAGCGCGCTGACCCTGCTGCTGCTAGAGGCGCTGCGCTACGCATATACTGGCGAGACATTCGGATGGTGGCAAGGTCAGTTGACAGACGTGCGCGCGTACAGTGGCACGGGTGGTGGCACCCGGTGGTCACATGTACTGGAAGCGTTCTGGCTCGCAAACGGCGGGCTGCACGCCACACTCTGCCTGATTGGAATCGCGGCCTTTCTCGCCACCGTGCGCCGCCACGGGCGCTCGCCGGGCGATCCGGTCTTCGCGACCGCACTGACGGTATTCGCTTTCTACGCCGTGCGCACCGGAGCGGGCGTGGCCGGCTTCAACATGCGCCTTCTTCTCGGGGTCAAACCTCTGCTGGCAATCACCGCAATGACCGGGGTAGCGCACGCCATTCCTGCACGCCGTTGGTCACCCCGGCCGCCGGCGCGTGCCCTGTTGGCCACTCTACTGCTCGTGCCGGCGGTGTCCGGTTTCGCCAGTGCACGACGCATTTCAGGCAGCGCATATCCGGAACTAGAGCGGGCCTTCCTGCAGGCAAAATCCCTTTCGATACCGGTGCGTTATTTTGGGCAGCCGTATGCGGCCCTGTTTTTCGGAGTGAAGCACAATGTAGAAACGCTGGCAAACGCGAGCGATTTCAACACCGTGCCGCTGCATACGCCCGCGGCGGTGGTCGTGGTCGAGGCACGCACGTCGGCGGACACCCGCCCAGTCGCGCAGGCGCTGGCCGCCGCCGACATTGTTGAATACGATTACCGTGCGTTACCGCATCCGATACTATCCAGCCGGTTACGTGCGATGGAGGAGGCTTTTTTCCCCTCGACGCGGCAGCTCTGGGAAATTGCACGCACGCCAGATCCTGAAAAGCCCGAGTTGGCGATCTGGGTTCCGCGCAACCCATCGGTAGTTCCGCCCGCCAGCTATACCGACGCCGGTCAAGTGCCCTATGAATGGCTGTCGTATTACTACCATGGCGATGGCGGTTGTCAGATTGTCCCGCGCGATCATCCATATGCCTGGCGCTACTACCGTTACCTGCTGCCGCGGCTACGCCAGCTGCTCAAGTGAAAGACGAACGCAACCAACCAACTCGCCCTCGCAATGACGTGCATTCCCCGACCACACCGGAGCATCCTAATGCCCACGGACGCTGCCCATGACGCCTGAAAACTGGGCGGCGCTCACTCTAGTGCTGATGCTCGGCGCGATGTCGCCCGGGCCTTCGCTAGCGCTGGTGCTGCGAAACACCATGAGCGGTGGACGGCGGCACGGCATGCTCACCGGGCTCGGCCACGGCATCGGTTTTGGCTTATATGCCTTCACCACCGCCGCCGGGCTGGCCCTCGCACTAGCCACCCACCCCTCAATCGAAGCGCTGCTGCGCTGGGGTGGAACCGCGCTTCTACTATGGCTTGGTTTCACCTTTGTCAAGCAGGCAGCATCCGATCAGGTGCACCAAGGTGAATTGGAACAGCACGCCCCGTTAGGGCGCATCGGATTCATACAGGGTTTTCTAGTAGCACTTTTTAACCCGAAGATTTTAGCCTGGATGCTGGCAATTTACGCCCCGTTCATCAAAGCGGGCGCGCCCACGCGCACCTCGCTCGCGATGAGCCTGCTGGCCACGTGCATCGACGCGAGCTGGTACATCACAGTGGCGGCCGTGCTTTCGGGCACCGGAGCAATTCGGACGCTGCAAGCCCGAGCACACATCGTGCACAGCGCAATGGGCGCTCTGATGCTGCTCTTCGCTGCGCTGCTTGCCGGCGGAGTGCTCTGAGATGGAAGGCTTGTCCGCACTGCGAGCTATAGACAGAATCAACCGACAGCGCCACGTGCTGTGGGTCGCACTAGCATTAGTCGCTGCGCTGTCGCTGTTCAGCAGCGCGACAAATCCGCTCTTCGAGCCACCGGACGAGCTGCAACATTATCAGTTCGTTCGTTACCTAGTCGAAGAAAGAAAACTACCGGTGGCGGAATTGAATAAGGAAGCCTCACAAACCCGACGGTTGTTCGACAGTACGCCGAGTGGTTTGAACCGACCGCCGTTGTACTATATCATCGGTGCGCTGCTGGTTGCCCAGATTGACGACCCAGAAGAAATTCCAGCGGGAAACCCTTTTTGGGCTTACATGCCCGAACAGGTGAGCCGAGACAACAAGCAGCAGTTCCTTAACACAGATTCACAGACTTTCCCCTATAACGGCACCGCCCTGACGGTTCACCTGCTGCGGCTCTGGTCTATCGCCCTAGCCCTTTGCACGGTAACGGTAATGTGGCTGCTGGGGCGCACCCTGTGGCCCGACGACCTCACCAGGATGGCTGCCATGCTGTCCATCGCCGTCCTGAACCCGATGTTTCTGTACCTCGCGGGAGCAGTAAACAACGATCACCTGATAATACTGTTTGGAACCCTAATCCTCTGGCTGAGCGTGTGCGCACTGAGAGATGGCTTTGCCTGGAAAACGACGGTGTTCATCGGCCTGACCTGGGGATTGGCATTACTGTCCAAGTTAACCGGGTTAATCCTGGCTGTACCTTGGGGCGTTGCTTTGGTGTTGACAGCACGACAACACCGCGATGTCCTCTTGTTCATATCCCGTTTCGCGGCCGTGGTCGGGATAGCGCTGGCTTTGTCGGGCTGGTGGTTCGTCCGCAATCTCCTGTTGTATGGAGAACTTTTCGTGCTACCGGTGCTGGGTGATTGGGTTTCACGCGAGCAGCTAGGGACGACCTGGACATGGCATGACCTCGTCTATAGCTGGACCACTCTGTGGGGGCGTTTCGCGTATGGCCAGGTTCCGCTACCGCGAATAATTTACTGGTTCTGTCTGACGCTATCAGTCGTCTCGACTGGGGGACTCATCAAGAGCTTTGTCCGAGTGACGCAGTACAGACGTTGGGCGCAAACTCGCTGGCCAGTCTGGATAGTGTTTCTAACCACACTGGTCACCTTTGCTGCCGCGGCGGCATTCTATATGGTCAACAATCCTACCGGGGCAAACGCCCGGTACATCTTTCCAGCGCTCTCGGCGCTGTCTCCCCTGCTCGTGCACGGAATATTTACATGGTTTTCCCAATGGCGCCGGGTCGTACACAAAGGCATAGTAGCCTTCATGCTCGGTGTTGCCTTATTTTCCATCGGCCTGTTTCTGCCCTGGACCTATGCAAAGCCGCGATTACTGACTGAAGCGTTAGTAGCGGCGCAGATTGAAACCCCCGCAGACATCGTTTGGGGCGATGGGATTGCGTTGATGGGGACGGCAGTGTCAAACCGGCCGGTCCGTCAGGGGGAAAACGTCAACCTGAGGGCGTGTTGGCGCTCTAACGCTGAGATGACCACAGATTACGTTTTTTACGTTCACCTACTCGACCATAGTTTAAACTCCCTGGGCCAACGAGACACTTACACGGGACTCGGTACCTTTCCCACCTCCTCTTGGAAACCCGGCAACATGTTCTGTGACACCTACCTTGTACCAGTCTCCAAAGAACTTTCACGGCCGGTGGTGGTGGACGTTTCAACAGGTTTCTACGATTATGACACCAGACAGCAGCTGCCCGCCCGCACACTCGACGGCATCCCATCACAACACGTGGTCGTGGGAAGAGTCAAACTGATGCCCACATCACCCGCGCCGGTTACTGAGCAGCAATACCGCACCGAGGCTCGCTTTCAGAAGGGCGTCTTGCTAACCGGTTATAGCTGGTCCGCGACAATAACGCGCCCCGGCGAGACTGTTTCCGCAGCGGTGGCATGGGAAGCGTCCGGACCACTCGATACATCGTATACCATCTTTGCCCACCTGCTGAATGCAGATGGGCAAATGATTACCCAAGATGACGGACTTCCTCAGGATGGGAATTACCCCACCACATTCTGGGGCGCGAATGAGATTATTGTAGATGAACATGAATTCCCGATCCCAGAAGGAACAATCCCTGGACCAACCCTGCTGCTGATTGGGTTTTACCAGCTGGAAGGCAGCCGGCGGCTGCCTCGAGCAGCGGGCGCCGATTTTCCTGACGCCGCCATGATAACCGGCCCGATGGTGGTGGACTGATGATGCTCTTCGCCGTTCCTCTCACGGGTGGAGCACTCTGAAGGCGGACGATAAGGAAAGGTGCGTTTCGAGAAACCCAGCAAATGAGTTACTTCAATCAGCATTCGTTCACGCTCAGCACCCTCATGGTTTACGCCGTTGTCGCCGTCATACTTTTGCGAGATGGCGTCCGAATTTTGGATGTGGTCGCACTCGCTGCAATGGCCAGCGCCTTGAGTCTCTCTTGGCTGTTGCTTCGCCCGGGTCCAAGTACATTAACGGAAGTGGATGCTGTCGAGGTAAGGCTGGCTGCCAGGAAGCCGACACTACTGGAGTTTCAATCGGAATATTGACTGGCTTGCATTGTGGTTCGGCCTGTCGTGAACAGGCTAGAAACAGAAATGGGGGAGGGGCTGCAGATAATCCGGTTAAACGTTCATGATCCGGTAGGGCGCCAACTTGGTGATCGTTTCGATTTTCGCTTCACCCCGACATTCATCTTCTTCGATGCTAACGGGATTGAGCAATGGCGCTCCCTCGGCACCCTCGACACGGATCGCGTACGCAGCAGCGTAACAACCCAATAGGCGGCACAGCTGCCGATTAATTCTGGTTTCACCGCGCTACTCATGGCCCCTGGAACCCGCGTCAGTTGTGTAAGGTTATCCGTCCGGGGTCATGTCGGCGCCGCAGCAGGCGGGCGATTTGATCTTCCCACAACCGTTGGGGCACTCCGAGACTCCCACCGCACTGCCGTCATCGAGTGTGATCCTGGCGTGCTGAAGCTCAGCGCCGCACTTGCCACAGCGCATGTTTTCAACTTCCATTCCACAGTCGGAACATGTGTATTTCGTCAACCTCTTCCTCCTTTTACTTTCGGTCCGTGCCACCATTGATTCTATCGCGTTTTGCCGATCGTAACAATTCCAGCAAGAGCGGTGCAGAACCGCAGACGCTCAGATGGGCTGCCGGCATCCGGGCGAAATTATAGCTGGACGAACAACCTCACATTTGGCAAGCAGAACCAGCATCGAAGTCCAGATCACCCCTAGGCCATATTTCATCGACCGTCAGACATTGATTGATGATGAGCGTGGTTCGTAGCGTGTGGGACAGGTTACCTCGCCAATGCGAAAACCGAAATATATCGCCTGCGCCATAATCTGATTGTCGAGGAGAAAATCGTCCAAGTTTTCTGCCAGCGGCAACTCAGCAAGCACCGGGCGCGAAAATGCCCGATATCCGGTGTCGAATTCGGATAATTTCTCTCGCAGTAACACGTTCTGGAAGAAGGTGAGCAGCCGATTCGCCAAGTATCTGTACAAAGGCACCCCTCCCCGAAGAGCACTCTTGCCGAGAATACGGGAACCAAGCGCGATATCGTACAACCCGGATTATATCAGCGCTACCATCGTCGGTAGCAACTTCAGTGTGTACCGATGATCAGGATGCAACATAACGATGATGTCGGCGTTAGCGGCAAGAGCAGCCCGGTAGCACGTCTTCTGATTTCCGCCCATAACCCATGTTACGCGCATGTCGCAACGTGACCAGCCCCATGCGCGCCGCCAGCGCCGCTGTGCCGTCCTGACTGGCATCATCAATCAGGATGATTTCGTCCGCCACAGAGGGGTCAATCTCTCCGACGGTATCAGCCAGTGTTTTCGCCGCGTTATACGCCGGCAGCACCACGACCACTCGCGAGCCGCGCTCATTCACGTCGAGAGTCATCTTCTCTCCACCGACCGCACGCAATCTGGGCTATCGTTGCGTGGATTGTTCACCGTGCAGGCCACGGGGTAAGCGTTCATCTCGGCGGCCGGATAAGGGCGCAGGAGCGACTGCAGGGCGGCCGCGGAAACATCGCCGGGCGCTAACCATGCTTGGTATGCGCTCGGGGGAAGGATGACCGGCATGCGGTTATGGATGGACTCAAGCAATTCATTCGGCGCTGTCGTGATAATCGCACAGCTATACAACGCGTTCGTTTCTCCGCCCTCAGGGGGAGACCAGCGTTCCCACAGGCCCGCGAAAGCAAACACCCCGTGCGACTGCAGACGCACATAGACAGGTTGTCTGCGGCCACTGCTCAGGCGCTGCCACTCGTAAAAACCATCCGCCGGAATCAGGCAACGCCGACGGCGGAAGGCGGTGTGGAAGGAGGGCTTTTCGGCTATAGTCTCCGCGCGCGCGTTTATTAGCCGTGCCCCAGTTTCCACATCTCGCACCCAGAAGGGAATCAGACCCCAGCGCAAGTGCCGCAGGCACGGAGTCTCGCCGTTGAGTATCGTGGCGACAGGTTGCGTGGGCACGATATTATAACGCGGCGCGAGGGGTGGGCCATCCTCCGGCAGCAGTAGACCCGGGAAAGCGGCCTGCAACCTGGTTGAACCAATAGTAAGCGTAAAACGTCCGCACATTTCCCTGCTCGCATTATAGCGCACAACATCAGCCAATTTACTCTTGACAGAAGCGCCACTGTCGTGTTATTAATAGAACTCTTGTTCTATTTCTTATTTTCGATTGCCCGATGCGCATTCTCTGTTTGCTGCTCGCACAGCTCCCTCTTCAGGTCGAAATCCAGCGTGATCCGCATTTGGCCGGGGAACCGCTAGCGTTGCTCCGCTCCTGGGACCAGCGCGTGCTGGCGGCTGCGCGCCGGCTGCGCGCAGCCGGAGTCCGGCCCGGAGATTCACGTCGGAGCGTGGAACAGCGCTGTCCGCAAGCGCGCTTTCTGCCCGCTGCCGAAGCGCGTTATCAACAGGCGCACCAGCATCTCGAAAACGCGTTGAGCGCGTTCGGCACCCGCATCGAGAGCGACGGTCTGGGAAAGTTTTTCATCGCCGTGACCGCGCTGGCGCGCACCTTTTGCTCCGAGAACGCTCTGGCCACAGCGGTGGTACAACAGGTGCGCTCCGAGACGCAGTTGCCGGTCACAGCCGCAATCGCCGGAGATAAATTCACAGCCGCCCGCGCCGCGCTGCAGGCGCGTCCCGCCTGCAGCATACCGGACGGGAAGCAGACTGCCTTTCTGGCTGCCCTCCCACTGACCGCGCTCCCTCGCCCACCGCCGGAACTGTTGCGTCGCCTGCATCTATTTGGCATCAACACTCTCGGCGAATTTGCGCGATTGCCGCACGCGGCCGTGGTGCGTCAATTCGGCTCGGAGTTGGTGCACTTCCACGATCTGGCGCGCGGACGTGATACGAGTCCGCTGCAGCCCTACGCACCGCCGCCTGCGACAGTCTGCACCCTAACACTGCCCGAGCCG
>Ga0187827_10007331_pt1 | contig 12306 bp, 11 predicted proteins | sample ETNtaG_39_FD_167969 | JGI IMG/M metagenome (GOLD analysis project Ga0187827, IMG submission 167969) | Marine microbial and viral communities from oxygen minimum zone, Eastern Pacific Ocean - ETNP2014_SV_150_PacBio MetaG (Illumina Assembly) | ecosystem: Environmental > Aquatic > Marine > Hypoxic... | reverse complement strand
AGGATTGGTCCAACGGAAAGTTAAGTGCGAGCATGTTAGTTTTAGGTATTGAGACTTCCTGCGATGAGACATCTTCAGCCCTGGTGATCGATAGTCAGGTCGTACTGTCCAATTTCATTGCCACCCAACTGGACCTGCTGCGGAAATACGGCGGCGTGGTCCCGGAAATCGCCGCCCGCAGGCATGCCGAGCTAATCGGTTACGTTATTAATGAAGCGGTCACATCAGCAGGTAAAATATTGACCGACGTTGAAGCCATCGCCGTTACCTCGAAACAAGGTCTGGTTGGCTGTCTGTTGGTGGGAGTCGCCGCCGCCAAGTCGCTCAGCTACGTCTTGCGGGTGCCGCTGCTGGGGGTGCACCATATTGAAGGTCATATTTTCGCCAATCTGCTCAGTAATCCTCGGCTGCCTATGCCCCACATCTGCCTGACAGTTTCCGGTGGTCACACTATGCTGGTCTATGTCCGAGACTATTGCCAGTATGAGTTGCTGGGGAGCACTCTGGATGATGCCGCCGGCGAGGCCTTTGATAAAATTGCCAAGTTTCTGGACCTCGGTTTTCCCGGCGGGCCGGTCATAGATAAGTTGGCCACTCGAGGTAACCGGAAGGCTTATAATTTTCCGCGGCCGCTGTTGAAAGCCGGTACATTAGACTTCAGCTTTAGCGGTCTGAAAACCGCCATTATAAATGCCTTCAAGCACCGACTGGCTGGCGGTGCGGTATTACCTCTAGAAGACATTGCCGCTAGCTTTCAAGAAGCGGTGGTGGATGTCTTGGTGGCCAAGACCTGGCGCGCTGCCCGACAACGAAGAGTGTCTGCGGTCAGCGTGACCGGCGGGGTCTCGGCCAACCGACGGTTAAGGGAGGTCTTTCGAGAGACCTGCCAGATGGAAGGAATCGAGGTCTTCTTCCCCGAACTCCCTCTGTGTACGGACAATGCCGCCATGATTGCTGCCGCCGGGTATGCCCGTTTCCGGCGAGGGGAGGTGGCTGATTTAAATCTGAATGTGTTTCCCAATGTCCCGTTCGAGGTATAACATGGCAATTGAAATAGTAACCATCAACCCGAAGAAGCCCTCACTCCAGACGATCAGACGTGCGGCACGCCTGATCGTGAAAGGTAAAGTGATAGTATGCCCGACGGATACTGGTTACGCTTTCGCTGCTAACTCACTGAACACCAAGGCGGTGGCCGGGGTTTTTGAACTTAAAGGAAGAGCTTATGCTAACCCGATACATGTCGCCGTGGACTCTCTGGAGACGGCTGGCAAATATGCCTATCTGAACGAAGCGGCGGAGCGTCTCGCCCACAATTTCCTTCCCGGTGCCCTGACCCTGGTTTTACCCAAAAAAGAAATAGTCCCCCATCTGCTGGTGGCCGGTGGGGAGACAATTGGTATTAGAATCCCGGATAACCGAGTAATGCTGGAACTGGCGGCCATGATCAACCTACCACTAACCGCGACCAGCGCCAATATCAGCGGCCAGCCCACGCCTTACTCTGCCCATGAAGTCCTGTCGCAGGCGAGAGAGGCGATGGCGCCGGTGGCTCTGGTCCTAGATCAAGGCCCGTTGCCGGTACGAGAACTCTCCACCATTGTCGATTTAACGGCCAGCCCGCCCCAGCTTCTCCGTCAGGGGCGGGTAAGCTGGCTGGAAATCCGGCAGGTCTTGCAGCCGCTCCATGATTTGGTGTCGGAGTAGCAAATAAACACCGTAGGTAGTCTAGTTTGACAATAAAATTGAATCCGTGCTATCTTCTTGATACAAGTTGAAATTGGGCTCTCGGGATTTTAAGCCCATAGATAGGTATGGCGGTAGGCCTTGTTTTAATTTTAAAGCTGGACCGAAAGGCAGGGTATGAAGAGTGACGTTGTAAAAAAAGGTATCGAGCGGGCACCGCATCGTTCGTTGCTGTATGCCTTGGGCTGTACGCGCAGTGAAATGGACAAACCTTTTATCGGGGTTATCAATAGCTTTAGTGAGATTGTTCCCGGACACAGGCACTTGCGTGGTATCGCCGAGGCGGTAAAGTCCGGAGTACGGGAAGGAGGCGGCGTTCCTTTTGAAGTCAATACAATTGCAGTCTGTGATGGAATTGTCATGAACCATCCCGGGATGAAATACAGCCTGCCTAGCCGGCAGCTAATCGCCGACTCGGTGGAAATAGTGGCTGAAGCTCATGCTTTTGATGCTCTGGTCTTTATCCCTAACTGTGACAAGATAATCCCCGGAATGCTTATGGGCGCCGTCCGGTTGAATCTGCCTTCCGTCTTTGTTAGCGGTGGGCCGATGTTGGCAGGACGTGTCCGCCACACCGGCCAGAAAGTAGACCTTAGCTCCGTCTTTGAGGCGGTGGGAGAAGTGGTCAGTGGCAAGAGAAGCGAAGAAAAGCTGGCGGAATTGGAAGAGATAGCCTGTCCGGGTTGTGGTAGCTGCGCCGGTATGTTTACTGCTAATACCATGAACTGCTTGACTGAGGTACTGGGAATCGGACTACCAGGAAACGGCACCATTCTGGCGGTGGACGCCCGACGGCAGGTGCTGGCTCGGGAAGCCGGACGGCGCGTGATGGAAGTCCTGGCGGATGAAGTTCGACCTCGGCAGCTTATCACCAAAGCATCTCTGCATAACGCCTTAACTGTGGACGTGGCTCTGGGCGCTAGCACCAACTCGGTTTTACACCTGATGGCTATCGCCCACGAGGCTGATGTCAATTTCCCTCTGGCGATGGTAAATGAAATAAGTCAACAGACGCCATGTCTGTGTAAACTGTCGCCAGCTGGGCCGTATCATATAGAGGACTTGGACCGCGCCGGTGGTATATCGGCGGTAATGAAAGAGCTCCAAGGCCTGTTAAGTCTGGATTTAAAAACGGTGACTGGAAAAACGCTAGCGGAAAACATTACGCACAGCCGTATTTTAAATAAAGAAGCTATCCGGCCCGTGGCTAAGGCTTATGCTCCTACCGGCGGCTTGGCGATGCTTTTTGGTAATCTAGCTCCAGAAGGAGCCATTGTCCGGAGGTCAGCGGTAGCGGACGATATGCTGAATCACCGAGGACCGGCTAGGGTATTCGATTCCGAAGAAACGGCCACCGAGGCGATTATGAAGTGTCGGATAAAGCCGGGCGATGTGATAATTATTCGTTATGAAGGTCCCCGAGGAGGCCCTGGGATGAGAGAGATGCTGACACCTACCTCTCTCCTGAGCGGTATGGGGATAGATGACAAGGTTGCGCTTATCACCGACGGGCGTTTTTCCGGAGCCTCTCGCGGTGCTGCCATTGGCCATGTTTCCCCGGAAGCCGCCAGTCGGGGAGCTATCGCTGCTCTGCGAGATGGGGATATAATTAACATTGATATTCCTAATTACAAACTGGAAATAGAGCTTACGGAGAAAGAGATTACCAGTCGCCTGGCGCAGCTAGTCGACTTTGAACCCAGCGTAAAAACAGGTTACCTCAGATACTACGCCGAGAAAGTTTGTTCGGCTAGCACCGGGGCGGTTTTCGGCGGATAGAGGAGGCTTATTATGAAGATGACAGGTGCTCAGATTCTCTGTGAAGGACTGGTCAAAGAAGGTGTTGAGGTTATCTTCGGTTTACCCGGGGGAGCGGTCATTCCACTCTATGATACCTTACTCCAGTATCCTCAGCTCCGCCATATCCTAGTGCGGCACGAACAAGGAGCCGCTCATGCGGCTGACGGCTACGCCCGGGCCACCGGTAAAGTAGGGATATGTTTCGCCACCTCTGGGCCGGGGGCCACCAACCTGGTCACCGGCATCGCTAATGCTTTTCTTGATTCCGTCCCTGTGGTCGCTGTAACCGGCCAAGTAGCCAGCCACTTTATTGGTAAAGACGCCTTCCAAGAGACGGATATTACCGGTATCACCTTACCTGTTACCAAGCATAATTACCTTGTTCTCGATGTTAATTCATTAGCGGGAGTGGTCAAGCAAGCCTTTCATCTGGCTAGGACCGGTCGGCCCGGGCCGGTATTGATTGATATACCGCGGGATGTCTTTCTGGAGCAGACGGAGTTCAACTATCCCGATACAGTGGACTTGCCCGGCTATAAACCGACACTCCAAGGACATCCAACACAGATTAAGAAGGTGGCTAGGGCGATAAGTGAAGCTAAGCGGCCTCTCCTTATTGCCGGTAGAGGGGTAACTATCTCCGGGGCATATGCCGAACTGAAATGGCTGGCGGAGACCGCACAAATACCGGTAGTCACCACTCTGCTCGGTGTCGGCTGTTTCCCGGAAAGTCATATTCTCAATTACGGTATGGTAGGTATGCACGGTACGGTTTATGCCAATATGGCGATTGATCATGCTGACCTGGTGATGGCTGTGGGCATGAGGTTTGATGATAGAGTGACCAGTAAAATAAGCGCCTTTGCCCCTCACGCCCATATTGTCCATATTGATATAGACCCGGCCGAAATCGGTAAAAATGTGCGTGTTGATGTGCCTATCGTCGGAGATGTCAGAATGGTTCTTCAAGAGATAAATAAATTGGTTACCACCCATCGGCATGTTGGGTGGCTGGAGGAACTTGAGACCTGGCGAAAGGAGCACCCAATGCTGGGAATTAGAGATACCGACGGGTTACTGCCCCAGTATGTCATTCGACAGATATACGAAACGACTCGGGGAGAGGCGATAATTGCTACCGGTGTCGGACAGCACCAGATGTGGGCCGCTCAGCACTACTATTACGATAAGCCAAACGCACTGCTTTCTTCGGGGGGTCTGGGGACGATGGGATTTGGGCTACCCGCGGCGATGGGAGCCAAGATAGGCTGTCCCGACAAGCCTGTCTGGTGCATTGATGGGGACGGTAGTTTTCAAATGACAATTCAGGAATTGGCCACCATCGTCCAGGAACAGGCCGCCGTTAAAATCGCTATTATTAATAATGGTTATCTGGGTATGGTCCGGCAGTGGCAGGAACTCTTCTACAAACAACGCTACGTCGCTACTCCTATATCCTGTCCGGACTTTGTTAAGATTGCGGAAAGCTATTGCTTTCCCGGTCTGAGGGTGCAACATAAAGAAGAAGTAGTGCCGGCGATTGAGCAAGCGATGGCGCATCCCGGACCTTTTCTGATTGATTTTAAGGTGGATCCAGAAGAAAACGTTTACCCGATGGTGCCTCCGGGGGCGGCCTTGGCCGAAATATTAGAGGATCCCAAGAAGAAAGTGAAACCCATCTCCGATTCGACCAGTCTTCCGGTGAGTAATATCTGATTTGGGAAATGGTGTTGGCATGCCGACCTCGAAGCATATTTTGTTGGTTTTGGTGGAGGATAAGCCGGGTGTACTGAACCGGATGGCCAGCGTATTCCGGAGGCGCGGCTTCAATATTCAGAGCGTCAACGTGCTGGAGACTATTGAAACTGAGGATGCCGGGCGGCCGGGCCTGACACGGGTGGCGATTGTGGTGGCTGGGTCTGCCAGTATTTTGGGACAAGTTAGGCAACAACTGGAAAAGATAGTGGATGTTGTCCGGGTATCCGATATTACGGCGAGAGATATAGAGTAGACCTGTTACCGCCGTTATCGAAAAACCGAAAATGAAAAGTAGTCGCATGGCCACTATGAAGCACACCATAATTGCCTTGGTGGAGGACAGGCCGGGGGTATTAACCAGGATGGCCAGTCTGTTCCGGCGGCGTGGTTTTAATATTGAAAGTATCGCCGTGGGACATAGTGAACTGCCGAATTTGTCGCGTATGACCATTGTTGTCAACGGCTCCGCCAATACGCTGGAACAGGTTAGGAAGCAGCTGAACAAGGTGGTGGATGTGGTCAGAGTGGTTGACGTTAGCGATGGTAATATCACCGTTCGAGAACTGGCCCTGATAAAAGTAAGAGCCACCTCGACTACCCGGAGCGAGATTATTGAGATTGCGGATATATTCCGGGCGAGTATCGTTGACGTCGGTTCTGATTCGTTAACCATTGAGATTACCGGCGATGAGGATAAAGTGGAGTCCCTGCTAAGCCTGCTTCGCGGTTTTGGCATCAGAGAGATAGCCCGGACCGGTCGTATCGCTATGCTGCGCGGCCAGCTAGCGACAGAAGAGAAAGCGGCCAGTAAAGTACAGAGAAGAACTGGAAGATTGGAACACTATTAACCGGAACAGGAGGAAATTTTATGGCAAAGTGACTAGTAATCCGAGAATTTAATTAATCGGAAATAAAGAGATAACTGATCAAATGCCGACAGGTGTGAAAGATAAATAAAGACGAGAGAGGAGTACATTATGGTTAAAGTGTACTATGACAAAGATGTCGACCAGAGTTTACTGAAAGGAAAAACCATCGCCATCGTGGGTTATGGCAATCAAGGACGCGGCCAAGCACTAAACCTTAAAGATAATGGTTATCAGGTGGTGGTGGGCTTGTACCAGGGGAGTAAAAGCTGGAGTAAAGCTGAAACTGACGGGGTCAAGGTGACCACGGTAGCGGAAGCAACGAAAGAGGCCGATGTTATCATGGTGCTGGCCCCGGATAGCCTGCACCATGAAATCTATAGCCGGGAGATTGTCCCGAATCTGTCTAAAGGTAATATGCTGATGTTCTCGCACGGTTTTAACATCCATTTCGGGCAGATTATCCCCACTCCTGATATCGACGTTACCATGATAGCACCGAAGAGTCCGGGTAATATGCTGCGGGAACTCTATACTCAAGGCCAAGGCGTACCGGCGCTGCTGGCGGTCTACCAAGATGCTTCCGGTAAAGCCAAGGAAAAGGCTCTGGCCTATGCCGAGGCCATTGGCTGTGCCCGAGCCGGTGTTTTGGAAACAACCTTTGCCGAAGAGACGGAAACCGATCTTTTCGGTGAGCAATGTATCCTCTGTGGTGGTGTTACCGCGCTGCTTAAGGCTACCTTTGAGACCTTGGTGGAAGCTGGCTACCAGCCGGAACTAGCCTATTTTGAGTGCCTGAACGAGCTCAAACTTATCGTTGACCTGGTTTACAAAGGTGGCATCAGCTTCATGCGTGACTCGGTCAGCCATACCGCGCAGTACGGTGACATCACCCGCGGACCCCGGGTTATTGATGACAGGGTGCGGGAAAATCTGTGGGAAATCCTGACCGAGATTCAGGATGGTACTTTTGCTAAGGAGTGGATTCTGGAAAACCAGGCAGGACGTCCCACCTTTACCGCCTTGAAAAACAAAGATCGGGAACATCCCATAGAGCTGGTAGGTGCCGAGCTACGCAAAATGATGCCTTGGCTCTAGCTGTAGTGCGTAAACTTCTCGGCTTTCTTTCTGAGGAGAATTAGATATGGACAAGGTAACTATCTTTGATACCACCTTGCGGGATGGAGAGCAGGCAGCGGGGGGTAGCTTAAACGTCCAAGAAAAGCTGGAGATAGCTAAGCAGCTGGAGAATCTTGGGGTGGATGTCATTGAAGCTGGCTTCCCCATTAGCTCTCCAGGTGACTTTGCCTCTGTACAGCTTATTGCTCGGGAGGTACGTAATTCTATTGTTTGCGGCTTGGCTCGGGCTAATCCTCAAGATATCGATCGTGCCTGGGAAGCCGTGAAAGAGGCGGCGCAGCCGCGGATCCATGTGTTCGTCTCATCTTCCGATATACATCTCATGCACGTGTTGCAGAAAGACCGCGATGAGATTTTACAACTGACCCGTGATACGGTTGCCCGAGCGAAAAGTTACACTGATGACATCGAGTTTTCACCGATGGATGCCAGTCGTACCGAACTGGCGTACCTCTACCAACTACTGGAGATCGCCATTGACGCTGGGGCTAACACGGTAAACATTCCGGATACCATGGGCTATGCCATTCCCGGGGAATTTGGCCGGTTAATCGCAGGAATTTCCCAGAACGTACCCAATATCGGGCGAGCAGTAGTCAGCGTGCACTGTCATAATGATCTGGGGTTGGCCGTGGCTAACAGTTTGGAATCAATCAAGCAGGGTGTCCGGCAGGTAGAGTGTACCATTAATGGTATCGGCGAAAGGGCAGGTAATGCTTCGCTTGAGGAAATCGTCATGACTCTCAAAACCCGTAGTGATTTCTTCGGGCTGGAGACCGATATCGAGATCCAGCAAATTTACAAGACCAGTCGGTTGGTTAGTGAGTTAACCGGCTTCTCTATCCAGCCTAATAAGGCGATTGTTGGGGCTAACGCCTTCCGTCATGAGTCGGGGATACACCAGGATGGTGTTATCAAGATGCCCATTACCTTCGAAATAATTGACCCGAAAACAGTAGGAGTGCCGTCGAGTAGTCTGGTACTGGGGAAGCTCAGCGGCCGGCATGCCTTTAAGGAAAGACTGGCGGAGCTAGGTTACAGCTTGGGTGATGACGATTTTAACCGTGTCTTCTACGCTTTTAAAGAGCTGGCGGATAAGAAAAAAAGGATAACCGACCGGGATATCGAATCCCTAGTGGCCGAGGAGCAGCGCACCGTTTCCGAGGTATATCATCTGGACCGTATTCAAGTGTCCTGTGGAGACAGAGGGATCCCCACTGCCTCGGTGGTGCTCATCGCTCCTGATGGAAAGGACCAGGCTGACGCTGCTTTGGGTACCGGTCCCGTGGACGCTACCTTCAAGGCGATTGACAAGGTAGTCGAGGTGTCCAATAAGCTCACCGAATTCAGTATAAAATCGATTACGGAAGGTATCGATGCCATTGGTGAAGTACTGGTTAGGATTGAAAGTGACGGCATAACCTATACCGGTCGGGGGGCGGATACCGATATCATTGTCGCCAGCGCTAAAGCTTATATCAATGCCCTGAACCGACTACTGGCGGCTAAGTAAGAAAGAAGGCGGATAGACGTGGAGAATGATAATGATTGTAAAGTTGGATGTCTCCTCGGGATTATCGGCATAGTCCTTACCCGGATACGATTGACCCTATGTTAGATAGGTCTCCTCGTCCTTAATTCGAGAAGTAGATGACGCATAATGAACGGGAGTGGCTTCATCCTGACCGGAGCAAGGTTATCCGCAGTGGGGGTGAGGGCATTGTCGCCGGATTAACCACGGCAGCTACCATCTGGGCGGTAGCCAGCATTGGCTTGGCGATCTGCGTCGGACTTTACGATGATGTTAGATGAGGTCTTAATTTTGCTTTCCTTGAGTGATGCGTAACGAAAGGAAACAATGATGAATTTAACAGAGAAAATACTGGCGGCTCATGCCGATAAGACGGCGGTGAGTCCGGGTGAGTTTATCAATGCCCGGGTGGATATGATTCTGGTGAATGACGTTACCGCCCCGATTTCCATCCGGGAGTTCCGTCGTATCGGGGTGAGCAAGGTCTTTGACCCTCGAAAAATAGTGATGGTGCCCGACCATTTTACTCCTAATAAAGATACGATTTCCGCTGAGAATGCCAAGCAGATGCGGGAGTTTGCTCTTGAGCAGGGAACGCTCTATTTTGAAGTAGGACAGATGTGCGGCATCGAGCACGTACTTTTACCGGAGCAGGGTCTGGTGTTACCCGGTGAGTTGATTATCGGCGCTGATTCACACACCTGTACTTACGGAGCCCTGGGCGCCTTCAGCACTGGTATGGGGTCAACCGATATCGCTGCGGCCATGGCTACCGGAGATACCTGGCTGAAGGTACCGCCGACGATTAAGTTAGTATATCGGGGTAATTTAGGAACTTGGGTAGGAGGTAAAGATTTAATCCTGTACACCATTGGCAGGATTGGTATGGACGGCGCGCGTTATTCGGCGATGGAATTTGTCGGTGAGGCGATAGAAGCCCTGTCTATAGAGGGGCGATTTACCATGGCCAATATGGCGGTTGAGGCCGGGGCTAAGGCCGGTCTTTTCCGGGTAGATAACAAGACGCAACTTTACATAAAATCTCGAGAAAGACACGCTTATAATGTTTACGAATCGGATACCGATGCGGAATACGCTAGGATCATTGAGTACGATATCTCCGGTATGGAGCCTCAGGTGGCATTGCCCGGCTCTCCGGCGAACGCCAGGCCGGTCAGTGAAGTTGGCGATGTCGCCATCAACCAAGCGGTAATCGGTAGCTGTACCAATGGCCGCCTGGAAGACTTGCAACTGGCGGCCCAGATATTGAAAGGGAAAAAGGTGCATTCGGAGGTACGCTGCCTCGTTTTCCCCGGTACCCAGCAGGTATATCTCGATGCCTTGAATCTGGGGCTGGTTGAGATATTTATTGAGGCCGGTGCGGCGGTTAGTACGCCCACCTGTGGGCCATGTGCTGGATTACACATGGGGATTCTGGCGGAAGGCGAGCGGTGTATTTCCACCACCAATCGTAACTTCGTCGGCCGGATGGGCAGTCCCAAATCAGAAGTTTATCTCTCAAGTCCGGCGGTGGCGGCGGCCAGCGCGGTGGTCGGGCGGATTGTCAGTCCGGAGGAAGTTAGCGGGTAAGGTACCGTCAGTCTGGAAAGATATACGAAGAAAAGAAAAAGAAATTACCGATAGCGCCGAGATAGAGAGTATTATAAAAAGGCTAGCATATGTCGCATTGGCCTGGTGGACAGAGACGAACCTTACGTCGTTCCGGTCTGTTTCGGATATGAGAAGAATGCTCTCTGTTTCCATAGCGCTTTAGAAGGGCGGAAGGTTGGACTCATTAAGAAAAACAATAAGGTTTGTTTTGGAATAGATACTGATACGGAGATGATAAAATCGGAGAGTGCCTGCAGTTGGAACTTAAACTACCGGAGCATCGTTGGCCTGGGCCGGGCCTGTATTCTGTAAGGCGATGAAGGTAAAACTCAAGGCTTGAAAGTGATTATGGGGTAGTATTTGGAGAAAGATTTTAATTTTTCTAGGGAACGACTGGACTCTGTCTTGGTAGTCTGGATTGATGTGGAAAGCATCACCGGTAATTGGAAGTGAGACTATGGCTAAGGAACGCAAAAACTGGCGTGAGAAACTGGCCTACAGTAAAAACCTACCTAAGGTCGTTGAAATCACGAATAAGATGAGTCAGAGATGGGGGACGGGCACGATGGTTGTTCCGGCACCGATGGAAGTAGATGAAATTATGAGAAAAGTCCCAGAAGGTAAAATAACCACCATCAATCGGATTCGAGAAACACTGGCCCGGAAGCACGGTGCCACCATCGGCTGCCCGATGACTACCGGGATTTTTGCCTCGATTGCGGCACGCGCCGCCGAGGAAGCGATGACGGAGAGGGAGAAAAATATTACCCCGTACTGGCGAACGTTAAAGAGTAATGGGGAGCTCAACGAGAAATATCCGGGAGGGATAGAAGATCAGACTGTCCGTCTAACAAAAGAAGGTCATACCATCGAACCAGGCAAGGGCAAAAACCCATCCAGAGTGAAAAATTTTGAGAAGGTTTTGCAATAGATGTACTCTCTCCTCTTAGGAAAAGGAAAAAGCCAGAAGGTGAGAGGTTGGTAAAATAAAAAAGGAGATTTCTAATGTTGAAAGGCAAAGTCCATAAATACGGCGCGGATGTGGATACTGATGCCATTCTCCCTGGCCAATATTTAAACCTCACGACGATGGAGGAACTGACCAGGCACTGTATGGAGGACGCCGACCCCGAATTTTTGAAGAAAGTCCGGCCGGGAGATATCATGATGGCGACTACTAACTTCGGCTGCGGTTCCTCGCGGGAGCATGCCCCGATGGCCATTAAAGGGTCGGGTATCTCCTGTGTCATCGCCCAAAACTTCGCCCGTATTTTCTTCCGTAACGCGATTAATATCGGCCTGCCGCTGCTGGAGTGTGAAGAAGTGGTGGCCAAGACGGAGAGTGGTGATACTCTGGAAATTGACCTGTCCGACGGCACCATAAAAAACCTGACCAAAAGTTTAACCTTTGCCGTCAGTTCTTATCCCGGTTTTATGGCGGAGCTTATTACCGCCGGCGGGCTGATTGAGTACACTCGGCAGCGATTAGAGAGCCGGAGAGTCTAATATGAAGTTTGACATAGCGGTCTTGCCCGGTGACGGTATCGGACCGGAAATTACCGATGAGGCGGTCAAGGTGCTGCGGGTAGTGGGAAAAAGATTCGGCCATCAGTTTAACCTGCACTACGGCCTGATCGGCGGGGCAGCCCTCGATGAACAAGGTGTGTCCCTGGTACCGGAAACGTTAAAGATGTGTCGGAACTGTGACGCGATTTTACTGGGTGCCGTTGGCGGTCCTAAGTGGGACGATCCCCAAGCGAAAGACCGCCCGGAGATCGGCCTGCTGACACTACGGAAAGAAATGAAACTCTTCGCTAACCTGCGGCCGGTGAAAGTCTTTTCGGTGCTGGTCGA
>Ga0187827_10007329_pt1 | contig 12311 bp, 8 predicted proteins | sample ETNtaG_39_FD_167969 | JGI IMG/M metagenome (GOLD analysis project Ga0187827, IMG submission 167969) | Marine microbial and viral communities from oxygen minimum zone, Eastern Pacific Ocean - ETNP2014_SV_150_PacBio MetaG (Illumina Assembly) | ecosystem: Environmental > Aquatic > Marine > Hypoxic... | reverse complement strand
TTAAATGATTAACCGCATCACATTACACACCCACATTAGCTGGTTTTTTGTTTGTGGGATGATGTGTAGATTTGGATTCAATAGCATTATCTAGTATTACATATATATTTTCATATGATAATAAAAATGAAACAACTGATTTTGATTGTACATATTATATTTTTTGAGGTAACCGCTCAGGTAATCTATTGGAATGAAATAACAGATGAATACTCACTGCCAGCATCAGTAAAAATTTATCAGGGCACGCGCGATACTCCTTCATTAAATGCTTTTTATTTTGATGTTGATATGAATGATACCAACATAGCTATAAGGCCGTATATTACAGATAGCCCGCTTCCGGTTAATCAGTTTTCCCATGAGGTTGGAGCTTTTGCTTCAGTTAATGGAGGATATTTTGGGGGCAACATTTCTTACTCGGCTGCGATATATCCGAATGAAGTCAAAGCACAGAATGTTTCAACTGTAATTCGAAACGATCAGATATATCCTGTAGTACGTTCTCTTTTTAGTCTAAATAATGACAGTGAACCATCGATTAAGTGGATATATCATTTTGGCAACCAGATAGAAGACATTTACTCATTTGAACAGCCATTAAACTATTCCTATAATGACCCCAATGTTCTAGTCGCCCCAGTGCCGAATGATGGAACAGTAATTGAGGATGTTATTACTGGAATCGGTGGTGGTCCCACATTGGTAAAAAATGGTGAAAGTAGTATTACATACAATGAAGAGATATTCTGGGGCTCCGGTGTCGGGCTTTCAGATTATAATGCTAGAACAGCTGTTGGATTTACAACTGATAAACATGTGATTATGTTCGTTGCGGACGGTCAACAGTCAAACAGTCAGGGACTATCTCTTATAGAACTTGCAAATATTTTAGTTAGCCTGGGATGTGTTGAGGCTATGAACTTAGATGGCGGTGGATCTACACAGATGGCAATCGGTTCGGAATATATTAACATGCCAACCGAATACAGATCAGTTCCGACCATTTTGAGCATTGTTCACTCAGATTCTATTATAGAACTAGACACTTTATCATTTAATAAAATTATAGACACAGATGATTATCAGTGCAGTATAAATGGTAACGACTGGTTCCCAACTGCAAATGCTGGTTATTGGGGGAATAGTCCATCATTATTACATACCAAAGGCGTCGGATTAAATACAGTTTGTTTCGATTTTATTCCCGATAGAGAAGTATCTGCTGATGTTTATGCCTGGTGGGTAGCTGCCAACAATCGTTGTACAGATACACCTATTATAATCAATCATGAGTCTGGGATAGACACTGTATTTGTAGACCAAACTGTCAATAGTTCGATGTGGAATTATATTGGAAGTTATGATTTTAATGCTGGCACCATTCACTCGGTAATCGTATCAGATGGGGCAGTTAGTGGGACTTATGTTGTCGCCGATGCAATAAAAATAACCAGTATTGATACGTTCAGTTTTTTAAGTGTTAATAGTAACTATCATACGCAAGAATCTCCTAGGCAGTTTTTGCTTTTTAGCAACCACCCTAACCCATTCAACCCTGTCACAACACTCCATTATGATTTGCCAGAAGATGGATTAGTTAACATCGCTATCTATGATATGATGGGAAGGATAGTTAAAACGCTTGTAAATAGCTCACAAACTGCAGGATATAAGTCTATCCAGTGGAACGCCACTAATGATAGAAATGAGCCAGTATCGTCTGGATTATACATCTATACGATTCAAGCGGGTGATTATACCCAGACAAAAAAGATGGTACTGCTAAAATAGAATTACCCTTTCTACAACATCAAGCCCCACATTCGTGGGGTTTTTTGTTTCTGGGAGGATGGGTAGATTTGGGCTCACCATGAAAAAAGTATCCATATTATTAGTTTTTATTACCACGTTTGGGTTTGGGCAAGAATATTCTGTTGTCTTAAATGAATTTTTAGCATCTAGTGAATTCTGCTGCGGTGCGGAGATTTTTGGTAACGGCGTAGATTTTGTTGAACTCTTTAACTATGGTACAGACCCTATAGATATAACTGGCTGGGGTTTTAGCGATACGGATGGCTCTGTAACAACCACAGCGCCTGATACGAGTATTTCTTCAGGCGGATTTCTTGTTCTCTGGTACACTGGTAATGCCGATGGTTTCCCGGAGATTGATGAAAAACTGTCAGCCGGTGGCGAAACAATTTTTATAGCAGACCAGAACGGAAATACTGTTATCACATATGACTATGATTCACAGACGGAGGATATATCATACGGCAGGTATCCTGATGGTTCTGATACTTGGCAATATTTTATTAATCCTACACCCGGTGCCGCGAATGCAAACTGTGTTGATGATGAAGTTCTGTTATGGGGTGAATGTCATTCATTAGATATCACTGAATTGGATTTATCAAATAGTGGACTCACAGGAGAAATCCCATCAGAAATAGGTGATTTGATAAATTTAATAGGCATCAATTTATCAGGTAATCAACTTATTGGAGATATTCCATCAGAGATAGGTGGTTTAGCGGATTTAGAGTGGATACAATTATCATACAATCAACTGTCAGGTAGTATTCCCCCAGAGATTGGCAATTTAACAAACCTGAATTCATTGGGATTAGATTACAATCAATTATCAGGAGGAATCCCTCAAGAAATTGGTAATCTAGTGAATTTAGTAAACCTAGAATTAAGTAATAATCAATTAACAGGCGAGATTCCTTATGAAATTGGAAACTTAACCGTTCTGAGAGATTTCTCAATAAATGATAATAATCTAAGTGGAAATATTCCAAACGTCATAGGTAATCTGACAGATTTGTGGTATTTAAAATTAGAGAATAATCAATTAACAGGAGAAATTCCTCTTGAGATTGGGAGTTTAGAAAATTTGTATGTTTTAAATTTAAATAATAATCAATTAATTGGGGAGATACCTTCAGAGTTTATCAATATGATGAGTCTAACAACTTTATGGTTAAATAATAATCAATTAACAGGCCAACTTCCTGATAATATTAGTGATTATTTTCATTCTGAGTATTCTTCTTTTCAGATAGAAAACAATAATTTCACAGGTTTTATTCCTGAAAGTGTATGTGATATTTATATAGTAGAATTATCAAATAACCAATTCTGTCCTCCCTACCCGGATTGCTTAACGGATGTAGAGATAGGTGAACAGGATACCTTAGTTTGCTATCAGGGTCCTTTGTGGTATGTTTCTACAACAGGTTCAGATTCTACCGGGAATGGTTCACAGGAATTTCCTTTCGCTAATATTCAAACTGCCATTGATTCATCTAGTGATGGTGATACGGTCTTGGTGGCTCAAGGGGTATATTGCGATACTGTCAACTTCATTGGAAAAAATATAGTTGTTGGTTCTCATTATATCATTGACCATAACGAAACCTTTATTGATTCAACTATACTAGGGGTTGGTAATCCTTATTACTATTACAATGAGAACTGTGGCAACTTTTTTGGTGGAGTTAAATTTGTAAACGGTGAAGATTCTTCAGCTGTATTAACTGGATTTACAATCACATCATCATTTGGTGATAGTCCCCTTCAATGTATTAATTCAAGTCCAACATTATCAAACTTATCTGTTTTAGGTAATAGTATTTCAGGCAATGGAGGTGGTGCTATATACCTAGTAAACTGTAATTCTAATTTGGAATATCTACATATAGGCAATAATCATAAAACTAGTGCGAATATTGGCGGTGCAGGAATTTTTGCTGAGAATTCGTCTTTAACCATATACAATTCTCTAATAGTAAATAATTCTTCATCAGAAACTGACGTGTACAGCACTACCATTACGACGGGTGGCATTGTTGCTGTTAATTCAACTTTAGTTTTGAATAACAATACCTTTTTTGGTAATTCCGGTGGGGTAGTCCATGGTGGAGCTATCCATTTTGATGCTGGTTCCAATGGTACAATTATAAATTCAATATTTTGGGATAATGAAGGGCCAGAAGAAATAACGGGTTCAGCTGCCATCACATTTTCTAATGTGCAAGGTGGCTGGGAAGGCGAAGGCAACATAGATGCCAACCCACTTTTCTGCAATCCAGACAGCGGTGACTACACCTTAGCAGATAATTCCCCCTGCGTAAGTACGGGCGAGAATGGTTCTAACATGGGTGCATTGGATGTAGAATGTGAAACAATAATACTTGAACCAGTTATTACAGATATTGAGGACCAAGAGATGATTGAAGATAGCACTCTCGTTGTTACTATCTCTGCATCATCATATTATGATTCAGATTTGTCTTATTATGTCGAAAGTGATGCAGATACATCTACATTTTCTGAATTATTTATTACTCAGCCTCCCGGTCCCGGTAATTGGGTAGGCCTAAGAATAACTCCGCAAGAAAATTGGTTTGGTAATGCTAACATAATAATAATTGTTACTGATGAGAATAACCTATCTGACACTACAGACTTTACCCTTACAGTTATACCCGTGAATGATAGGCCAGAGGATTTTACTCTGCTTTATCCAACTATATCAGATACTTTCAGCACCCATGTAGATAGTGATACAGCAATCGCATTTACATGGGAAGAAAGTTATGATGTGGATAGTGATATGACGTACACACTAACAATAGAATTGGAGTTCTTTGGCAATACCTATACAGATGTACATGAGAATATCAGTGATACCACTATAAGTATCTCATCTAATTCACTTGACCCTTTGTTAGATGTCACATCTCAAGATGAGGCAATATTTACATACACAGTTCAGGCATCAGATGAAGAATACACTGTAGTATCGGACGTGGGTGAGTTTGTATTAAGCAGGTCATCCCTTAGCACGATTAATAATGATGTAGTTCCTCAAGTCTTTGCTCTCCATCAAAACCATCCCAACCCTTTCAACCCTGTCACGACTCTACGGTACGACCTTCCTGAAGATGCCAATGCTTTTCCATTGATCTTTCCATTTTCTGGAACCTCTTCAATGAACGCACTTTTAACACTCTTCTTATCCCCGGGGCATGACCCACAAGTTGCGTGGACTAGCTGACCCATAAAAAGAGATGATACAATTAGGGCTATCAAATATTTTTTATACATTTATTTTTCTCCTTATTTTAATATTTACTTTAACAATAAAATTTTTCCAGTTTTTATTTCTCTATCTGTTTGGATATTGTACATATATATTCCAGTAGGAAGGCTACTGCCACTATTATCTTTACCATCCCATCTTTTCGAACCTTTTCCATGATAATAATAATTATTATATAAGGTGCTAACCACTCTGCCCCTTATATCTTTAATCGTGATCATAACATTTGAATCATAAGGAATATTGTAATTTATTGTTGTGGATGGATTAAACGGGTTCGGATAGGCAGAGTGCATCACCAATTGATTTGGAAATAGTATCTCGTAATCATCAACCGCAACCACATCGCTCGAGTGAACCGCTCCAATCCACATGTCTATATCGTACCCCCAGCAATAACCTGGAGATAGTACACATCCAAAGTCATTATAGCTTCCATCTCCAAATTTTTCCCATGCTCTGTTAAATCCATTGCCAAGCTCTGCGCCAGTTGAATCAGAAAACAGAGCGAACGTGTCAAGATGATCAGTTAGCTCCCACTCTATACCTATAAAAAATGAATCTGGCATAAAATCATCCCCGGCCATCTGTACTGCATTGTCAAACATTACAAGCGTCCCAACTCCGGTCGTATCAACCTGGTCCAATGTAATTTTAGCTGTAGCCAAATTGTCGTCCGAGGGTCCATAAATATATAGGCCATCAGTACTATCAGATGCAATGTCAGATAAACCTTTAAGCACAACCGTAATCGTATCAGCGACACCTGATACATCAATATCTACAATTCCAAAATATAAAACAGCGCCAACTACATAGTTAGAACTGTAAAACTCAAACCTCTGGTATTTCCCTATATCTTCGTATACGTTTGTTCCCGCAACGTAACCTTTTTGGTCTGGCCATTCTGGATTTGTACCCTCCGTATATGGATTTAGGACAATAGATTGAACGTCACCATAGTGGAGTGTATCCTGCTGACCTATTGTAATTGTAATGATAAAGGGTAATAATGATATAGGTTTGATATATTTCATAATTAGTAGTTCCTTCTATATCTATTTTATATTTTAACACAGTGTATTGAAATGAATTTAATCATGCTCCGAATATACATAATATTAACACATAATACGTGCGGGCCACTGAGGCTATTTCAATAAAACCATCTTTTTTGTTTTTATACCAAATTCATTTATTAAACTATAAAAATACAACCCGGAACTAACTGGGTTTTTTTGATTATTTGCGCCATCCCAGTAAAATTTATATTGACCTGAAATACTATGATCTAATAGAGTTTTATATACTTCCCGACCAATAAGATCTGTGATTATTAGCGTAACAGTTGAAGGTTTCTTTATTGTGTATGGTATTATTGTTCTCCCGTTAAATGGATTTGGAAAATTATCACCTAATATAAAATCTAGTGGGAGACTTTTTGTTGATTCAGTCGCTAGTATAAGATCTGGTCTTGTGGAAAATCTATACACATCCTCCGAAGATATCGGCCTATAAGTAAGGATGTGAAAACTATCATTTTCTCCAGACATGATCAGACCTTCATTAGGGGCTGATGTAAGTAATTGAGCGTGAGTATTATTTGATTGTTGCTGGTATGGTGGTGGCGTAAGAAATATAATCCTCTCTCCGGGATCCCATCTCCCATTCTGAGAATCTGACTCTAAAACTAACATTGTGATTGAGCTATTGTCAGCAGGATTATAAGCCCGAAATGGAGTCACAATAGCAGGCGTACCCGATGAGTTAATTGCGGTATCCAAAGGAAAAAGATAATTACCAACTGAGTCAGTAGTTGAGTTTCCCCAATCGAGAATAATATCTATGGGAGCAACCAGGGTCATGCCAACACTAGGATATGTAAGCTCTAATTCTAGATTTGTTCCTGATTGATTTATAAAATACGAGCCCTCAATATTAAGATCTTGATCTAGCTCTGGAATAATCTGAACAGCGATGCCATCAAACTCTTGAGTAAGATATAGGTTTCCTTCTCCAAGGTTCATTGGAAAATCTGTTACCATGGATGTGTTATCTGAGATATTCATTATACCGGCAAAAATGGAATCTGATTGAATCACAAAGGTCAGCTCGTAGTCATCGCCAGTTAAGGCCATAGAGTCAATAACATGAACAATTAGCTCGGTGGTGCTCATTCCGGATATATGCTCATACGAGGATGGATTAATCACTGCCTCCGGGCCAGCTGATTCTATTCGCCTGCCAAATATGTCATATCCAAGATCATATTGGTCGCTCGAGGACCATAAACATATCACGGCGGAATTTTCTATCGGTATAGGATCAGAAGGCTCCCACTGAAAGCCCTGGGTCTCTTCGTTTACCCTAGTCTCGAATGAGGTGGCATTTAAGTCACGATCAAAAAATTTAATATACACACCCTCCCTGTTCCCATCCTGTTTCCAGCTTGACCAGGTAATAGCATAACCGCTATCTGGTAAATCTGAAATTTTTGGCAACCACTGATAGTTTGAGGTAGTCGTGTTTACTAATATTTCGGGGTTAATTTTTTCTCCATAATTATTAAACCGCTGAGCAAAAATGCCTCCATCGCTACCATCTTGCTCCCAGCTGCACCAGACAGCAATAAACCCACTATCTGGTGATACAGTTATATCTGAAAACCACTGATCATTTTCAGTGTGGGTGTTAGCCTGAAACTCTACCCCTATCGGCTCACACACATCAGAAAAAATCTGGCCATATATACCATAACTATTTTCTTGATCCTGTCCCCAGGACTCCCACAGAACCACAAAGGAATCATCAGACATAATTGCGATCGATGGCTTTGCCTGACTATATGAAGTGGTGGTATTGATCAATATTTCATCTGTCGCTGCTGACCCATCAGCATGAAACTTTCGTCCGTATATACCCCTGTCGCTACCATCCTGATACCACGACTCCCAGACAACAAGAAAGTCACCATTCGGCCAGATAGCAACATCAGGATTCGTTTGAGAATGATCCATTGTAGTGTTAATAAAAAATTCATCTCCGCTAGCAACACCGTTAGTAAACAACCTTGCCTTAACATTAAAATCGCTATCGAGACTTGCCCAAACTACTACAAAATTATTTTCATTATTCATTGCAGTGCGGGGGGACTCATTCATTCCATTTTGCTGAGAAACAATTATATCTTCAGTTTCAGGATTAATATCATTATTAAATAATCTAGCTCTTATATCAAAGCCACTATCGTTTTGTATATCTGATTTCCAGGTAACAACAAAATAACCCTCATTATTATATGCAGTGTTTGGATCACGTTGATTACCATCTGTAAATGAATTAATCAATATATCTTCTCCATAAGACAGAGTCAGAATAAATAAAAAATGTGTTACACACTTCTTCATTTTAATTGAAAATCAAGCAATGGAAAATCACTAGATGGCGGATACTTATAGTGCCACCACTCTGCAGAATATACTGAGAATCCCCCTACCTGTGTCATGAGGTTTCTTAATAATTCTCGATTGGCAATAACATTAGGCGGTAGATTAGAATAAGAATGTCCGGCTTCTTCACCAAAATGATCAAAGCTTGTTGGCAGCTCTAGCTCCTCCTTTGTAGCGAAATCAATCAAAGTAAGATCCACGGCGCCACCACGATTGTGGGAAGAGCCGGTTGCGGGGTTTGCCACGTATTGCGGATTAGGAAAAATTTCCCACATTAGATACTGAACTGATCTTGGTCTATATCCGTCCCATATTTTTAGTCCCAATCCTTCCGGATAATTTTGTCCGTTATGGCTTTGAATATTTCTAAGAGCGTCCTGGACAAGTTTGAGCTGGTCTAAGGCTCCTAGCAATAAATAACACTCATCGGTGGTGTACAGTTTTTGCTGAGTAAAATTATCTGTGGTGGAGTATTTTAGATCTATCTCAATATTCGGGATTATATCTTTCACATTTACCAGCTCACGGACTGAGGATTGACAAAATAAATTTGATAAAATAAAAATCGCAGGGATTGTGATTAAACGGATCATATCCTATTAATTATTAAATCGGCTTAAATCCGGTGAATATCTTTTCTCTCGTACTAGCTCATTACTGTATACTTTTCTGCCGAGTTCAGCCAAAAATGGAATAGTAATATTATCATATTCATATGTATCATCGTTCATTGTCTGGTTATCATTGTGGTAGACCACTGCTGTTAGGATAAATTCTACATTATTTTTGATATCAATGATATATGCATTATCTAGTAAAAACCCATATGCTAGACCCACTTTGTTAAATATTTTAATATGATCAGGAATCCTATCTTTGGTGTCTCCATACATAAAGAACTTACAGTACCCATCATAGTATCTGTCATAGTCTGGATATTCTGGGTATTTGCTCTGTCTTGGCAAGATTGACATTTCCTTATACAAAAGAGCATAGTCTTCATCATTCAAGCTTAGTTGTTGTTTTGCTGGAATGCTCTTAGGGAATATAACCTGTTTCATAAACTCATGTTGATCAGAAATATTCATAAAATTTTTTGTAGAAAAATCTAGTGGCCCATTATTTTTTTTGCCATTACTATAGTGATAGTCTCCTATTAGATAGTCACTATAATCACTATCAAGATCTACCGTCCCTATTTTGCTAGATTGCTCATAGACGATGTGATCTTTATCGTAGAATACAAACGGATTTGTATATTTGTTTAGCTCTTCATCTAGGCTTATACTGAGCCTATGACGAATCCTAGTGTTATGATATCCTAAATTCCAAAGTCTCTGGTTAATATGATCTCGGCCAAGAAACTCGTAGAGTCTATTATTTGCAGAATTATCAGAAACAATAAATAACCTGCGAATATAGTGTGCTAGACTTGGGTAGCCTGACTCAGAGCTTAGATCTCTAACCACCCCATTTAATTCTGGTTTTTCGGTTAATACCTCTAGACGCGAGTAGAGGCTTATTTTACTATTCTGACTTGCTTTTTCTAGAGCTAAGACTGCAATAGGAAATTTTGTTGTACTAGCTGGATAAAAATATTCTCTTGGCCTCAGTCTGAATGAATGGGTTGTGAAAGTTGGATTATTATTCTTATCTCTATCTATCTGGGTATATAACACTTGTAGTCGGTGCTTCTTCGGGTTTGATATAATACCAGAAAAATCACTCTCAAGACTAAGAATAATGCTTTCTAATAATGAAGAATCTTTAGATTCACTGCAGGTCATTAATAAGATCGATAGAAATAGAATTAAATATTTATGCATCAATTATAATAGAATGATAAACACCATAAATTACTTTTTAATGTGAACTGATTTTACATATGTTACAAAACTAATATTTAATAATTATTCTAAAAATTATGATTTCTTACTTAAAATTATTTTTCATTGTGCTACTTCCAATTCAAATCCTTATTGGGAATGATATCACCAGTATCAGCAGGATTATATTTATATACAATACAGGCAGGTGAGTATCGGCAAACAAAAAAGATGGTATTGCTGAAATAGATTTACCCTTTTCACAACATCAAGCCCCGGTCACCCGGGGTTTTTTGTTTGTGGGAGGATGGGTAGATTTTAATATGTACAATGAAAATTATAATTAAGAAGATTACTTTATGATTAGCTACAACTCACTTGATAATTTAACAAAACAAAACTTAAAAAAAGAAATTAATGATTGCGTTCTAGCATTGGGCGGGAAAAATTATTTTCTTCATCTTCTCGAGGAAATTCGAAAAGAGCGTCATCATCCTTTAATGGCAAAAAATTCATCATCCCGTTTTAGTTATGGCACAGTAAAATGGGAAAAAGTTATTTTCAAAGATAAAGTCCATCTACTAATAAAGATGACTAAAGATCGAGAAAATAATAGAAATCTTATGCCTAAAAAAGGGGATAGGAAGTACAAAACTGTTATGAATCTTCTACGAACTCTGGGGCCAATGAAATTTGAAATCCGTCCTAAAAATAACAAGGATGGAGATGGCTTTAATTTGCATCCATTTGACATTATCGATGAAAATACTTCACATCTAAATTTTATGTTTGATATTGTGTTTTTTTACCAATTCATATTGTTAAACAAGTATTTAATGGGCCAATAATAAATAATAATCATCAGCACTCAATAGTTACTTTAGATGAAAAACGACGCGGTTGAACAGCGGACAGGTCCTGGGCGTGTTGATGAAATTGTTCAGAGCACTACCGAAACGCCTGCAGTTTCCTTCCCTTTTTGCCTTACAATGATGTCTGATGGTCTGGCTGCAAGCGATTCCTATGTGCAGGTAAGGGATATATCGGAGTTGCTGTTTGAAGCGTTAGGCTAATCCATTGCGAGAAAATGTAGTAAAGGAAGTTGTAAATGAATGAACGCGAGCCGTTGTCGGAAGATCAACAGCCTTTCGCTAGCGCGGATGACTCAGATTCTGTTTTGGCGGTGACGCTGTTTACTATCATGGCGATCATGGCCGCCTTTTCAACATACTTTTGCATGTATGCATTTCGCAAGCCGTTTTCTGCAGCCAGCTATGAAGGGCTGAAGTTTCTTAACACAAGTTTTGACCTTAAGACCGTATTGGTGACAAGTCAAATTATCGGTTATGCCTTATCAAAAATGATTGGAATTAAGGTTGTTTCCGAGGTTACACGTCGTAGTCGATTCAGGATGCTGGTCGGGATGATTCTCGTGGCCCAGGCAGCATTATTCGCGTTTGCTGTGTTGCCGCCATCGCTGAAGGTGATGGCTATATTCTTTAATGGACTCCCTTTAGGCATGGTATGGGGGTTGGTGGTATGGTATCTCGAGGGCCGCAAAACATCGGAGATGCTATTAGCAGGGTTGAGTTGTTCTTTTATTCTGGCCAGCGGTGTGGTCAAGGACATTGGTCGGTGGTTAATGAGTGCGCATGGGATAGACCAGTTCTGGATGCCGTTTGTCACGGGGTGCCTGTTTCTGATGCCATTTCTCCTGTCGGCCTACATGTTAAATCGACTACCGGAGCCTTCCCGCGACGACCGTTTGGCAAGAATGGAGCGTTCGACGATGGATAGGAGTCAGCGTTGGGCATTTATCCGCCAGTTTCTGCCGGGCATGGTGATGTTGATGATTGCCTATTTCTTTTTGACGGCGTATCGCGATTTTCGTGATAATTTTGGGGTCGAGATATTTGACCAGTT
>Ga0187827_10007327_pt1 | contig 12313 bp, 10 predicted proteins | sample ETNtaG_39_FD_167969 | JGI IMG/M metagenome (GOLD analysis project Ga0187827, IMG submission 167969) | Marine microbial and viral communities from oxygen minimum zone, Eastern Pacific Ocean - ETNP2014_SV_150_PacBio MetaG (Illumina Assembly) | ecosystem: Environmental > Aquatic > Marine > Hypoxic... | reverse complement strand
AGAATTAGATATCAAAGATATTGGTTTGGAAATATCTAAAATTGTTGAAAATAATTTAAAAAAGTCAGGTTTGTTTAACCCACTAAGCAAAGATGCATTTTTACAAAAACCAGATATTGCACATTTAAAACCAAGATTTGAGGATTGGGCATTAATTAAAGCTCAAGCACTAATTACAGGAAAAGTAAATCTTCAAGATGGTAAACTTAGAGTAGAATTTAGACTATGGGATGTTTTAGCTGCAAAAGAAATTTTAGCGTTAGCTTTTACAACTGTACCAAAAAACTGGAGAAGAGTTGGCCATATTATTTCAGATAAAGTTTATGAAAGATTAACTGGAGAAAAAGGTTATTTTGATACAAGAATTATTTATGTTGCTGAAGAAGGTCCTAAAACTCAAAGGGTAAAAAAATTGGCAATAATGGACCAAGATGGATTTAATACAAAATATTTAACTTTAGGAAATGAGTTAGTTTTAACACCTAGATTTAATCCAACAAATCAAATGGTTACTTATTTGTCTTATTTTAAAAATTTACCGAGAGTTTATTTGCTTGATATCGAAACCGGAATACAAGAAGTCGTCGGTGATTTTGCGGGAATGACTTTTGCACCAAGATTTTCCCCTGATGGTAAAAAAATTATTATGAGTTTTGCAATGGATGGAAATTCAGATATTTACACAATGGATTTAGAAAACAGAATTGTTGAGAGAATTACAAATCATCCTTCAATAGACACATCACCTTCATACTCTCCAGATGGAAAATATATCGCTTTCAATTCAGATAGAAGTGGCTATCAACAAATTTATATTATGAAAAGCAATGGTAAAAATGTAAAGAGAATTTCTTTTGGAAAAGGTTTATACGGAACACCTGTGTGGTCACCAAGAGGAGATTTAATAGCTTTTACAAAACTTCATAAAGGAAAGTTTTACATAGGTGTGATGAGAACAGATGGAAAAGGCGAGAGATTATTAACAGAAAATTTTTACCAAGAAGCTCCATCATGGTCACCAAATGGAAGAGTTTTAATATTTTATAGAGAGACAAAAACTAATAGTAAAGGAGAAGGCTTTTCCGCAAAACTTTGGTCGATTGATTTAACAGGATACAATGAAAGACTTGTAGAGACAGAAACAGACGCTTCCGACCCATCTTGGTCGTCTTTATTAAGCAATTAGTAGTTTTTTTAATAAAATGTATTGATTTTTAGGCTTGTAAGATCTATTTAGTTGTGAAAAAGTTAAAAAAAACAGATTTAAGGAGCAGTAATGAATTTAGGGAAAATTAATAAAAATATTTTTTTGGTTATTTTTTTAGGTTTTGTTTTGTCGGCTTGTGCCACACAAACAACTCAAAAAATAGATTCACAAATTCAAGGTGATGTATACACAGGGACTGATACAGTTGAATATTTAGCAGACGGTGTTCCTGATAGAGTTTTCTTTGCAACAAATGAATCAGTTCTAACAACTGCTTCTAGAGAAACTTTAAGAAAACAAGCATCTTGGTTAAGAAAGAATTCTGAAATAACTGTTGTTCTAGAGGGACATGCTGACGAGAGAGGAACACGAGAATATAACTTAGCATTAGGCGAAAGAAGAGCTAATGCTGCTAAAGATTATTTAATGACTTATGGGATTTCATCAAGTAGAATTTCTGTAATAAGCTATGGTAAAGAAAGACCAGTTGATTCAGGCTCTAATCCTTTGGCATGGTCAAAGAATAGAAGATCAGTAACAGTTAAAGCTAACTAATAAATATTATTAAATTATTAAAGACCCTTTAAACTATAAACTATTTATAGTTTTCAGGGTCTTTTTTTTGCCATCATTATAACTACAAATAAATTAATGTTAAAAATAAAAAATTATCTTTGTCTATTCTCATTAGTTATAGTTATAATAAATTTTCCAACTAAAGTATTTTCAGACAGTCATAATTTAAAAGAAGTTATACAGCTAATTCAAAAAGATTTAAAAACTTTAGAAAGAGCAGTATATTCAGAGGGTTTTTCATCTACTGGGAAATCTACAGAATCTTCTGACAAAATGGATCAGAATTCAGAAGAAGTTCTTACTAGACATTTGCTTAAACTATCTGAAATTGAAAAACAATTTCAGGAATTAACAAATAAATTTGAAGAAATAAACTTTAAAATGGACAAACTATCATCAAGAATATCAAAAGTACAAGCTGACAATCAATTAAGATTTCAGCAATTAGAAGAGGGGCAATCAATAAATAAAATTGTTGATAATCAGCAAGCTTCTTCTTCAATTAATGAAAATGAAGAAAAAATTCTTCCTGGATCATCTCAACCACAAGATTTAGGGTCAATTTCTTACAAAGATACAGAAACAGATGCGGAAAATCAAATTACTCAATCTATTGAATCAACTTCAACAGTAGTTGCAGAGACATTTCAAGCAGAAGAAAAAATATTACCCGAAACTTCTATAGAAAAGCAATATGAATTTGCAACAAGCTTATTAAAAGTAGGTGATTATAATACTGCAGAAAGAGCATTTAGAGAGTTTGTTATTGTAAATTCAGATCACGAACTCGCAGGAAATGCGCAATACTGGTACGCTGAAACATTTAGAATTAGACAATTATATACTGATGCTGCTTCTGCATATCTTGAAGGTTATCAAAAATATCCAAAAAGTGAAAAGGCTCCTATAAATTTGTTAAAACTTGGAGTATCATTGGTTCAAATAGGGGAAAAAGATCAGGGTTGCTTAATGATTACTGGTGTTCAAAAACAATATCCTAAAGCAAATCAATCTGTTCTTCAAAAAGCAAAATATGAAGAAAAAAAGTTTGAGTGCAAAAAAGAAAATTCATAATAAATTATTAGTTCATTTAAAAAATCCATTAATTAGTAAAATTTATAAAGAATTTGACAATTTTAATAAATTTAATTTAAATAAATTTAATTTTTCAGTAGCTGTTTCAGGAGGAACCGATAGTTTAGCTTTGGCTTACCTTTCTAAATGTTACTCAATCTCTAATAATGTTAAAGTTAAGTATTATCACGTTAATCATAAGCTTAGAAAAGAGTCATCTTCAGAAGCAAAAAAATTAAAATTATTATTAAAAAAATTTGATATAGATTGTAAAATATTAAATTGGAGTGGAAAAAAACCAAAATCTAATATTCAATCTTTGGCAAGAATTAAAAGATATGATTTAATTTATAATGAATGTTTAAAAAATAAAATTAATTTTGTTTTTGTAGCTCATCATATAGACGATTTATACGAAAATTTTATTATTAGATTGCTCAGAGGGTCAGGATTAAAAGGTCTGGTATCTTTTAACAAAGAAGAGACGATTTTTAATGATAAGTTAAAAATTTTAAGACCTCTAATAGGTTTTAAAAAAACTGACTTAGATTATGTAACAAATACAGTATTCAAGTTTAAATTTGAAGATCCTTCAAATCAAAATACTAAATTTAAAAGGATTAGAATTAGAAATTTAATTTACAATTTAAAATCTGAAGGTTTAGATTTAGAAAAATTAAGATTAACAATAAACAATTTGAGCGATTCTAACTTAACCATAAATTACTATGTTAAAGAAAATATTAACCTTAATTCAAAATATTATAAAAAAAATCATCATTATATTTTGAACAAAAGTTTTTTTAATCAACCCAATGAAATTGTTTTTAGATCATTGGTAAACTTATTTAAAAGCATTGGAAAAAAATACTATCCCCCAAGGGGCAAGAGTGTAATTCAACTACTATCAAAATTCAGATCAGGTGAAGTTAAAAAAATAAACATTTCGGGATGTATATTAGAAAAAATCAATAATTCTTTTATAATTTATAAAGAAAAATGAAAAAATGACTATTTTGCAACAATTTAACCCTTGTTATATTTAGAATAATTCTTAATTTAATATATATGAATTTTAAAAATTTAGCGATGTGGGCTGTGATAGTTTTTTTAACCATCGGTCTATACAATATGTTTAAAAACCCACAGGGCTCAATACAACAAAAAAATAATATTATATTTTCTGAATTTTTATCTGAAGTAGATCAAGGAAGAGTTGTTCAAGTTGAGATACAAGGAAACAGTATAAGAGGAATTATGTCGAATGGAGAAAAATTCTCAACTTATTCTCCAAACGATCCTAATTTAATTGAAAAACTTTCAAACAAAGGAGTTAGTATTTCTGCTTCTCCATCAGAAGAAAAAATGCCTTCACTTTTAGGAGTTCTTCTTTCGTGGTTTCCAATGTTATTGCTGATAGCAGTTTGGATATTTTTTATGAGACAGATGCAAGGAGGAAAAGGTGGAGCAATGGGTTTTGGTAAATCCAAAGCAAAAATGATGAATGAGTTAAAAGGCAAGATAACTTTTAACGATGTTGCAGGAATAGAAGAGGCCAAAGAAGAAGTAGAGGAAGTTGTAGAATTTTTAAAAGATCCAAGAAAATTCAGTAGACTTGGAGGAAAAATCCCAAGAGGTTGTTTGCTAGTGGGACCTCCAGGAACGGGTAAAACTTTATTGGCTAGAGCGATTGCTGGCGAAGCAGGGGTTCCTTTTTTCACTATATCTGGATCTGATTTTGTTGAAATGTTTGTGGGCGTTGGCGCTTCAAGAGTTAGAGATATGTTTGAACAAGGAAAAAAACATGCTCCATGCATAATATTTATTGACGAAATTGATGCAGTTGGGAGAAGCAGAGGTGCAGGTCTAGGAGGAGGAAATGATGAAAGAGAACAAACCTTAAATCAGCTATTAGTTGAGATGGATGGTTTTGACACTAACGAAGGAGTTATAATTATTGCAGCAACAAATAGACCCGATGTATTAGATCCAGCTTTATTAAGGCCAGGAAGATTTGATAGACAAGTTGTTGTAAATCTTCCTGATATTATTGGTAGGGAAAAAATACTAAAAGTTCATGCAAAAAAAATATCAATGTCACCTGAAATAAATTTAAGAACTATAGCAAGAGGAACACCAGGATTTTCAGGAGCAGATCTTGCCAATTTAGTAAATGAAGCTGCTTTGCTAGCAGCAAGAAAAGCCAAAAGAATTGTTACATCTCAAGAGTTTGAAGAAGCAAGAGATAAAGTTTTAATGGGTGCAGAAAAAAGATCTATGGTGCAGACGGAAGATGAAAAAAAATGTACAGCTTATCATGAAGCGGGTCATGCAATAATTTCTATTAATGAAGAAGCTGATGATCCTATTCATAAAGCTACAATCTTGCCAAGAGGAAGAGCTTTAGGCTTGGTTATGAGATTGCCGGAAAAAGACAGATATTCAGAAAGTCGAGAACTTTTAAAAGCTAGAATTTCTGTATCAATGGGAGGCAGAGTTGCTGAGGAAATTATCTTTGGACATGACAAAGTTACTTCAGGAGCAATGCAAGACATTAAATCTGCAACACAAACTGCCAAACATATGGTTACAGAAGCTGGAATGAGCGAATTACTAGGTCCACTAGCATACGGAGATAATCAAGATGAGATATTTTTAGGAAGATCAGTTGCTAGAAATCAACAAATGTCAGAAGAAACAGCAAAAAAAGTTGATTCAGAAGTTAAAAAATTGGTGGACGAGGGTTATCAAAGAGCTAAAAAAATACTTAATGAAAAGATAGAAGACCTTCACAAATTAGCAAAAAATTTACTATTATATGAAACTTTGACTGGTGATGAGATTAGAGATTTAATATTAAAAAATAAACCAGTAGAAAGATCAAAAGACGAAGACTTTACAGAAGATGAAAAAGATTCAGCTTTAGGTTCAATAGGGCTTAAACCAAAAATTGTTCACTAAAATAAAATGATAAAATATTACACAAGAGCGTGTAATTTTTATTAAGGATAAATTAAAAAAAAAAAAATTAAAAAAAAATTAGCCCTTCCATTAAATGGAAACAATTTAATATCATTTGATACTGTAGAAATTATAACTAGAAAATATAAAAAAAAAATTCATATAAGAGAAATAAAAAATCAGAGTTATAAAATTAAAAAAAAAATTAAGGAAGACATTAAATTAATTTCAGGAAAAAAAAAAATTAAAGGTTTAAACTTTTTAAATTTTCCTATTTTAATGGGAGTAGTTAATTTAACGCCAGATAGCTTTTCAGATGGAGGAAAATATAATAAAAAAAATTCTGGGTTCTATCACGCAAGATATTTAATAAAAAAAGGATGTGAAATTTTAGACATAGGTGGAGAGTCAACAAGACCAGGAGCTAAAGATGTTAATAAAACAATAGAATGGAAAAGGATTAATAAAACTTTAAAAAAAGTTAGAAAATTAAATAAATTTATTTCTTTAGATACTCGAAAAAGCTGGATTATGGAAAAAGGAATAAAGAATAAGGTTAATTTAATAAACGATGTTTCCGGTTTTGATTATGATACCAATACTATAAATGTTTTAAAAAAACATAAAATTCCATTTGTTATTCATCACATGCAAGGAACTCCAAAAAATATGCAAAAAAATCCTAGGTATAAAAATGTTCTTTTGGATATTTATGATTTTTTTGAAAACAAAATAAAAAAAATGAGATTTCTAGGAATCAAACATAACAATATTATTTTGGACCCAGGGATTGGTTTTGGTAAAAACTTGAAACATAATATGACCTTAATTAGGAATATTTCTATTTTTCACTCACTTGGATTTACTATAATGTTGGGCGTTTCTAGAAAAAGATTTATCAAGGACTTATCTGGAAATAATGACAGCAAAAAGAGGTTGGGTGGTACGATATCATCCAGTTTATATGCAATGACTCAAGGAATTCAAATATTAAGAGTTCACGATGTAAATGAAGTGAATCAAAGTATAAAGGTTTTTAAATCATTAAATTTTAAATAATGTCGAAAAAATATTTTGGTACTGATGGAATTAGAGGAAAAGTAAATCAAGGAAACATTAATGGAGAAATGTTTTTCAAGTTTGGTTTAGCTGCAGGAACATACTTTAAAAATTTGAAAAAAAATAAACAAACAGCAATTATTGCAAAAGATACAAGGCTGTCTGGTTATACTTTAGAACCCGCTCTAGTGTCTGGCTTAGCTTCAGCAGGAATGCATGTTTACACACTGGGACCTTTACCAACCAATGGTCTCGCTATGTTGACAAAAAGAATGAAGGCAAATATGGGCATTATGATAACAGCGTCTCATAATCCTTATTTTGATAATGGATTAAAGTTGTTTGGACCCGATGGTTTAAAATTATCTGACAAAATTGAAAAAAAAATTGAAAAACTAATAGATTCTAAAATTACAAAAAATTTATCGAAACCAGATATTCTTGGCAGGGTAAAAAGATTAGAAAATGCTAATGATAGATATATTGAAATTTTAAAATCTAATTTTCCAAATAGTTTTAGCTTAAAAGGAATTAAAATCGCCATAGATTGTGCAAATGGTGCTGGATATAAATCTGGCCCAAAACTCTTAAAATCTTTAGGGGCAAAAGTTTATAATGTTGGTACGTCGCCTAATGGTTTAAATATTAATCAAAATTGCGGATCTACTTTTCCAAAAAAAATTAAATTATTAGTTAAAAAACATAGAGTTAATCTAGGAATATCATTAGATGGCGATGCAGATAGAATCATTTTATGCGATGAAAAAGGAACTATAGTTGATGGTGACCAGATTATAGCGATGCTTGCCAAAAGATGGAAAAGAAAAAAAATCCTTAGAGGTGGTGTCGTTGGAACTTTAATGTCTAATTATGGATTACAAAATTATTTTAGAGAACAGAAAACAAGATTTTTAAGAGCTAATGTTGGAGACAGGTATGTTAAAGAAAAAATGCAAAAAAATAAATTTAATCTAGGAGGAGAACAGTCGGGCCACATTATATTAGGAAAATTTGCAACAACAGGTGATGGACTACTAGTAGCTTTAGAAGTTTTATTTTCAATGAGAAAAGGAAAAAAAGCTAGTGAGTTATTAAATATTTTTAAGCCCACGCCACAAATTTTAGAAAATATTTTTATCAGAGATAAAAATATAATAAATAAATTAAAGTGCAAAAAAGCAATTAAAAAAGCCAATAAACTAATGGGACGAGATGGAAGACTTTTGGTTAGAAAATCTGGCACAGAATCAAAAATTAGAATTATGGGCGAGTCGCATAATAAAAGTTTGATAATAAAATGTATAAAAATAATTAAAAGGTCAATAAAATATTGAAAACTAAATCTAAAATTTTAATAATTGCAGGATCTGATTCTTCGGGAGGCGCAGGCATACAGGCTGATATTAAAACTGTTACTGCACTTGGTTCATATGCTATGACCGCAATAACTGCAGTAACTTCTCAAAATACTACTGGTGTAAAATCAATTGAATCTATATCACCGATAGAAATTTCAAAACAAATAGAATTTACATCAAAAGACATTAAGCCTGATGCAATTAAAATTGGAATGCTTCACTCGGTTGAAATTGTCAATGCAGTATTAAAATCATTAAATAAAATAAGTGTAAAAAAAATTATTTTGGACCCAGTTATGATTGCCAAAGGAGGAACTAAATTAATTAATGATAGTTCAATTAAAATTATAAAATCTAAACTAATAAAAAAAGTTAGCTTAATAACACCAAATATTCCTGAGGCAGAAATTTTGACAAAAACAAGAATCTTTTCAGTAGAGCATATGATTTGTGCCGCAAGGATTTTAATACGTTTAGGAGCGAAAAATGTTTTGATAAAAGGTGGCCATCTTAAATCAAAAATTATGCAAGATATTTTTTTAAATAAAAATGAAATATCAACTTTTAAAAACAAAAAAATTTATACAAAAAATACTCATGGTACTGGATGCACCCTATCTAGTGCAATTGCTACATATTACTCATGTGGAAAAACATTAAAGAAATCTTGTGAGATGGCGATTAAGTATGTTAACCATTCAATCGGTACAGGACCAAAGTATGGCAAAGGTTGTGGACCAATAAATCATTTAAGTACAATAAAAATTAATAAAAAATTTAAATGAAAAATGTAGCTGTTATTGGATCTCAATGGGGAGATGAAGGAAAAGGAAAGATTGTTGATTGGCTTTCTAGTGAGGCTGATATTGTTGTAAGGTTTCAGGGTGGGCATAATGCGGGACATACTCTAGTAATTAATGGGATAACATATAAATTAAGATTATTACCTTCTGGAATTGTAAGAAAAGATAAAGTTTCAATTATTGGAAATGGCGTTGTTGTTGATCCGTGGGCTTTATTAGATGAAATTAAAGAAATTAAATCAAAAGGCGTTGAAGTAACTGAAAAAAATTTAATTGTTTCAGAGGCTGCTAATTTAATTTTACCATTTCATAGAGAAATGGATGAAATAAGAGAAGACTCAGCCGGCAAAGCTAAAATAGGAACTACAAGAAGGGGAATTGGTCCAGCATATGAAGATAAAGTTGGAAGAAGATCAATAAGAGTTATGGATTTAGCTTCTGAGAAAAATCTGGATCATAGATTAGAAACAGTTTTAACGCATCATAACGCAATAAGAAAAGGATTAGGAAAAGAAATTTTTAAAAAAGATAAACTAAAGCAAGACTTATTAAAGATAGCACCAGAGATCTTAAAATATTCCAAACCAGTATGGAAAAAAATAGATGAATTTAAATCACAAGGAAAAAAAATATTATTTGAAGGTGCGCAAGGTATTTTACTTGATGTTGATCACGGCACATATCCATTCGTTACATCTTCAAACACGGTAGCTTCTGCTGCAGCGACAGGATCTGGTTGTGGCCCTAGTTCTATAAATTATGTTTTAGGTATTACAAAAGCTTATACTACCAGGGTCGGAGAAGGTCCTTTTCCCACAGAATTAAAAGATGAGATAGGAGAAAAATTAGGAACTATAGGAAAAGAGTTTGGAACAGTTACTAGTAGAAAAAGAAGATGTGGATGGTTTGATGGAGTTTTGGTTAGACAAACAATAAAAATTGCTGGGATTGATGGGATTGCATTAACTAAACTAGATGTTTTAGATAAGTTAGATGAAATTAAGATGTGCATCGCATATGAAGTTAATGGAAAAAAAATGGATTATTTACCTGCAGCTGCAGATGATCAATTAAAAGCAAAACCTATTTATAAAAATTTTAAGGGATGGAATTGCTCAACTAAAGGGATAAAGAAATTTGATGAACTTCCTGATAATGCAAAACTCTATATTGAAGAATTAGAAAAATTTATAGAAACAAAAGTTGCTAGCATTTCAACAAGCCCAGAAAGAAATGATACTATATTAATTATTGATCCTTTTAAAAGTTAATTTAATGGTAGAAGATTTTTCGATTTTGCTGAATTAAGCATATGTTTTTGAAGTTTCTCAAAAGCTTTATTTTCTATTTGCCTAATTCTTTCTCTGCTTATTTTAAATTTTTTACTTAAATTTTCTAATGTTACAGGTTCATCAGTTAATCTTCTCGAATATAAAATTTCTTTTTCTCTATCATTCAAAATTTTTATTGAATCATTTAAAAGATCTTTTCTATGATCCATTTCTTCTTTTTGAGCAAATCTTAATTCTTGATCCATTTCTTTGTCAACAAGCCAATCTTGCCACTGATCTCCATCTTCACCAATAGGAGCATTTAAAGAATGTTCTTTTCCAGATAATCTTCTATTCATTGAAACAACCTCATCTTCTTTAACGTCTAATTTATTTGCAATTTCTGTAACATGTTCATTTTTTAAATCACCCTCATCTTTAGGTGCAATTTGATTTTTTAATTTTTTTAAATTAAAGAATAGTTTTTTTTGAGCTGTTGTTGTACCAATCTTAACTAAACTCCACGATCTTAGAACATATTCCTGAATAGAAGCTTTAATCCACCACATCGCATAAGTTGCCAGTCTAAAACCTTTTTCCGGTTCAAATTTTTTTACAGCCTTCATTAATCCAATATTGCCTTCCGATATAATTTCACTAATTGGCAAACCATAACCTTTATATCTCATTGCAATTTTGGCAACTAGCCTTAAATGACTAGTAACAAGTTTTTCAGCAGACTTTAAACTTCCAGTTTGTTTCCAGTTTTTTGCTAGCATGTATTCTTCTTCTGCATCTAGCATAGGAAATTTTTTTATTTGAGTTAAATATACAGAAAGACCACCTTCATTTGAAAGTGTTGGCAGGTTATAGTTTTTTGCAGTACTCATTTTTGTTATTTATTTAATTAAGAAAATTAATTTTACAATGATTTTATTTCCTTAATTTTCTTAATATTTTTAAAATTTTTTCAAGTTCTTGTGGCAAAATTGAGGTAAACTCTAGTTCCTTTCCAGTTTTAGGGTGTATAAAACTCAAAGCTTTAGCGTGCAAAAATTGTCTATCTAGGCTTAAAATCACTTTTTCTAAATCTGAATTAATATTTTTTATTTTCTTAAATTTTTTTTTATACTTTTTATCGCCAAGTATATTATTTCCTTTATAACTCATATGGACTCTTATTTGGTGAGTTCTGCCAGTTTTAAGTTTACATTCAATTAAACTTAATGTTGGTGAGTTATTATTTTCAAATACTTCTAGAGTTTTGTAATTTGTTATTGCTTTTTTTCCTTTATTAATACCAACTTCCATTAATTGTCTATTATTTGAACTTCGTGTAATTAAAGTTTCAATTGTTCCTGTTTGAGGTCTAAGTTTACCCCAGATTAAGGCTAGATAAATTCTTTTAATTGTATGTTTATTAAATTGATTAGATAAATGCTCATGAGAAATATTGTTTTTTGCAACTACTATTAAACCCGAAGTGTCTTTGTCTATTCTATGAACTATTCCAGGTCTTAGTTCATCACCAATATTTGATAAGCTTTCCCCACAATAGCTAATTAATGCGTTGACAATTGTATTGTCGTAATTTCCAGCACCAGGGTGGATGGATATACCTGCAGATTTATCTATTACCAATAAATCATGATCTTCATATATAATATTTAGTTTATAATTGTAAGGTTTTAACGAAGCTTTCTCTGGATCAGGTATTTCAAGTTGAATTTTATCTCTAATATTTAATTTTTTTGATGGATTTGTAATGATTAGATCGTTTATTTTTAATTTTTCTTTTAATATTAAATTTTTTATTCTAGTTCTACTTAAGGAACTTTCTTGTTTATTGATAAATATATCCACTCTTTGATCAATTCCACTTTCTTTCACAATTAATTTAATGATATTTTTCATAATTTATATTATTAATCATTATATGCGCTTGTAGCTCAATTGGATAGAGCGCCTGACTTCGGATCAGGAGGTTCTGGGTTCAACTCCTAG
>Ga0187827_10007315_pt1 | contig 12326 bp, 13 predicted proteins | sample ETNtaG_39_FD_167969 | JGI IMG/M metagenome (GOLD analysis project Ga0187827, IMG submission 167969) | Marine microbial and viral communities from oxygen minimum zone, Eastern Pacific Ocean - ETNP2014_SV_150_PacBio MetaG (Illumina Assembly) | ecosystem: Environmental > Aquatic > Marine > Hypoxic... | reverse complement strand
CTGAACTTGCAAAACTTTGTGAGAAACTTGGAGCCAGCGCGCCATTCCTGAGAGATGAATCGTTGTCGGAAGACTTTGTGGATATTGAGAAGGTACTTCAATACTCACAGGAAAAAATAGAGGATTTAAAAATCTTTCCCGACCTCATCGTGTATCTGGAAATAACATTTCCATTCAGGTCAAAACAACTTATAGATGATATGATTATACAACTAGTCAATAACGGTTTTGACAGTGTGTTGGCAGTGAGAAAAGAGTCAAGGTCAATTTGGAGTGAGAAGGACGGCAAGATTGAAAGGATTGATAGGGGAGATATTCCGAGAAAATATAAGGAACCTAGTTTTGTTGGCCTAAAAGGTTTGTGTTGTGTAACGCATCCAGAATTCTTGAGAGAAGGTTCTCTATTGGGTGAAAGAATAGGTATTTATGAAGTAAACAATCCATATTCTCCCATAGAAGTGAGAGGAAAAGAAGAGTTTAGGTTAGCTGAAAAGATTATTGAAGGATGGGAAGAGGAAAAGAGTAGATGAAGGTTATAGGTGTAATACCATGTAGGTATAAATCTTCCAGGTTTCCGGGAAAACCAGTAGCGATGATCTGTGGTAAGCCGATGTTATGGCATGTCTGGAATCAAGCTAAGAAGACAAAATATGTAGATAAGCTGATAGTTGCTACTGACGACAACCGTATTTATGACGTTTGTTATCAACATGGCATTGAATCAATTATGACCTCTGAGAATCATAAGACAGGGACTGATAGAGTGGCGGAGGTAGCCGAAAGAATTGACGGAGATGTCTTTGTGAATATCCAGGGAGATGAGCCAATGATAGATCCAAACGGGATAGATGTGGTTGTTGCAGAGATAATTAACAATGGTGGAGAGAGCATTGCGAATGCCTTTGCGTTGATTGAGGACAAAAGTGATCTTATAAACGGGAATGTTGTTAAAGTCATTACATCAAATACAAATTATGCTATAGCTTATAGTCGGTCTCCCATACCATATCCAAAAGAGTCTAATCCTATATATAAAAGACAGATTGGATTGTATGCTATAAAACGGGAGTCAATATTAGAATTTCCGTCATTAAACAGGGGGTATCTTGAACTATCTGAGGGTATTGAGATGCTCAGATATCTGGAGAATGGCTATAAGATTAAGATGGTAGAAGTTTCTGATAATAACTCAATACCTGTAGATGTTCCTGATGATGTCATGCGTGTAGAATCATTAATGAAGAATAGGGAGGACTGAATGGGAAAGAAATACAAGCTTCTTTTATTTGATATGGACGGGGTTTTAATTGATTCCAAGAAGAATATGGAATTAAGCTGGTCTGCTGTGCAGTCAACATTTGAATTAAACATTCATTTTGAAAAATATTTTGAACTGATTGGGCGTCCCTTTAATGACATAATGGTGGAGTTGGGGTTAAGTGATCAAGCAGACAAGATTAAGAGTGTGTACGATGTTGCAAGTTCCTGTCGTGTTGATTTAATAGATATTTACAGTGACTGCATAGATGTGGTTAAAAAGATAAAGGAGATGGGCGTAAGGGTAGGAGTAGTAACCTCAAAAGATGAGACTAGGACATTGGAGATCATAAAGATGCTCGATGTTTTGTTTGACGTAGTTGAATGTCCCAATGCTAAAAGTAGAGGTAAACCAAACCCAGACCCACTCTTCCGTGCTATGCTTAAATGTCAAAGGGATCCATCTGAGACACTATATATAGGTGATATGGATGTAGACATGGAGGCTGCCAAAAGGGCTGGTATAGATTATATACATGCTGATTGGGGTTATGGCAATTGTAAGCCGGAGGTAACAAAAGCATCAAAGCCTGAAGATATTTTAAAGCTGATAGTTTGAATTGTGAGTAGATAATGTGTGGAATATTAGGAGAATATCATGTTGGCAAAAGTGTTGATTATCAGAGGTTTAAAGAGACACTTTATATAACTATTAAGAGGGAGTTAACTATTAAGAGGGAGTGTAATGGATAATAACCTGATTGACAAAAAACAACTTAGAGAAATAATTAATGATATGGAAGACCAGATACAGTTATTTGAAAAGTTCCCTTTGGGAGGTCGGGCTATAGGTGAATCCTGGTATCAGAAGATTGTTCTGATAAGAGAAAAGCTGAAAGACTTGAAGAATCTCAGTAAATTTCGCTACAATAACTTAGCTGTCGTGGATGAGCCAGCTGAAGCTGGCCGAGTTTATAAGCTACTTTCTCACATTACGTTTCTCTTGAAATATACCGTGATGGGAAAGTCACTTGAAGATAGATATGCATTGATCAAGAAATATGATCTTAAAAAACTTCTTGTAGAGAATCCTGTAGGTGACATTGGTGCTCCTGTATGTTATAAGAAAAATAATTTACAATTTACAAATGGATGGGTAAGGCATATTTATTTATTTTCTTTGTTGAATAGATCTTTAGGAACATTTATTGAAAATGAAATAAAAGTAATTATGGAGATAGGTTCAAGCTATGGTGCGTTAACGTCAATAATTAAAAATAATTACCCAAAGACAAGCATAGTATTGATTGATCTTCCAGAACAGTTGGCCGTTGCCCAATATTATTTAAGACTAAAGTATCCAAAAGCTACATTTGTCAAATATAAAGATCTAAAGCTCTGCGAGAAAATTAATAGGGATTTAATCAGTAATTATGATTTCTTACTTGTTCCTAGTTTTATGTTTGAGAAGCTGGAGGAAAACTCTGTTGATTTAATAATAAACGTGGCATCTTTAAACGAAATGACAAGAGAATGGGTAGACTATTATGTTAACTCTCGTGTTTTTTGTACTACTAAATACATTTATCTAGTGAATCGTATTTTAAAAGAGCAAAATATTGGTACCAAGATAAGTATATTGGATATGCATTTAGAGCGATACGACTGTATTCATTTCGATGTGTGTCCTTATTGGGAATGGTTATACAAAAAGAAACTAATTTTTAAAATATTTCCAAAGATAGAAAAAACCACACATCCACCCTTTTATGAGTTTATAGGTAAGAAACACATCAATAATATCTGAAAATATAAGGCATACAGCATCTCTAAGACCTGAATTATCAGAATAAACCCATTACGATTTTGGATGCCTTAACCAAGGTCGTCACAAATTGACTTCCCAATGATTGTTTCCCTGATCCTGATCAAGAAAGGGAGATCCTGCGGGATGGTTGTGGCTCCTTGATAACAGGCGGAAGACAAAGTAAAAGATTATTCAGGAAATACAATGATAATCCCTCATGTCCGATCTAACATTTCGGCTCTCATATCTAAAAATCTTTTGGAAGAGGTTGTTGTAGTGATAAACGGTACTCCAGGGGAGAAAAGTTTCATCATACCAATTTGATAAAGATGAACACAATGAATGTCCTATTTGTTTATCCAAATATAAATGGTTTTCATTATGATAATTACCATTTTGGGTTAGCCTCAATCGTAAGCATAGTCAGGCAGGCAGAATACAATACAAAGGTTCTATTGATTACTGAAAAAAGTGAGTATTCTCTTTTGCTAAATGAGATCAAATCTTTTGATCCGCAGGTGGTCGGCTTTTCATCGGTATCATCTCAATTTCATTATGTAAAAGAGATGGTTTCTCTTGTAAAAGAAGTTTCTCCTGAGACCATTACTGTATGCGGAGGTGTGCATCCGACAATATATCCTGATGCGTTGCTAGAAACAAATGTGTTGGACTGTGTATTTGTAGGTGAATCAGAATTCTCATTTGTAGAGTTCTTAGATAAAATAAAGAATTGTGAGGCTTATCAAGAGACGGATAATCTTGCTTATGCTAGAAATGGCAAACTTGTTCGAAACAAATTGAAACCACTAATAGAAAACCTGGAAATCCTTCCTCATCCTGATAAAGAAGTATACCCATATGAGCAAGCATCTATTAGATTGGGCTACGCCCCTTTTTTCTTTACAAGGGGATGTCCTTATACGTGCACCTATTGCAGCAACCATGCTTTAGCCAATATGTACAATAGGAGGCGGAATTACCCCAGATTCAGGAGTCCGGAATCATGTATTCAGGAAATTGAAGAGGTGATTCGACGATACGGAGACCGCATCCAACATGTATTCATAGGCGACGATATATTCGGTCTAAATACCAGATGGAGGCAAGAGTTCTGTGACAAATATAAAGAACGTGTTAACGTAAAGTTTATAATTGTAATGCATGTTGAAATGGTAAACGATGAATTGCTGAATATGCTTAAAGATGCAGGCTGTTTCAGGCTACTTTTTGGTGTTGAATCCGGTGACGAAGTACAACGTAATGAAGTATTAGATCGAAGAATGTCTAATGAGCAAATAATAAGGGCGTTTGATTTGTGCCGAAAACATGATCTGGAAACGATTTCTATTAATATTATAGGTTTTCCTGGAGAGACCGAAGAGATGATAAAGAGGACAGTAGAACTAAACAAAAGAATACGTCCAACATCAAGTGTTGTTAATATTTTTTATCCTTATAAGGGAACTAAGCTTGGGGATAAATGTTTTGAAGAAGGCTTGGTGGACTTGGGGAAATTCCATGATTTTACTAACGAACGGCGAGAGAGCATTTTAAAATATTCTAAAAAGCATAGGAAGATGCTTATGTACTACTATAACAATTGGGACATACTGTTTGATCCATTTAATGTCAAACTACGCCTGAAGAAATATTTATCACAAACAAGGATGTTAGAGCACGCAAGAACGATAAAAAAAGCCATCGAACGGCAAAGACAGTTTAATTTATAGATGTTTAAAGAATAACGGTATTTTTTCGACCGCAAATCGAATTAAATTATGAATAAAGAGCGTTCTGGTAGCAAGAAAGGTAAAGTGATTCTGGTAAATCCTGGTATTCACTTATTCCCACTGCTTAAAAACAGAGGGATGTATCCTAATAATGCGATCCAGATATTGGGCACGATATTACACCAAAATGGTTTTGATGTACATATTGTGGACGGTATGTATATAAGTGTAGACAACGCTGTTCATGAAATATTGAGTCTAATCAGTGAAGATTTAATCTTTATTGGTTTTTCCGTTATGACTATTCAAGTTAAATGGGCATACCTTGTTTCAGGTGAGATTAGAAGAAAGTGCCCGGATATTAAAATTGTCTGGGGAGGAGTGCATCCTACACTGTTTCCGGAACAGACTGTGCTGGATAATGCAGTTGATCTTTGTGTTGTTAATGAATGTGCATTTACTATAGTGCAGATTACAAATGCCTTGGCAGTCGAGGATAACCTTTCAAATCTTCCTGGCCTTTGTTATAGGGAGAATGGGAAAGTCAATCTTACACATCCCAATCAAATTCCTGACGATTTTACAAACATCCCTTATATTGATTTTTCAATAATGAATCATAAACTTTATTCAAAAAATAATGTCTTTGCTCAGGATAGTTCTTTGAACGAAGAATATAAGAGGCAAATTGCTTATCCTATAAATGCTTCTTTGGGGTGTAATTTCCGGTGCAGCTTTTGTATTAATGTTATTTTGGAGAGAAAGTATAAAATGCGCACAGCTGAGGAAATAGTAAAAAGGATTGAGTTCTTGAAATCTGAATATGGTGCAAATTATATACACATGGTGGATGAGAACTTTTTTGGTAGCAAAAAAAGAGTATATCAATTTGTGGAACTGCTTAGGTCTCGTAATGTCAATATCAAGTGGAGGCCTCAAATACGGGCAGATTATTTTAACAAAAGCTACATAAATGAAAGCTTTGTAAAGGAGTTAGAGGAGTCGGGAATGGTTATAGCCGTTATGGGAGTGGAAAGTGCCAGCCAGAGAACCCTGGACAGGTTAGATAAAAAGATGAAAGTGGAATCTATCTCAGTAGCGCTTGAAATATTATCTAAAACTCGGATTATTCCTCGTTTAAGCTTTATGGTGGGTATTCCTGGAGAAACAGAGGATGATATAAAGCAGACTTATCAATTTGCTGTTATGTTGAAAGAAAAGTATCCATTATGCCAGCCATTAATAACCCCCTTTCGTTTATTTCCTGGCTCAAAATTTTATGACCTTGCCGTATCAAAATATGGTTATAAATCTCCTGTAAGTCTGATTGAGTGGGTAGAAAATGCGGATAAGGAATACAGCGAGTTTGTTGGCTATCAAAATCCAAAAGAATATGTTTGGGTGACCAATGCGAAGAAATTTGAATCGAGGCATAAGATTTTTATTATGTTTAAGACTGCCTCTTGGAGTTTATTTCCGCAACTAATCAAAAAAGGTATAAGGCCAAAAGTAATGCATTTTCTAAAGCTGCTTATTTATAAAGTTGCTGCCCTTAGGATTAAAAATGAATTTTATAAACTAAATATCGAATATCTTTTGTTGGAATTACTTAGAAAAAGTCGAAATAAAATTCAAAATATTAAATGAATGTTCAATTAGGAGTTGAAGATGCAAAAGAATACCGGGCTAAATAATATTATTAAGACTCCTCTTTGCATTGTGGATATTGGAGCAAGTGGAGGGATCTCATCTAGATGGGCTAAACTTACTTCAAATTATAGGACCATATTATTTGAACCACATCTAGAGGCATTTAATAAGTTAAACTCTGCTGTTTCAGATAATCAGGTAGTTTTAAATTCTGGATTGTCAGACCGGTCAGGAAATGTAGATTTCTATTTGTGTAAAAAACAGATGGTCTCTTCAATGTTTATGCCTAATTTCCCATTAGTTGATAAATTCTTTGACCCTGAAAGATACAATATAGTTAAAACATGCAAAATCCTTACGGATACGCTGGATAGCCAGTTATTGAAGAATAATATTGGCAGCGTTGATTTTATAAAGATTGATACTCAAGGTTCTGAACTCTTAATTCTAAAGGGGGGAGAAAATACTCTTAAAAATATAATTGGGTTAGAAGTTGAAGTAGAATTTGTTCCAATATATGAAAACCAACCACTATTTACGGATGTAGATGAGTTTATTAAAGGATTTGGATTTACACTTTTTGATTTAAAACGATATTTCTGGACCAGGAAGGATACTAGGAAGAAGAACTTTATAGGTAAAGGACAGATAGTAATTGCTGATGCATTGTATTTCAGAACTCCTGAGAATATTTGTTCGTTACCAGATATTAGTGAGCAAAGAATCATACATTCTCTTTGCGTATACTTGGCTTATGGATATGCGGACTTAGCGTTGACACTGTGTAATCTGGCATATTCTAGAAATATTCTATCAAAGAATATGTGCGATAAATTAATATTGTTAGTAAGGAAGCATGCAATAAAAGATTTTATACCTGGTTTTAAGGGGAGAGGCACGATTTATAATATGATGTATTTTCTTTTAGGTTTCTTATTGCCGAGAAGTTGGTTTGAGGGGGTTGATAAAAAAGTAGGGAATCGATAGATTTAATTCGCAATATGTAGCTGTGCAAGTGTGTTTGCGGTATTAAATTGCAGTGCCTTTTGTCATGCGTGACGTTGGATTCGCTTTGGTGAGTCTGAAGCAGAACCACTTACGGTATGATAGACTCGCAAAGGTGAGACTTTCATTTTTTAATATATATTCTTTAAACAATATCATGTAATCCTGAGAAAGTTCGTTAAGTAAGACTATAGATGCAGGAAAGTATAAAGAAATTAGTTAAGGAATGTACAGGTCTGAATATACGTTTAGTTAATAACCTGCCTTCAACCATTCGCTTTTTGGTATGGTCGTCTCCTACAAGTGTCAGAAATCCGGAATTGTCCATAATATGGCAGCCTCTACATGACAAGAGGAAGGTTTTTGCAAGATTATGTACGTATGCGATTATAATCGGGGTCTCTATTGTTCGGGGAATATACAAATTTCTTAAATACAAAGGCTTTTATTATCATCATATTAAAAACAAATCTTCTGTTTTGCTTATTATTCCTGACCTTATTGTTGATGAGACGGATGAAATCAAGACTAGCTATTTGATTGAAGATGAATATTATCCCGTTGACAAGTTACTCTTTGCTTATTCAAGAAAAGGACTTAAGCAGGGGATTCACTTCTCAACTTTAAATTGCATTATCAAGATTATTCTATTTTTTAAATTATTTGCAGCACTACTTAACGATTTTTGGAGACAGTTGTCTAATAAGAAAGTAACCTGGAAATATCTGGATGCATTGGTATTGTTTGCCAGCTGGATTTTTGCACAATCATGGTACTTTGTGTGGGATTTCTATCACATGATTAATAAGTATGGGATTTCTAATTGCAATAGATACCTTTTGGTATTACATGAAATGCATCCTTATTCTAATATAGCCTGGAAGATTGCCAACGAGAAAAAGCTGTTGGGAATCGCAGCGCAGCATGGTTTGATAATAGCAGAGAAGTTGTGGTATTTTCCTGATGAATCAGAAATAAGGGTAAATCGTCCATTGCCGGACATATTCTTTGTATACAGTGACGAGATTAAGAAAAGTTTACAACCTTTATATCCCAAGACAAGGTTTTTTAAATGCTGTAGTCCTCGATTCAGGCACTGGAAATCAAACTGTACCTTGGAACATCCCGCTAGAGAAAGTTTCCATAAGGAGCATACTATTTCAATAAACCATGAGCACAAAAATGAAAAGCGAGTGGTTCTTATTGTTAACAATGCTGCAATAGTTCATGATATTGTTGTATTGAAAGCTTTACGGGAGCTAACCAAACAGAACGCAAAGGATTATCTTATTTTACGACTCCGTCCACATCCTAAAGAACGTTTTGGCTTATTAGATCAGTTGCGGATACAAATGGCTGTTATATTACGTAAGATTGAAATATCTTCCAAGTCCTTAAGGGAAGATTTTAAAGAGGCTGATCTGGTAATTGGGGCGAATAGCACAGTTATTCAAGAAGCGTTACTAATGAAAGTTCCTGTAATGGGTGTTTATAATGAAGATTACATAGTGTCTTCTCTTGTCCCATCTCCCTTCATTTGTCAGGTCGACAAATTAACGGGGGATGAGTTAAATCAATGTATGAGTAAAAGTCAAGACGATTTCCTAATTCAACGGCTTCAGACTAATATAGGTATCTTTAACACGGATTTAACTACAAAATTGATATTTGATCTTTGTGTAAATTAAGATGATGATAGTCCATTAATCAATACATCTGACAGAGTGAGAGATTGTATACTTAGAATATCGGAAAAACAGGTAGGTGCAGTTTCTGTTATTGATGATAATGGAAAGCTTGTGGGGATAGTAACAGATTATGATATTAGAAAACATCTTGAGAAAGAGGAAAATATATACCAAATTTAGAAATATCTATGATGATGGGATATCTAGAAGAAAATGAAGAAACATTAAAAGAATCTGTGAGTTTCTTCAAGGAGATAGGGGTTAAGCCAATTATGTTCTTAGCTACACCATTCCCAGGTACAGAGATTTATAGAGAAGCGATAAGAAAAGGTCGAATAAAAGATGAGGAAGAGTATTTGATGAAGCTTGATGATATATCAATCTTTGATTTGTCAACGCTTCTGGTAAATTTAACGGATATGCCAGATGATGTAGCTAGATCGAACATAAGATCTGCTATAAGCGAGATTGAGAACTATTATTTCTACAGAGATTTGTGGACTCTGAGGCTCTTCAGGCGTGGATTATCCAGTATTAAAAAAATTGGCTTTAGAGATTATATTATATATACTTACAATAAATTAGAGAACCACTTCGAAAGTAAACAATAACAGCTAACGCCTCTTTAAGGTTGGGTTAGTGATGAATACGATGTCAGTAACAAATGATAATAAGTCCCTGCCGTCTCACGATTCTTCAGCACCTACTGTGAGTGTGCTTATGAACTGTCTGAATTGTGAGAAATACCTAAGGGAGGCTATAGATAGTGTATTTGCTCAAACTTATAATGATTGGGAGATTGTCTTCTGGGAAGACAATGCCTCAAAAGATGGTAGTGAAAATATAGCAAAAAGCTATGGCCATAGACTGAGATATTTCAGATCAGATGTGTCCCTTCCTCTTTATGGATCAAGGAATCTTGCTGTTCAGAAAGCCAGAGGTAAATACATAGCCATTCTCGATTGTGATGATTTATGGCTGCCTACTAAATTAGAAGAGCAGATTCAACTTCTTGAAAATGATGATGAAATTGGTTTAGTTTATAGCGATATCATCTCGTTTAGTGAGAAGGGAAAGGAAAGACGTTCTTTCGAATTCAAGAAACCGCATAGGGGTAATGTTTTTTCAGAATTATTATTTGAGAATTTTATTAATACTCAGACGGTATTAATAAAAAGAGAGGCATTTGATAGTCTAAATACTCCTTTTGATGGACGGTTGATAATGTCAGGTGATTATGATGCCTTTCTTAGAATAAGTTACAGGTGGGAAATTGATTATGTAGACAAACCACTGGCCAGGTATCGTGTTCATAGGAACAGTAAATCATGGAGAGATGGTAGAAAGCTTGTTACAGTTGAGATAGATTTAATGATGAACAATCTCAGGAAGGCGGTGGATGAATTTGATAAGAACTATCCTGAAGAGATCAGGCATTTAAAGAGGAGAAGGGATATTCAGCTTTCACTCCTGGATTGGGAAAATGGTGACAGGAAAAATGCAAGGACGAGGCTTCACTCCTATGTACGTGACGGCATTTCCTATTTGACTTTATATCTCTTGACGTATCTGTCTTATAGGTATTTTTTCTACCCCTTTTATAGATTATATACCAAAAATCTAATGGCGGATTAATCTGCCATACTACACTTCACTTGCCATTTGAATGAGGTTCAGGCATTGTTTCTCAGTTCCATTCACGATAGTTCATAATTGTCCCATTTATTAGTAGAAAAAACTCCAAATACATAAATATGAAGATATCTAAAGAAAAAAAAGTTTTTATAACAGGTTGCGCAGGAATGTTGGGAAAAGCTGTGTATGAAAGGTTTTCACCACATTGCCAGGTTCTTGCAACAGACATTGATGTAAATGAGCTATGGCTTGAGTATGGTGACGTTATAGATTTTCAGGGAATATCAGAGAAGGCTTCTAAGTTCAAACCTGACCTGATAATTAATCTTGCCGCTTTAACCGATTTGGAATGCTGTGAAAAGGATCCTGAGATTACCTGGAAAACAAATGCCCTGGGAGCAGAGAACATGGCCCTCATTTCTAAAAGACTAAATGCTACACATATTTATATCAGTACCGCAGGTATTTTTGATGGTAAACAGGAATATTATAACGATTTTGAAAAACCCAATCCGAAGAGTATTTATGCGAAAGCTAAGTATTATGGTGAAACAGTTGTCGAAAAGATGCTTGACAATTATTTCATTTTTCGGGCAGGGTGGATGATGGGTGGTGGGATTAAAAAGGATAAAAAATTTATAAACAAAATATTTAGACAAATCCAGGGTGGCAAGAAGCAATTGTTTGTTGTAGAAGACAAGCTGGGTACGCCAACCTATACTGTTAACTTCGCAGAGGCCATGTTTGAAATAGTACAGACTGAATTATTTGGACTTTATAATATGGTCTGCGAGGGTAGTTGCTCGAGATACGATGTAGCATCGGAATTTATAAAGTTACTCGGACTCGAAAAGAAAATTAACATCAAGATTGTAGGTTCAGATTATTTCAAAGATGAATATTTCGCTCCTCGTCCTTATTCGGAAAAGCTATTAAATCTCAAGCTTTCTGCAAGGGGTATAAACTATATGAAGGATTGGAAAGAATGTTTGGCAGATTATGTGGAAACCTTCAAGCCTCACCTTGAAAAGGGTACTTAAATCCTCTTTCCGATCAGATATAAAGAAACATCTTTCGCCGGCCAATAGTACATGTCATAAACCAAATATTTGAACTAGATCTTAATGATAAATAAAGATCGTTATGAAACAAAACGGGCATAGAATTCTGCTTATAGAACCTCCTTTTTACAGGTTATTTAAAGATACATACTCACTTGATAGATACCCTCTCTCATTAGGTTATCTGGCTGGGGCAATACACAAAGAGACAGATTGGGAAGTGTTGGTATACAATGCAGACTTCTGTTCTCAGAGTGAGTCGATGAGTGTTGGATATGTGGCAAATACAGGATACAGCAATTACCTGAATAACCTGAAGGATTTATCTATGCCGGTATGGAGTGAGATTAAGTCTACTATCCTGGATTTTAAACCGGATGTTATCGGTATTACTACTAAATCACAGAATTTCAAATCGGTCTGCATAGTGGCAAGACTTGCAAAGGAGATCAATAAAGATATTGCCGTAATAGTTGGTGGGCCGCATCCATCC
>Ga0187827_10007309_pt1 | contig 12336 bp, 12 predicted proteins | sample ETNtaG_39_FD_167969 | JGI IMG/M metagenome (GOLD analysis project Ga0187827, IMG submission 167969) | Marine microbial and viral communities from oxygen minimum zone, Eastern Pacific Ocean - ETNP2014_SV_150_PacBio MetaG (Illumina Assembly) | ecosystem: Environmental > Aquatic > Marine > Hypoxic... | reverse complement strand
TTGAAAATTTTGAAATTTACAAAGAACAATTAAAACAAAGATTAGATCCTTCGGTATCTATAATGCAGGGTATCAATTCACTGATCAAAAAAACTCAAAAAAGAGTTATTTTTGCTGAAGGCGAAGATGAAAATACGTTAAAAGCAGCCATTGCTTTTAAAAACAGCGGATTGGGAATGCCAATTTTAGTGGGAAAAGATGACAAGATAAAAGAAAGGTTACATGAAATTGGTTTGGATGAAAATTATGAATTAGAAGTAACAAACTCAACCGATAAAATCAAAAGAGAGAAATACGCTCAATTTCTCTATAACAGGTGTAAGCGAGAAGGACTTTTAGAAAGAGATTGTGACAGATTAATAAGAAACGACAGGGTTATCTGGGGATCTTGTATGGTCACATGTGGTGATGCGGATGCAATGGTAACTGGAAATACTAGGCGTTATTCGGAAACTTTGGATAAAATTAAAAATGTAGTTGATTCTAGACCAGATGAAATACTTTTTGGTCTAAATATGATGGTTAGCAAAAATAAAACCGTAATTATTGCAGATACAACTGTTCACGAATATCCCTCAGCTGAACAGCTTTCTAAAATAGCAATTTCTTCTGCAAGAGTTGCAAAATTATTTGGTTTTGATCCTAAAGTTGCTTTCCTATCCCATTCAACTTTTGGAATACCAAAAACACAGAGAACAAAGCATATAAGAGATGCTGTTGAAATATTGCAAAACAAAAAAGTTGATTTTAAGTTTGATGGAGAAATGCAGCCAGATGTTGCGTTGAATGAAAAATATAAAGAACTTTATCCTTTTTCAGAAATTGTAGGTGATGCCAATATTTTAATTATGCCAGCAATACATAGTGCTGCAATTTCATTAAAACTAATGAAAACATTGGGCGGAGTAAAAATTATTGGACCATTTTTGGTGGGACTTGGACAACCAATTGAAATTGCTCCGTTAAGATCTTCTACTTCTGATATATTAAATCTAGCATCGGTTGCCGCCTATTCTTCCGAGGTTATTGATTATAAAAAAAAGAATTAGTTACTTTGCCTGCTTAAATCCTCAACGAGCAAAATACTTGCTATGACACCCTCTACATCCAAAACTTCCTTTGCCTCATTAATTACTTTCCTTCTTTCTTTTTCGTTATAAGCTATTCCATATATATAAATTTTTTTTTTATATGTATCGATTTTGTAGTTTGAATTTTTTATCTCTTTATCAAGAATCATTGCAACTCTTAATTGGGAAGTTATCAATGCATCTTTTGCTGAAACTTTAAAATTGAATTCTTCTTTTATCTTTATATCATTTTTAACTGATCTTGCCCCTTTAGTTTCCCACGATATCTTTGTAATTTGAAGTTTTTCTTCAGGATGATCCACCTTACCTGTCAAAAAAATTCTTCCATCCAAAACCTTAACGCCTATTTTAAGAAAATGTTTTTTATCAGTTAACACTAACCTAGCCAGTAAATTTTGTTGCATGATAGAGTCATCTATTTGTGTTCCAAGTGTTCTTGGATCCATCGCAATATTTACTCCTCGACCAAAAAAACCTTTGGATCCATCTCCCGCGCAACTGGAAAAAATTAATAATAAAATTATTAATAAAGTAATTTTTTTCATTTTTTTAAACTCGTACAATAATCATAAATTATTTTTTTGGAAATTTTTTCCCTTTTGGATATAAAATTTGACACATCTTTATTGCTATATTTTTTAATCATAAGTTTTATTTCGCTTTTAACCGATTCGCCTAGTTGATTTAAGCTCTTTTTTTTTGCATTTAATTTATTAGAAATTACTAAAGTTAATTCTCCTTTGAGATTATATTTTGATACATCCAATGAATTTACATCGTTTCTAATAAAGCTTTCATAAATTTTAGTCATCTCTTTTGCTATCATGATTTTTCTTTCAGAAAAAAATATTTTGAAAATTTTGATTACTTTGTTTATTTTATTAGAAGAAACGAAAAAAATAATTGAAAAGGGAAAATCGCGTAAATTTTTAATCTCATTTTTAATTTGAGTTTCTGAATTTGGTAAAAATCCATAAAATAGAAATTTTTCATCAAATCCACTAACACTTAGGGCTGAAGTTACTGCTGACGGACCTGGTATAGGATGAAGTGCAATATTATTTTTAATACATTCCTTTATCAAAATCATACCTGGGTCAGAAATTATAGGAGTGCCTGCATCCGATATTAAAGATACAATTTTATTATTTTTTATTATTTGAATAATTTTTCCCAATCGCTTTTTTTCGTTGAATTTGTGATACGATATCATTTTTGTATTGATATCAAATTTTTTTAGTAATTTTATAGAAGTTCTGGTATCCTCACATAAAATAAATTCCGAATTTTTTAAAATATAAATTGCTCTTAAACTCATATCCTCCAGATTACCAATGGGAGTTGACACAACATAAAGCCCCGATTTAATTTCCTGTTTTTTATCCATATTTTTTTTTAGATGAAAATTACATTTTAGATTAATATAATAGTTTAAGGTCTTATGAAATTTATTTTACTTCTTGCTTCAATAATTTACCTAAGTTTATTCAATTTCTATTGTCTTGCAAAGGAAGTAAAATCAGATGAAAGTATTTTGAAAGTTGGACTAATCGTCCCACTTTCAGGAAGACATCAAGAAATTGGAAAATCAGTTCTTAATTCTATAAGACTTGCTTTATCTAAAATAAATAACGATCGAATAGAAATTTTTCCAAAAGATAATTATTCAAATCCAGAAAAAACTCTGCATGCTGCTAGGCAATTGGAAAGCGAAGGTGTTCGAATTGTTATTGGGCCAGTTTTTCATCAAAATTTAATTAATCTCGGAAAAGTTCAAAATCTAACTTTTTTATCTTTGAGCAATAAGACTAAAATAATTCCAAAAAATGTAATCACAATAGGTATAAATGCAAATTCTCAAATTAATGCGATTGTTGATTTTATAAAAAAAGAAAATCTAAATAAAACAATAGTTCTTGTACCCAAGTCAAATTTTGAAGATGAATTAAAAAATGCTTTAGTTAAATCAAAATATGAATTTATGAATATTTACTCCTATGATGTTAAACCAGATAAATTAACGTCTCAAATTAAACAGATTACAGATTATGATGAAAGAAAGAAAAAATTAGAAAAGATAATAGAATTTGCAGAAAAGAGAATGGAAATTTTAGAAAAGGAAGAAGAATTAAAAAATCTTAAAAAAAAATACACCCTTGGAGAGATTGATTTGAATTCTATAGTGCTAATTAAGAAAGAAATAAAAAATCTTAAAAAAAAATACACCCTTTTAGAAACTCAGATAAATAAGGAAGAGCTAGAAAATCTAAAAAAAAAACACGCTATTTCATTAGATAATCAAATAAATGAAAAAGAATTAAAAAATCTTAAAAAAAAATATACCCTTGGAAAAGTTGACTTTGATTCTGTGATAATTGCAAATTTTGGTGAAAATTTAAAAAGCGTGACCAGCTCGTTTTCATTTTCTGATGTGACAATACAAGATGTTAAATTTATTACATTAAATCAATGGTTTGATGAAACTCTACTTAAAGAAAGCTCAACAAATCAAATTTATTTCCCTTCTATTAATTTAGCTAATTATTCTAAATTTAGAGAAACTTACTTTAAAAATTATAATAAATATCCACAACAAATTTCGATTTTATCATATGATATATTGGGTTTAATTTATTACATAGACAAAGTCCAAGGAAGTGATTTAAAAAAAAATATTTTTAATAAAAAATCTTATGTTGGAGAAATCGGCGAATTTTCATTTGAAGACAAAATAATTGCTCATAAACTAGATATCTATCAAGTGCTCGATAACCAATTTTTAAAAATCAATCAATAAATTTGAAATTTTTGAAAAAGCCTTTGATCTATGATCAATTTTGAGTTTCTCTTCTGGTTTTAATTCACCAAATGTTTTATTGTACCCATAAGGAATAAATATAGGATCATAGCCAAATCCATTGGTTCCTTTTTTAATTTCCGATATTCTACCTTCAACTATTCCAGTACTTGAAATAAATTTTCCATTAGGCCAATAAACTGTTAAACAGGAAATAAATTTTGCAACTATTTCTTTTCTTTTATTCCGCTCAAATCCAACCTTTTTCAATTCATTGTAAACCCTCTCAATGGCAACATTGAAATCATTTGTGGGGCCTGCCCACCTCGAAGAGTAAATTCCTGGTGCGCCAGATAACAGATCTATCGTCAGTCCAGAATCGTCTGAAATTGCAATTAAATTTGCTTTTTTTGCAAAATACTCTGCTTTAATTTTTGAGTTTTCTCTAAAGGTACTTCCTATTTCGTTGGGGCTGGGCAAATTTAAATCTTTTGGGGATATTTTAGTAATATTTTCAGGTAATAAATCACAAATTTCCTTAAATTTTCCATTATTATGTGTGCCCACAATTATTTTATCAATTTTTTTCATGAAACACTAGAATTTTAAAATTATTTAACCATATAGCATATATATGAAAGAAGAAGAAAAAAACGAATCAGATTTAAAACAAGATCAAAGCAATAATCCTCAAAGTAAAAAAGATACCGATATTGTTATTGAAGAAGATAAAATTCAAGATGAAAAAAGTAAAGAAAAGTCGAATGGAAAAAAAGTAAAGGAGCTAGAAGAAAAGGTCCTCAGAACGCTGGCCGAAATGGAAAATCAAAGAAGAAGATTCGAAAAAGAAAGAGAAGAAGCTTTTGAATTTGGAGGATTTGCATTTGCAAAAGAGTCACTTGCATTAATCGACAATTTAGAAAGAGCAAGAAAATCTTTTACAGATAACAAAAAATTTAAAGAAAATAAAGACTTTCCAAAAATATTAGAATCCTTTGAAATATTGGAAAAAGATTTAGTTTCTATTTTTAAAAGAAATAATATTGAACAAATTATTTGCAAAAATAAAAAATTTGATCCAAATTTTCACCAGGCAATGCTTGAAATTGATGATACTTCAAAAGAACCTGGAATTGTTGTTCAAGAAATTCAAAAAGGGTACACAATGAAAGATAGGCTTTTAAGACCTTCTTTGGTAGGTGTTACAAGATTTAAAAATGAAGATATTAATAAAGATCAAGAAAACAAGGATAATAATGATGCTAAAAAATAATTATCAAACTTGTAGTGTTAAAAATAGCACCTATATAGGACAAAAGGATAAATAATTATGAGTAGAGTTATAGGAATAGATTTGGGAACTACTAATTCTTGTGTTGCCATTATGGAGGGAACGCAACCTAAAGTTTTGGAAAATGCTGAAGGAACTAGAACAACTCCTTCGATAGTAGCATTTGGTGAAAATAAGGAAAAATTAGTTGGTCAACCTGCTAAAAGACAGGCTGTTACAAATCCTGAAAATACCATTTTTGCGGTTAAGAGATTAATGGGCAGAAATTTTGATGATCCAAATGTAAAAAAGGATATTCAAACGGCTCCATTTAAAATTATTAAAGCTGACAATAATGATGCTTGGATAGAATCAAGAGGAGAGAAGTATTCCCCTTCACAGATATCAGCTTTTATTTTACAAAAGATGAAAGAGACAGCTGAAAAATATCTTGGTCAAGAAGTTACAAAAGCCGTTATAACTGTTCCTGCTTATTTTAATGACTCTCAAAGACAAGCGACAAAAGATGCAGGAAAAATTGCAGGTCTCGAAGTTTTAAGAATAATTAATGAACCGACAGCAGCTTCTCTTGCATATGGTTTGGATAAAAAAGGTGGTAAAAAAATTGCTGTCTATGACTTAGGAGGTGGAACATTTGATGTTTCTATTTTGGAAATAGGTGATGGAGTTTTTGAAGTAAAATCAACTAATGGAGATACTTTTTTAGGTGGTGAAGATTTTGACAATACTATCGTAGACTATTTGCTAAATGAATTTAAGAAGGAAAATGGAATTGATTTAAAGACCGATAAATTGGCCTTGCAACGTTTAAAGGAAGCTGCAGAAAAAGCAAAAATAGAACTTTCGTCTGCAACGCAGACAGAAGTTAATCTTCCTTTTATCACAGCGGACAAAACTGGACCAAAACATATCAACTTAAAATTTACAAGAGCAAAATTAGAAGCGCTTGTAGAAAATTTGATAAAAAAAACGCTACCTCCATGTGAAACTGCTTTAAAAGATGCGGGATTAAGTGCGGCGGAAATTAACGAAGTAGTATTAGTTGGCGGAATGACAAGAATGCCAAAAGTTATGGAGGAAGTTAAAAACTTTTTTGGTAAAGAGCCAAACAAGAGTGTGAACCCCGATGAAGTTGTTGCAATGGGAGCCGCAATACAAGCCGGTGTCTTGCAAGGTGATGTTAAAGATGTGCTGCTTTTAGATGTAACTCCACTTTCTCTTGGTATCGAAACTTTAGGTGGGGTTTCAACGAAATTAATTGAGAAAAACACAACAATTCCAACAAAAAAAAGTCAGGTATTTTCTACTGCAGAAGATAATCAGCCAGCAGTATCAATCAGGGTTATGCAGGGTGAAAGAGAAATGGCTTCAGATAATAAATTATTAGGAAATTTTGAGTTGGTGGGAATTCCAAATGCCCCGAGAGGAGTACCTCAAATTGAAGTAACCTTTGATATTGATGCTAATGGAATCGTAAGTGTTTCTGCCAAGGATAAAGGCACAGGAAAAGAACAAAAAATTCAAATTCAAGCTTCAGGTGGATTAAATGAAGAAGATATTAATAAAATGGTTAAAGAAGCTGAAGCTAACAAAGAAGCAGATAAGAAAAAAAGAGAAGCTGTGGACGCAAGAAACCAAGCCGATACAATGTTACATACTACAGAAAAAAGTCTAAAGGAACATGGAAGTAAAATTTCTGATGTGGAAAAAAAAGCGATTGAAACTGCTTCTGCAAACTTAAGAAATGCTTTGAAAGGAACTGATGCAGAGGAAATTAAGAAGAAAACTCAAGAATTAGTTCAGGCTTCAATGAAGTTGGGTGAAGCAGTTTATAAAAACCAGCAAAGTGCTAATAGTCAAAATGCAAAAGATACAAACAAAAAAACGCAAAGTGAAAATAAAAATGACAATGTTGTTGATGCGGATTTTGAAGAAGTAAAAGAAGATAAAACGAAAGATAAAGACAAAGAAAAAAGAGCCTAAGACCTACAAACAACGATTGTCTAAAAGTTTATATGGCAAAAAGAGATTATTATGAGGTCTTGGAAGTCGGCAAATCTACACCACAAGAAGCAATAAAAAAAGCTTACAGAAAATTAGCTTTAAAATATCATCCGGACAGAAATAAAGGTGATAAAGCTGCAGAAGAAAAATTCAAAGAGGCAAGCGAAGCTTATCATGTGTTGTCCGACAAAGAACGAAGACAAAACTACGATCAATTCGGTCATGCAGCTTTTGATGGAACAGGTGGAAGAAGTGGATTTGCAAACTTTGATTTTACCAATGCATTTTCTGACATTTTTGGATCAGATATTTTTGATGATTTTTTCGATGGGTTTGGTGGAAGCAGAAGAGGTGGCAGACGAAGACAATCCGAAAATAGAGGTGAGGACTTAAGATACGACTTAACAATATCTTTAGAAGAGGCATGTTCAGGAAAAAAACAAGAAATTAAATATTCATCATCTGAGAAATGCGACAGATGTAATGGCCACGGTTCAGAGCCAGGCTCTAGTCCTAGTGAATGTTCTGCTTGTGGTGGACATGGTCAGATTAGATCCAATCAAGGTTTTTTCACGGTTCAACAAACTTGTCATCAATGCGGAGGTTCAGGCGAAGAAATTTCCAATCCATGTAAAAATTGCAGGGGCATAGGAAAAAAACAAACTTACAAAAAATTATCAGTTACCATTCCTAAAGGAGTCGATGATGGAACTAGAATTAGACTATCTGGTAAGGGAGAAGCGGGAATAAAAGGTAGTTCCAATGGAGACTTGTATATTTTTATAAATGTTAATTCTCATGATATTTTCAAAAGATCAGAGGAAAATCTTTTTTTTGAATTTCCGATATCAATAACTGATGCAGCACTTGGAACTGTTTTGGAAGTTCCAACTATTGGTGGAGGAAAAGCAAAAGTTAAAATTCCCGCAGGAACTCAAACAGGTAAACAATTTAGATTAAGAGACAAAGGCATGCCAATAATGAGAAGTAGAGATTATGGTGACTTATATATTAGAGTAATAACAGAAGTGCCAATCTCCTTGAATAAAGAACAAAAAGAACTTTTGGAAAGATTCAGAACTCTTGAAAATAACAAAACAACTCCTAATATCAGAAATTTCTTTGAAAAGGCTAGGAATTTTTGGAAAAATTAAATGAACAAAATTAAACTAACCATTACTGGATGTTTTGGAAGAATGGGACAGCAACTTGTGAAATCTTCCAGAGGTGCAAAAAATTTTAAACTAGTTTCTGTTACAGAAGGCAGGCTGATCAATAAAAAAGTATCTGGTTTAAGACCTCAATTAAATTCAGTGTCTGCATTTAAAAATGCAAATGTGATTATAGATTTTACAATTCCAAAATGCACATTGGAAGTTTTAAAAATTGCATCAAAATTAAAAAAAAAGGTGGTTATTGGAACAACCGGATTCTCTAAAAAAGAGGAAAATTTAATTAAAAAATATTCAAAAAAGATTCCAATACTTAAAGCTGGCAATATGAGTTTGGGAATAAACTTGTTAATGTATTTGACTGAAATAGCATCCAAATCACTTGGAGATACTTTTTTAAGCAAAGTTTTTGAAGTTCACCATAAACACAAAAAAGATCACCCATCAGGAACTGCCCTAATGCTTGGGAAAGGTATTGCAACAGGAAAAAATAAGGATTTTCATAATTTAATGGGAAAAAAATATTTAAATAAAAAGGTTTTTCCTTACAATAAAAAAATTAATTTTAATTCAATTAGAAAAGGTGAAATTGTAGGAAACCATAAAGTTTTATTTTCAAGCGGAAAAGAAACTATCACCTTGGATCATGAAGCATTTGACAGAGCTCTTTATTCTGAGGGTGCATTAACTGCAGCAAAATGGTTAATGAGCAAAAGACCTGGTCTTTATTCAATGAGAAATGTCTTGAATTTTAAATGAAATCAAGGGAAATAAATTCTCTTTTAAAAAATCTAAGTAGAGTAATAAAAAATCCTAGAAGTGACCTTAAATACAAAAATAAATTTACCCTTTTGCTTTCTGTCGTTTTGTCTGCCCAGTGTACTGATGTTAATGTTAATAACGTAACTAAAAATATTTATCCAAAATATAAAAAGCCTGAGCATTTTGTTAAATTGGGAAGAAAAAAGATAGAAAAATTAATTAAAAGCATTGGTCTTTTTAGAAATAAAGCCAAAAGTGTTTATTTATTATCCAAACAATTGATTGAAAAACATAATGGAAAAGTTCCAAAAAATTTTGATGATTTACTTGCCCTTCCAGGAGTAGGAAGAAAAACTGCAAATGTAGTTTTAAATGAAGGTTTTGGGTTTTCAACTATTGCGGTTGATACTCACATATTTAGAGTTAGCAACAGAACTGGGATGGCTTCTGGTAAAAATCCGGATCAAGTAGAACAGGCCCTATACAAAGTAGTTCCAAAAAAATATTTAAAAGACTCACATCACTTGTTGCTATTACACGGAAGATATACTTGCAAATCAAGGAGGCCATTATGTAAGAAATGTGTCATAGTCAAATATTGTAAATATAACCAAAAGGAACTTTGATGAAAGTACTGGGAATTGGAAATGCTATAGTTGATGTAATTTGCAAAGTGGAAGAAAGTTTTTTATCTAAAAATAATCTTGTAAAAAGCACTATGAAGCTTGTTGATGAGACCGAATTTAAAAAACTATTGTCAAATTTGAATATTGAAGAAACAATGGCAGGTGGTTCTGTTGCAAATTCCATGGTTGGGTTATCACAATTAGGAAATCCGGTTTCCTTCATTGGAAAGATAAATAATGATGAATTGGGTGATAAATACGAAAAAAGTTTAATAAAAGAAAAGGTAAAATATTGTTATCAAAAAAAAGAAGAGACAATGCCAACAGGAACTTGTTTGATTTTAATTACTCCTGATTCTGAAAGAACCATGTGTACTTTTTTAGGTATAGCTGAAAAAATTAGTGATAGAGATATTGATGAAAATGCAGTTAAAAATAGTGAATTAATTTTTCTAGAAGGTTATTTGTGGGATGAGGGTGAGCCTAGAAACGCTTTTAATAAAGCTATTAGTTTATCTAAAAAAACTACAATGACATTATCAGATAAGTTTTGTGTTGATCGTCACAAAAAAAATTTTTTGGATTTGGTAAATAATAAATTAGACATTACATTCGCTAATGAGCTAGAAATCTTATCTTTAATTGATACCAAAAACTTTGATGAAGTAATTTCATTTAGCAAACAAATTGGAAAACTAATTGTTATTACTCGTGGTGAAAAAGGAAGCCTTGCAATACAAAAAAATGAAGTGGTTGAATGCGATGGTCAAAAAAATTTAAAAATTGTTGATTTAACTGGAGCAGGAGATCTTTTTGCAGCAGGTTTTTTACACGGCCATGTTAATAAATTATCAATAAAGGAAAGTCTTGAAAAAGGAACTGAAATGGCTTCAAAAGTTATTCAAAAAATTGGAGCTAGGCTAAACTAATATTACTTTTTTTTTCTTCTAAAGCTTCCTTTGCCTTTTTTAGGCTTTACAATCCTTTTTTTGTACTTTGGAGAATGCAAGTTTTTTGCTATTGGATTTCTTCGACCCATTTAAATATAATAGCCTTTTTTATTATTTTTAATAAAATTATTGTCATTAAAAGAATCTAAAAATTTTTTTCTCAATCGGTGAACATGGGTCTCAACCGTATGGGTTTCCATCCTTTTAGAATATCCCCAAACCGATTCGAGAATATTTCTTATTGTCTGTGGTTCATTAGAATTTTTAAGAAACAGTAAAAAATCTTTTTCACGTTCTGTCAATTTCAATTTTTTTTGACCGATGGCAATCTCTCTAGCATTCAAATTAATTGTATAATTTAAAAGTTTAATTTTTGAATTAATTAAAAATCTGGATTTAATATATGCTAAATTTATTTTCTCTATAAAGTTATTTAAATCAAAAGGACAGTAAATTAATTCATATCTTTGGAATTTTGTTTTAATACATATATTATTTTTTTTTCCGGCTAAATAAAAAATAGAATTGCCGATTTTAAAATCGGATTGTTCAATTGATTCAAAATTAGAAAGATGGGTAACTATAATATTTTTTATGATATTATCTTTAATATTTTTTAGACAATCGTCTAAATTTTCAAAAAAAAATATATTCATCTTTATAATAGCTTCTTTTTCTTTAAGAACATCAGCTAAAATTCTTTGTCCTATAATATTCAATGTGATATTTTTCATTCTAAGACTATACATCATGTTGATAAAAATAAAAAAAAATGGAGTTTTGACTTTTAAAAAATTTCGATTTAGATGCGTTTTAGGTAAATTGGGAATAAAAAAAAATAAAAAAGAAGGTGATAAAACTACTCCACGGGGGATTTTTTCTTTAGGAAAATTTTATTACCGAGCTGATCGAATTAAAAAAATAGAAACCCATTTAAAATGCAAAGCAATAAAAAAATATATGGGCTGGTGTAATGATCCAAATGACAGAAAATATAATAAAGAATTTGATTTAAATTCCAAAAAAAAAGGTGAAAAACTATTTAGAAAAGATCATAAATATGATGCCTTGGTTCCAATTAATTACAATGTAAATCCAGTAATCCCCCATAGGGGTAGTGCAATTTTTTTACATTTGACTCAAAACTATAAACCAACGGCTGGCTGTATAGCTATTAACATTAAAGATTTTTTAACTTTGGTAAAATGTATAAAACCATCGGACAAAATAAAAATTGGTTAGTTGGTATTTCTTTCACCAAAAATTTTTGAACCAATTCTCAAAAACGTTGATCCACATTTTATTGCAGCTTGATAGTCATCGGACATGCCCATGCTTAAATGACGGAGATCCGTTTGATTCCTGAGTTGATTTAAAGACAAAAAGTATTTTTCTGGATTATCATTTATTGGCGGTAAACACATCAGTCCAATTATATTTAATGAAAGACTATTCCTACAATAGTTTACAAATTGATCTACATTTTTTGGACTGATACCACTTTTTTGAGATTCCTCTCCAACATTAACCTGGGCAAAGGCTTTGATCTTTTTATTCAGTTCTTTTTCATATTTAACAATTTTTTTCGCTAATTTATAATTATCAACAGAATGGATATAATCAAAGATGTCTAAAGCTGTTTT
>Ga0187827_10007304_pt1 | contig 12342 bp, 15 predicted proteins | sample ETNtaG_39_FD_167969 | JGI IMG/M metagenome (GOLD analysis project Ga0187827, IMG submission 167969) | Marine microbial and viral communities from oxygen minimum zone, Eastern Pacific Ocean - ETNP2014_SV_150_PacBio MetaG (Illumina Assembly) | ecosystem: Environmental > Aquatic > Marine > Hypoxic... | reverse complement strand
TTCGTATAAATATATTCATATATTTTTTTTATTCTATTTTTTTGCGTTATATCAAACGAATTCAGATCTTCATCTTTTAATCTATCAAGACCATATCCCCAATAATTTGAATTGCCCCATTTATTCAATGATCCAAAAATATTTACATTATTTTTAAGAATAATTTTATTTTTAGATAAATAATCATATATATTATCAATATCATTTTCATTAATTTGAATCGGCAAGTTTTTTCTTTGATTATTGCTCAAATTTTGGTTTTGTTTAATACTAACACAATCATTTGAAATAATATCAATTTCTGAGTTATTTTTTAAGTACGCTTCACAAAAAAAAGCTGAAGATAGTCCAGATCCAATAACAATAGTTTTTAATTCCATAAATTTATTTTTTAATTATATAAATCAATTATTATTATTTATATCTTCATATGACTATAACAACAAATTATTCAGCAATTGGTTCAATTTATTTTTATCAAATAATTGAAGATATAATTAGAATAGCAAAACTAAACGAGGGTGAGAAAGTGATATTAGATTATGGATGTGGAAACAAGATTTTAGATTCAAAAATAAATAATAATAAAGTTTTAAATTATGACTTGGATCCTGTCTATTCTGACTTTAGTTCCATTGATGGATTAAAATTTGATTATATAGTTTTAAACCATGTTCTTATGTATTTAACCAAAAAAGAAATTGAAATTCTTTTTAAAAAAATTAAAAAAATTAATTCTAAATGTCATTTTGTGATTGGAATTGGTAAGCAGAATATTTTAAGTAAAATAGGTAAATTTATTACATTTAATTTTAACGCTCATAATGAAACAGTCTCATCTTATAATCAACAAATGGAAATAATTTATGATAATATGAAAATTTTAAATTATAAAAAAAATATATATTTTATGACCGATATATTCCACACATCTTTAATTTGAATCTTCTCACCAATTACATATGTTGCTATAATATTGTTATAGCCATTAATCCGTCATTCAGTAACAATTTTTTTCCGATACGTTTTAATTATATGCTAATACATCAATAAGAATTTGAATTAACTTTGAGTGAATTTATAAAAATTTATTATTTGTATAAAATTCGATATAATAAAAATAAATTATGGGAATAATTCCAGATAAATTTAACAATGAAGCTTTAGGTGGACATTGGTTAGTAAATGAATCTAAGGAAAGTTTTTTTGAATTATTGAATCACCTGACATTCACAACGAACAATTTGCAACATTTTTTAAACGCTCTTTCTAACCCAAAAATTCAAACAAAACCTAAAGATATTATAGTTGCTGATATAGGAGCAGGAGTTGGTTGGACAAGTGCAATAATAGCTCTGGATCCTCGAGTTAAAAAAGTATACGTTATTGAACCTAGCCAAAATAGATTAGACATAGCTCCTTTTGTCGCTAAACATTTTGGAGCTAAATTAGATAAACTAGTTTATATGAATGGAACTTTTATAAATCTAAAATTACCAGAAAAAGTAGATTTAGTAATATTGAGTGGAGCACTACATCATTGCAAGGATAAAGAAATCCCTGTTCTTTTTAAAAATATCCGTGATAATTTAAATCCTACGAGCAATTATTATTACAAGGATTATAAACAAAAAGATAAAGTTATTAATTGTAAAAGTAAGATACTTATTTCTGGCGAACATTATCTTAACCCTATTATGATTTTTTGGAGAATTATTAGATATATTACAAAACTAGATTGGTTAAAACAGAATAATGAGGTTTTTTTTAGACCTTTTCATTGGAATGATTCACATGAATGGAGTGGTGAACATAACAGATTAAAAAGTACTTTAGATAATATTTTTGAAAAAGAGAAATTTAAAACGCATTATTCTTTTTATAAAGGGGATTTAATAGATCCAAATTTAAATTATAAATCAAAACTAATTAAATTTCTTTACAAATTTCATTTTCAAATTCTTTATTATTATTATGCTATTCTTGAATTTAAAGAATAATTTATTAAAATGTAATGATGATTAATAAGATAAAAAAATATTGTAAATTAGGTTGATTTCAAATGTCTAATAACTTAAATAAAAGATTACCCATAATAAAATGAAAAATATTCATATACCTAATTTCAAAAAAAAAATAAATTTTAAAAAATTTGATATTAACAAAATTATTAAATTTGAAAAATTAATTTTTAAAAAAAATAATAAAGGAATGATTAGTAAAGAAATTTCTTTTTTATCTAATTGTTTTTTTCATTTTTCTTTGGTAATAGATAATTTATGCAAAAAAAATCTATCATAATCAGTGGCAACTTAGTTCAAGATCATGAATTTATATATCCCTTTTATAGATTACTTGAAGCAGAGTACCTAGTTGATGTGTGCTTGCTTGGAGGACGCCCCGTAGAAGGTATATTAGGAACAAAAATTCCGCCTAATAAAGATCACAAAGTAAAAAATATACAGGAATGCTTAAAAAAGATAAATCAATATGATTTACTTATAATACCAGGCGGTGCAAAATCTATGGAATACTTAAGACAGGATAAGGATGTTTTGAATTTTATTTCAAAATTTAATTCTTTAAACAAAATTATTTCGAGTATCTGCCATGGAGCTCAACTTTTGATTTCAGCAAAAATTATTTCAGGAAAAAAAATATCAGGTTATTATAGTATAAAGGATGATATAAATAATGCTGGAGGAATATACACTGATGAACCAGCTGTTGTTGATTCAAATATTGTTACATCAGCTCATTACAAGCACCTTGGTCAATGGATGAAAGCAACATTAGAATTAGTTGAAAAATAAAATTAATATTAAAGGTTTTCTATTTGATCTCGATGGAACTCTGATTCAATCGATGTATGAACATTTTATAGCATGGAAAAAAACTTTTATTAAATATGGTGTAGAAATTCATGAAAATGATTTTTATCCATTAGAAGGTTCAAAATTAAGTGAAATTGTTAAAATTATTTCAAAGAAGAACAGAATAAAAAAACCAAATATTAAAGAAATTATTAAAACAAAAGAAAGATATTATAATTCTAGTTCTAATATTATTTTTTATCCAGGAGTAGAAAATTTTATTGATACTTTGATATATAAAAAAATTAAAAAAGGCATAGTAACAGCTGGACAAAAAGAAAGAGTCTATAATTCTTTACCTATAAATTTTTTAAATAAATTTGATGCTGTTGTAACTGGCAATGACACAATAAATGGCAAACCATCACCAGAACCTTATTTATTAGGATCTAGATTATTGCAATTAAAAAAGGAAAATTGTGTTGTTATAGAAAATGCTCCTCTTGGTATAAAATCTGCAAAAGCAGCTAATATGTTTTGCATAGCTATTTCCTCTACTGTTGAAAAATCTTTGCTTAAAGAAGCCGATATATTGATTAATAACTTTAATGATCTTTTCAAGCTAGATTTATTAAAAATACGATATAATAAATAGAAAAAATGAATATAGAAAAAAATTTAAATTCTTATATTAATAAAATTGTTAAAAAACCATGGGGCGAAGAATATCTTATTTTTCAAAATGATCTAGTAGCTATTTGGTTACTTAATATTCTTTCAGAAAAAAATACTTCTTTGCACTGTCATCCTACAAAAAAAACTGGATTAATTTTATTAGATGGAAAAGTAGAAATAGACTTAGGTTTTTATGAAAAAAGAATTCTTGAAGCTCCAGACAAAATTATGATTAGGCCAGGGTTATTTCATTCCACTAAAGCAATTACATCAAAAATTACTATGCTAGAAATTGAAGTACCAATTGATAAATCTGATCTTGTTAGATTTAAAGATGAATACGGTAGAACAGAGAAACCATATGAGGGATCTGAATTTATCTCTAAATTGAACAAAAAAGCAATTTTATTTGCTCATCCTATTCAAAATGAAATTAAGAAATATATTTTCAATCAATCTGTTGTTACAATTGAGAGACATAAAGATACGAAAATGCTGATTAATAGAAATCCTAATACTATTTTTTCAATCCTAAAAGGAGGTTTAGTCAGCAAAAGTGGTAAAACTGTATTGTCACCAGGAGATGTTGTTCGTACCGAAACAATTAAAAAATTAGCAGAAGTTTTTAAAACTACAGAATTTATGGATATTTTAACAGTATCATAATAGTATGAAAATAAATAAATATGAACTTGATGTATTTAAAAAAGCTTCTTTGTGTAGGAATTTTGAATTAGAGGTTTGTAATAATTTAGAAAATAATAATATCAAATTTCCTGTGTATTTGTCAGCGGGTCAAGAATATATTTCAGCATCAATTGCGGTAATTATTAACAATCTTAATGTTGAACCTTTAATTTTTGCTCAACATAGATGCCACTCAGTATATTTGTCTTTTGGCGGAAATATAGTTAGTCTGATTGATGAACTGTTGGGGAAAAAAACAGGATGCACTTATGGAATGGGTGGATCAGCCTCTATACACTCTTTAAAAATTAATATGTACGGACATGACGGTCATATGGGAACGCAAGTCCCTATTGCAGTAGGAGCTTGTTTTTCGTCTAAAAAACCTACTGTAGTTTTTATCGGAGATTCAGCTGCTGAGGAGGATTATGTTTTAGCTGCACTTGGTTGGGCTTCTACAAAAAATTTACCTATTGTATTTATTGTTGAAGATAACAATTTATCAATTTTAACTAAAAAAAAAGTTAGAAGAAATTGGAATATTCATGATGTTGCAAAATCTTTTAAAATGAAAGCTTTTGAAATTGAAGATGATTCAAATCAAATATTAAACTATCAATCCTTTTTTTTTAAAAAACCTTTATTACTAAATATTAAAACAAATAGAATTTTTTGGCATGCCGGAGCAGGTCAAGATCCAGGAAAAAAATTTGATAGATATTCCGACAAACTAAACAAAATTGGTGATCAAGCATTCCAAATAGATAAAAATAATAAAAAAAAGATTAAAAAATTATGGTTAAAACAGTTAGAGAAACAATAAAATTCATTGTTAAAGATCATTTACTAAAATTTAATGGATTAGCTTTTGGCCAATGTCTCACAGCAGTGGGGTGGGTTGGAGGAACATTACCGGAATTATATGAAAAAGAAGGAATGATTGAGTTAGCTACTTCAGATGTTTCTAATGGAGGTATAGTTGTTGGTGCTGGTTTGATGAATAAAAGACCAATTTACATTATAAGGTATCAAGGGTTTAATTGGTACAATTGTCCGATGATAATAAATTACGCATGCAAGTCAAAAGAAATTTGGAAAGTTCCTTGTCCAATATTTATTAGAAGTATAGGGATGGAAGGTGGTATTGGCCCTGTAGCCGGATCTTCTCATCATTCTTTATATTATAGAATGCCAGGAATAAAAATAGCAAGCCCAATGACACCAAAAGAATATCTTTCAGTTTATAAAAAGTTTATGAAAGATGATAATGTGTATTATATTTCTGAGCATAGAAAAAGTTATGATAATTCATTAGAACTAAAGGACATTTTAAATTATAATAGATTGGATATAATAATTTTCGCAATTTCAATTACTAGATTTGAAAGTTTAAAAGCAAAAAAAATTTTAAATAAGAAAGGTATTAAAGTAGGAATTGCTAATATTCTATGGCTTAAACCATTAAAAATTAAAAAATTATGGTTGCAAGCACTTATAAAATCAAAAAGTGGGGGGATTGTAATTGATGATGATTATGAAGATGGCGTCGCAAAAAATATTGCAAATGACTTAAGTATACTCTCTGGTAAAAAAATATATACTATGGGATTAAAGAATAGAACAGCTGGATTTCACAGTAAAGTTGATAATTTACCTCCTTCTTCAACAGAAATATCAAAAAAAATTTTTAAAATATTAAGATTTAATTTATCTAAAAAAAAATGATATAAAAAAAAATTTGTCAATATTTATTGCTGGTGATGATACTTTAATTGGAAAATCTCTAGCAAATAAATTAAAAAATAATGGTTTTAAAAAAATAATTTTTTCATCTAATAAATACGATGGTAGTCAGGTCAAGAAGCTTAATTTTGATCAAATGAAGAATATAGGTTGGAAAGCTAATACTTCACTAGAAGAAGGATTAAGAAAAACATTTAATGACTTTAAAAAATATTTTTGATATGTTAGATAGTTTTATTTTACTATTAATCTTTGATTATTTTAAATATTTATAAAATCTGAATAAATGTTAGAAATAGATAATAAGCTTTACGATTTTACAAAAAAACAATTTGATTTCTATGATGAGAATGGTTTTATAGTAATCAAAAACCTATTTTCTAGTGAAGAAGTAGGTCGAATTTACCATATTTTTACTGAATATGCTGATGAAAATTTTTCTGCTATATTGAATTTAGATCGTGAAATAGAAGAACTTCATAATGTAATGAAAATGCCTAGAGTTGTTTCAATAGTTGAATCTATATTTGAAGGTGAAGCATATGGTTTAATGACACAAATGCTTTTTAAACAAAGTGGAACAAAATATTCAAACCAGTCATGGACTATTCACCAAGATAATTCTTATCATCAAAATCCTAATGGTAAAACTTTGACAATTAATATCGCATGTGAAGATACTGACGTAGAAAATGGTACATTATATCTATATCCAGGGACACATAAAGAAGGCATTATAAATTTTGAACAAAGAAAAAGTTTTAGAGAAGATAAAGGTAGAAACCCTGGCAATACCCTTCAATTACCTGATAAATATTTAAATAAAAAGAAAGATATTGCTATGAATAAAGGAGATGTCTTATTTTTGCACGGCAATTGTGCTCATGGCTCCTATGGTAATTTATCTAAATATCGATCAAGGCCACTTTATTCAATAACTTATATAAAGAAGGGAGAGCAATTTGCTATCGGCAAAAATGCTAATAGAAAAGAATTTTCTCTTCATTAATTATCATAAATCAATTTTCATTATAATTTTCTTTTGATGAAATACAGAAATTTTGGTTCAACAGGTCTTAAAGTTTCAGAAATTGGTTTTGGTGGTTGGGGTATTGGAGGAAACAATAATAATGCTAAAGCATATGGACCTACTAATAATCAAGAATCAATTCTTGCATTAAAAACAGCCTTTGACAAAGGTATAAATTTTTTTGACACTTCCCCTTTATATGGTTTTGGGCAAAGCGAAATTCTAATTGGGCAAACATTTAAGTCAAATAGAGACAAAGTTATTATTGTTACCAAGGTTGGTTATACTGATTATTTAGGTAATCAAAATTTTTCCTTAAAGTATATTAAAAAATCTCTAGAGGACAGTTTAAAAAGACTTGAAACTGATTATGTTGATATTTTTCAATTACATGATTTGCCGATAGAGTTTATTAATAATTCATCTGAAGTTAGCGATATTTTGTTAGATTTAAAAAAAGAAGGGAAGATTAGATTCCTCGGAATTTCAACAAAAAATCAAGAAGATAGTAAAAAAATAATTGATAAGAGAATTTTTGATTGTATGCAAATTAATTTCAATCTTCTTGATCAAAGAGCTATAAAAAACAGGTTATTTAAAAAATGCAAAGATCATAAGATTGCCATTATAGGAAGAACGCCCTTATGTTTTGGTTTTTTAACAGGTAAATATAATTCTAAATCTTTATTCCATAAAGATGATCATAGAAGCCGATGGTCAAAAAAACAAATAGATTTGTGGTCTTCTGCTTATAAATTGTTTTTAAATAATTTAAAAAACATAGATAAACAAAATAATTCTCAAATATCATTAAGATTTTGTTTATCATTTCCTGAGATTTCTACAGTTATACCAGGCATGCTAAACAATATACATGTTGAGGAAAATGTTTTAAGTAGTGAACTTGGTAAATTTTCTGTCGATATAGTAAATAAATTTCAAGAAATATATAATCAAAATAATTTTTTTATTAGATAATTATGAGTAATAATTTTTTCAAAAATAAAAAAGTGCTTATTACAGGAGGCGCTGGTCTATTAGGAGTTTCACTTACCAAGCTTTTTGCTTCATTAGAAGCTGAAGTAATTTCCACTTATTACAAAAGACTGCCTCCAAAAGAATATTTAAAATATTATCATAGATACGATTTTAATGATTTTAATGATTGTATGAATGCAACACATGATATTGATTATGTTATAATTTCATCTGTCCAAGCATCAGGTGTAAAAGGGCTAATAAATAGCCCTACTTCATCAATATTACCAAATTTAAAAATACATGCAGGCTTATTTGAAGCGTGTGCTCACAATAATGTAAAAAAAGTTGTTTGGATTAGCAGTTCAAGTGTTTATCAAGTTTGCAATTATCCTATTTCTGAAGATGAACTTGATCTAAACTTACCAACTTATGAATTGTATTTGGGAATTGGGTGGGTTTATAGATATTTAGAACAATTGGCTAAATGTTATTATTTAAAACGTGGTTTGCAAGTAGTAACAATTAGAACTTCAAACATTTATGGGCCTTATGATAGATTTGATGACACAAAAAGTCATGTCCTTCCAGCACTAATCAAAAGAGCTATCAATAAAAAAATCCCTTTTGAAGTTTGGGGTAATAAAGACACTGTAAGAGATTTTGTATATTCAGATGATTTATCTAATGCTATTTTGACAATTCTCGAAAAATATCGCAACGTTGAACCTATTAATTTTTCAAGTGGCAAAGAAACTACCATTGAGGAATTAGTAAAATTAATACTAAAAATTTGTAAACATTCAACAGATCCTCAATATAATCATAGCAAACCTACTGCTGTGCCATACAGGGTATTAAATAATCAAAAATATAACAACTTATTTAAAAATTCAAAAAAAACAAATTTGTCTAACGGTCTTGAAAAAACAGTTAAATGGTTTAACTCAAAAGAATTTAGGGAATAAGAAATGAAAAAAGTATTAATTCTAGGCGCCTCAGGATTTATAGGAAAAAATATTTGTATAAATTTAGAAAAAAAAAATTATTCTATATTTGGTACTTATTATAAAAATAAACCAAAAAAGATTTCTAATCTTAAATATCTTAAAGCAAATTTAACTAATAAAAATCAAGTTAATAAAATATTTAAACAAATGGATATTGTTATACAGGCAGCAGCTGTAACAGGAGGAATAAAAGATGCAAAAAAACGACCAGCAAAATATATAGCTGATAATGCCATAATGAACTCAATTATTTTAGAATCTATTTATAAAAATAATATAAAGCATTTTATATTTCTCAGTTGTTCCGTTATGTATCATTCAAGTCAAAAACCATTAAAAGAAAATGATTTTAATCCCAAAGGAAGAATTTATCCAAGTTACTTTGGGGGAGCATGGAATAAAATCTATATTGAAAAAATGTGTGAATATTATTCTAGAATTTCTAAAACTAAATTCACCGTATTACGACATTCTAATGTATATGGTCCCTATGATAAATTTGATTTAGAAAAATCTCATGTATGTGCTGCCACAATCAATAAAATTTATGATGATAAAGTTAATAAGAGTATCACTGTTTGGGGTAATGGTAAGGAAAAAAGAGACTTACTTTTTGTTGAAGATTTAGCAGAAGCTATCAAACTTTCATTAATTAACCAAAAAAAAGTATTTGAAATATTTAATATTGGGTCAAACAATCTAATCAGTGTAAAAAATTTAGTAAAGAAAATAATTAAGTTATCTAATAGAAACATTAATATTAAATTTGATATTAGAAAACCAACAAATAAATTTTCTGTTGCTCTTAATTGTTCAAAAGCTAGAAAATTGTTAAAATGGGAACCAAAGTATACTATTGATCAAGGATTATTAAAAACCATTAATTGGTATAAAAAGAAATATTTGTCTGATGCAAAATAATTCAATTAATTGCTTTTGAAAAAAATAATAAAAAATCAAAATATTATGAAAATCTCGCTGCTTTTTACAAGATTATTTCATAACTTATGTAAATAATTTAATATATAATTATATGCGATATGAAAAAAATTAAGCTTGGATCAGTTCAAATAAATAACGGTTTTTCTGGGCAATTTTATTTTCCTTATTCTATTGGTTTATTGCAGGCATATATTCTTCATCATTCTATAAATCCTACTAGATATTCATTTCAAACAACTATTTACAAAAGATGGTTACTTAACAAATGCGTTGAAAAGTTAAAAAATCAAAATATAGTTTTATTTAGTACTTATGTATGGAATGTTAATATATCTTTAGCAATTGCAAAAAAATTAAAAAAAATTAACAATAATATTTTAATTATTTTTGGCGGACCTTCTGTTCCTGACAAATCAAATATTTTTTTAAATCAAAATAAATTTATTGATTTAGTTTTGCATCAAGAAGGAGAAAGAACGATACTTGATGTACTAGAAAAATATCCAAATAAAGACTGGAATGAAATCCCTGGAATTAGCTATATAAAAGAAAATAAATTTTTTAATAATCTCAATTTACCTAGGTTAAGAAATTTTGATGGATGTCCTTCACCTTACTTAAATGGAGTTTTTAATAAACTTATTGAAGAGAATCTTAACGAACAATGGTTAGCAACTTGGGAAACAAATAGAGGATGCCCATTTTCCTGTACTTATTGTGATTGGGGATCTGCAATAAATTCAAAAGTGGCTAGATTTGAAATGGATCGCTTATTTAGAGAATTAGATTGGTTTGCTGAAAAAAAGATTGAGTTTATTTTCTGTTGTGATGCTAATTTTGGGATGTTGCCAAGAGATTATGATATAGTGCAATATGCGGCTAAGTTAAAAAAAGAAACTGGATATCCTCATATATTATCTGTTCAAAGTACAAAAAATGCAAGAGAAAGGGCTTATAAGGTTCAAAAAGCCCTTTATGATAATGGTCTGTCAAAAAGTATTAATATTGCAATGCAATCAACAGATGCTCATACTTTAAAACAAATTAAAAGAGATAATATATCAATTGACGATTACAAAGAATTACAAAACAGATTTACAAAAGACAAAGTTCCTACTTACGTAGATTTTATAATTGGCTTACCTGGAGATACTTATGAAAAGTTTTCAAATAGTATTAGTGATTTGATATCTTCTGGTCAAAACAATAGAATTCAATTTAATAATTTATCAATTTTACCTAATGCTGAAATGGCACAAGAAGATTATATAAAAAAATATAAACTAAGAACAATTAAAGCTCCAATTGTTAATATGCATGGATCGTTGGATGAGACTCCATCAGATGGAATCCTAGAAACTCAAAAACTTGTTATATCAACAAAAGATATGTCAATTAAAGATTGGAAAAAAACAAGAATATTTTCTTCAACTACAGAATTTTTATTTTTTAATAAAATATTACAAGTTCCAATTTTTTTAATTCGCGCTAAACATAAAAATATATCTTTTAAAGATATTTTTGAGAAATTTATTGAAATAAATGATGAAAAAAGACATCCAACTATAACTTACGTAAATAAAATATTTAATGATCATGCAGAAGATATATTGAAAGGAAAGCCTGAATTCATTTTTTCTAAAAAATGGCTAAATATTTTTTGGCCTCCAGGAGAATATGCTATAATTAAATTGTTTAGTGAAAAATTAATAAAAAATTTTTATGATGAATCTATAATTGTATTGCAAGAATTAATGGATTCAAAAAAATTTGATGAAATAATCTATGAAGCCGCTATTCTTAATTACACATTGTTAAAAAAACCAATGACAAAAGATGATATTAATCTTTCAATTCATTATAACATAATTGAATTTTATAATAATGCTATACTTGGAAAAGATACTGAGATTATCTCAGGAAAATTTGATTTTAAAATAAATAGATCAAATGATCCTTTATTAGATTGGAAGGATTGGGCAAGAAAGGTATTGTGGTATGGACATCGCAGTGGCAATTATTTATATGAAATTACCCCTCAAAAAAAAAATTTGTTTAATCAAAATTAAAATAAACATGAAAAAAAACATTGTTAAATAATAATATTGGAATAATCCATCATAAGTTTTTAAGGTATATTATGGTGTAATTACGGACCAGCTTTTATTTTTTAGCTTTATTTTCATTTATAATTCCTAACTTTTGGTTTTTGGTGCAAAACATTGTTTAATGAGTTTTCCTTATCAGTGTATCCAACTGGACCATATCCATTGGCTTTTATTCTATTTTGTAACTCTAAATAGTTTTCGACAATTTTCTGATCACTCATGCTGGCTCCCCAAGATGCCTGTTCTTCATATACAAGTGTGTGATACATTAAAACAAGAACGCTTTAGAAGAGGCGATACTGCAATACATCTTTATCTTAAATCAATGATCATCTTTAGTGTTGAGACAGCCATAC
>Ga0187827_10007303_pt1 | contig 12342 bp, 10 predicted proteins | sample ETNtaG_39_FD_167969 | JGI IMG/M metagenome (GOLD analysis project Ga0187827, IMG submission 167969) | Marine microbial and viral communities from oxygen minimum zone, Eastern Pacific Ocean - ETNP2014_SV_150_PacBio MetaG (Illumina Assembly) | ecosystem: Environmental > Aquatic > Marine > Hypoxic... | reverse complement strand
ACTCGATAACCAAACTCATCATAGAAAACCTTGTGTCCTATAAAATCTGCTCCAGGATGATAAGACACAAACTCATAATTTCTTGGATGTGAGTGATGTAATTGTTGATCGGGCTCAATAGGAGCACTCCCGTATCCAATTCCAACTAGTCTCAATAAAATCTCAACTAAAACAGCTGAAAATAAAGTTGATATCAAAATAAGTGTCAGATTTTGATGTCTCTTAATCCAACTCATAAGAAAAATCTTATTGCCACAATTATAATCCCTGCATAAAGGGCTGCAATAAAATCATCCAACATGACTCCAAGAGCATTCTTTAATTCACTATCAACTCGATTTATAGGCCATGGCATGAAAATATCAAATATTCTAAACAATAAAAAAGCTAGAACCGTCCACTTCAGATCTGGTGGGGTCGTTAATAACATTACCAGCATCATTCCTAGCACTTCGTCAATAACAATCTCTCCTGGATCTGATCTTTTGATTATCTCTAAGGTAGCTTGAACAGCTAGATAAGAGAAAAAATAAAGGACTAAGATAATTAGGCTAAGCCAGAATATAGAAAGATTGAACTGGGCTAATAAAAAAAATAAGAAAACTCCTAACATGCTTCCAAATGTTCCTGGTGCAATAGGAATCAATCCTATGCCAGAACCCGTCGCCAAGAATAACGATGGGTTAGAGAAAACTTCTTCCAACTTAATTTTCATACTTTTTCACCAACTATTGATATTACTGCACCTAGTTGATTATTGACTCTGGTAGTCAAGAAATATTTGGTTCATAAACTTAATATAATAAAAAGAATGCTGTTGAAAAATAAGGCTAAACTTGTTCTATTTGTAAAAGCAAAAACGATTGGATCATTATGCATTCTACCTTTCTGAACGCAAATTATTACATTAGCACACCATAAGAAACATGATAATGCTACCGCCCACAAATATGTAGGTGAAGTGTACAAAGTTAGAATTTTAGAACTTGAAATATAGAGTCCAAGAACAACCAAAGAAACCAAGGCAGATACAACAGTCAATGACTGAATTAGATTTATATTTCCTATTTTATAACCTCTTCCTGTGGGATTATCCTCAAGACTCTCCTCATAAAGCATTAGCTCCGTATGTCTCTTTACTAATATTAGGAAAAAGAAAAAGAAAAATGAAAATATCATCATCCATTGAGACATACTCAAATAATCAATGACCAGCAATCCAATATAGATCCTCAGCAAATATACTAAAGTTAAGAATACAGCCTCAATAAATGGAATCCTTTTAATATATAAGCTATAAGAACTTACCAAAACTATATATAAAGTTATAAGAATTCCAGCATAAAAAGATGTAGAAAAGGAACTTAGTATACCTATTGTTATTAGTAGTGAAGCAATAACTTTGGCAATTTTTGGTGAAAGAGAACCACTTGCTATAGCTCTAAATTTTTTTGTTGGATGTTTCTTGTCGTTTTCGATATCTAACAAATCATTCACTAAATACATTCCTGAAGCTACAAAACTCAAAGAAAAAAATAGCACCAATAATATTGAAAAATTCTCAATATTAATCAGATGCCCTGTTAGCACAGGCAAAAAGACAAGCATATTTTTTGGCCAGTGATGTATGCGGATTGCCTTCAAATAATCAGTCAAAAGAGCTCCATATTTACTTGTTCTACTCATCGGTGAAATAGCATCATCTTCTCTTTGTAATTTGTTGGTGTTTTTTGTATTGTGAGCCATTCAGTAGAAATATTAACGCATAAAAAAGAGTTCAATTGCAAAAAAGAAGATTTATTATCACTGGGGGCAGTGGGTTTGTTGGGCAGTTTCTAATTAGGAAGTTGTCATCTCTGTATCCAGAAACTCAGATACATAATATAGATATACATCATCCAACTGATTTAAGTTTCTCAAACCTTAGTAATCATATAATTGATTTAACTGACAAACAAAGTCTAAAATCTTTTAAATTCTCTGAAAATGATATTGTTTTTCATCTAGCTGCATATACATATATTTTTACAGAAGACATTCCATCAAAATCAAAAAGAGAGAGATGGTTTGAAAGTCTAAACGTCAATGGAACTCAAAACCTGCTTGCTACCATGGCAGAAGATGGAGCAAAAAATATTGCTTTCCTTTCTTCAGATATGGTTTATGGTTCACCATCAATGACCCCTGTAGGTATAAATCATCCATTAAATCCAAACGGGCCTTATGGCCTAAGTAAAATAAAAGCAGAAAAACTCATTAGTGATTTTGGTGCCATAAAAGATTACAGATCTATAATCTTCAGGCCTCGAATGATAGTAGGTCCTGGAAGATTCGGATTATTAAATAAACTCTTTTTCCTTATACATAATAATCTTCCAGTCCCGTTGATTGGCTCAGGGAAGAATTATTTTCAGTTTATCTCCGTCCACGACTGTATTGATGCTTTAATACAGTTTCACCAACAAGATCATTCATCTGGAATTTACCATCTAGGTTCAGTGAACCCTCCGACAGTTATTGATTTGATTAATTTCATTATCAAAGAAACAGATTCACGTTCATTTATCATTCCAACCTGGGGAAAAGGATCTAAAGCAATCCTAAATTTACTTGATACCATTAACTTAACCTTGCTTTACCCTGAACAGTTCATGGTTGCAGATCGAGACTACGTGCTGGATATTCAAGAATTAGAAGATGATCTAAACATACAACCTAAATATAATGATAAAGATATATTGCTAGAGGCATATAAAAGTTATTATTAGTTCTATATTGCTTCAAATACATAACGTTTATCCATTTCATATTTTATGAAATAGGCTAACGCTATACCCAAAAGTGCCCCTATATCTCTCATAAAAACAGTTCCAAATATATTTAAGAAAATTACTTCCATAATCCAAATAATTGGGGTAATACAAGCTCCAAAAAAAGCATAAATCAAAAAGGTCTTGATGTTGATTCTTTTTTTTCCATCAAAAACGAAGCTACTATCCAGAACATATTTGAAAACCAAGGCTGCAATGGATCCCACTATGACAGCTAAGAAAAGATTCTTATTGTAAGTTAAAAAAATATGTTGACCTATTAAATTAACAAAAGAAGCAAGCAGAGCAAATAAAAAATAGAGCAGTATTTTGTTTTTAGGCATATTTAGTTTTAGATTAAAATTACATGTATTATATCAACTGATTATCTACCTAGTGATATGAATAAAAAAGTAAATATTTTCAAATCTAGACCTATTTTGGTTGGTTCTCTTACCCTACTTGTATTATCAATGTGTTCCTATCATCTCCTTATTAGGATTGGTTTTAACCAATCAGGGTTAATAGCTCTGACAGCATTAATCGTCTTCTTGTCTTTGGTTAAAGAAATAAAAGAATTTTTGTATGACTCCTTAGAAGCACCAAGAAAATATTTCTTCACTCTTTGTGTTTTATTCTTTAGTTTTACTGGGGTTATTTTTAATTTTGAAAATATTTTAGAGATTGGATTATTTATTATTTTATTTTTTTCTATCTATTTAATATTTATAAATCAAAATAATGACTTAAATAACTTCATAACTAATTTAATGATTTACTCGGGTATTTTTATGTCAATCGGAGTTCTGATTGGCTTGTTTGAGTCTATGTTCCTTTCTTCAAAGCTTTTTTATCATACTTGGGATATTTATCCTTATATAGGTCAAAGATTTCTTTATTCAGGATTTGGAGCTAATCACAATTTTTCGGCATTCATTATTGTTATTGCTCAAAGTTTTCTGTTTCTTAGCACATCTGTCTTTATGAAAAATCTAAGAATTTATTTAACGGTATTATTTCTGTTAGCTTTGCTAATTACAGGAACTAAAATAGCTGTATTATTCATTTCCTTAGCTATCTGTAACTATTTTTTAAAGGATAAATTTAAAAAGAATTTAATGAATATTATCTTGATTGCACTATATTTATTTGCTTCCCACATTGTAATCTCATTTCATGATAGTTACGAGCTTGGAACAACTCATTATAGGGAATTACTATTCTCAATTGGTGATTTGGATTTTATTCTCGGCAGCTATGGATATACCAAGGTAGCTTATTTTATTGAGCTTAAGAATCATTTTTTCTTACCAGTTAATGTAAAAGATATAGCGCAGACTGTGAATGCGGACCCACACTCTCTAATTTATTCATTAATCATCTTAGGAGGTTTTCCATTAGCGTTCTCTGTTGTGGTTTTTTTAGTTAAAGGTATCTATAAAAACTTTAGACTCATCCAGAAAAATTATCCAAATTACTATTTTTGTGGATTAATTTCCATAATCACAGAGACGTTTCTTTGGGATTCAAATAATTCCATCTTCTTTTGGATAATCATCCTATATGCCGTAACACTCTCAAAAAACTCTTTTTCATCAGATAATTCACCAACAATCTCGGCTAGTGATGGGACGTTAACAACTTGAAACCCCTAGAAACTAGTTCACAGGCTACAATACAAATCAATAGTTGATAGGCTAATGATTACTCAATCTTCTATCATCTTGCTTTTGTACAGATAATGCTGTGTCATTCATCTTAAAGCCAACAATGCCAATGAATGCGTCAATGTGTCTTTTGATGTCATGGTATGTGCGAATACTTAATAGTCGCTGAATAATAACTAACGGCCTCAGATAGAACGACCTGTATGCATGAGCAACCCATTTCTCTGCATTAGGGACAAGATTCGGCATTGGTGCCTGTCGTATGCCTAATGTATAGTTTCGCCAGTATTCGGGATCTACCAGACCCTTTGATACGGATTGAATCATCAATGGGGTCTGCGGAAGAGGCACTGCCTTTGTAAACATAACGTAAGTTGGATTCAAGTCTTTTGCAAGATCGATGGTTGCCTGCATCGTTCGTTCTGTTTCGCCAGTGTAACCAATGATGAAATATGCAAATGTCTTGATTCCCGCATCATTTGCTGCTTGGAAAGATAAACGAACCTGATCTATAGTCGTTTTCTTTTCCACCAGTCGCATCATATCTGGATCGCCTTGCTCAACTCCAAACCTTAGAATATGGCAACCTGCTTTAGCCATGAGTTTGAGCAATTCTGGATTAACCAGATTTACTCTCTGAGGAGTCTGCCAATTTATCTTGATGTTCCTCTTTATGATTTCGTTAGATAGTCCCCTGGCATAGGCTTTCGGCATGATGTCATCATAGAACATCACTTCCCTTACCTTGTAGTTCTTGATCAGATATTCAATTTCATCGACAATATTTTCTGCACTCCGAGTCCTATACTTCTTATCTGAGGGCGTTTTGAAGCAAAAACCACACTTGTAGGGGCAACCTCTTGATCCCATCATCGTGGAAACAGGTTTCATTCCAATAATTGATGAATATTTCTCCATTGGGAGCAGATGATATGAAGGCATTGGTAATTTTGTAATATCTTGCACAATCCTTGCCCTGCCAACTTTGATCGAGTCATCATCTCGCTTATAACAAAGTCCTTCGATTGAGCTATAGTCTTGTCCTTCATTGAGTGCACTACATAGTTCTACAATTGTCTCTTCACCCTCTCCGACTATGCCAAAATCAACCTCTTGATACGAAAGTGTTTCTTCAGCATAGATAGACATGTGAACACCGCCTATTAACGTTTTTCTGTTATGAGTTTTTGCTATTCTCGCAGCCTCTAGTGCTCCATGAAAAGTCGGTGTCATGGCGGTGATTCCAACTAATTCTGGATCAAATTGTTCGATTCTCTTGCTGACTTCTTCTCTTGATAAGCAAAGAGCTATGGCATCGATTAGGTCGACCTCATGACCAGCTTCCTCTAGAGCAGATGCAATATAGGCTAGACCTAACGGTGGAAGCACGCCTTGCCTGTCATTGAGACTCTTTGCCAACCTGGTACTGGTATTATCCAGATCATGGTAACGAATCAGGGTCACTTTCATATTTGTTAGTAATTAAATTTCTTTTCCATTGGCATGATACAAATTACTTAAGCTCTTTCTTATGGAGAAAAATTAAAACACAATAACATTCAATACATAAAAAATTTAAAAATATACAAGATATTATAGGGATCACTTCTCCCGATTAACCTCTATAATCCCATTATGATTATGTTTAGTATTCTTATATAAATCCAGTTTATCCTTGAGTTTATCAATAGCTATCTCAACAGAATTAATGAATTCTTTAGGAGATTTAAGGGATTTTATTATTCTCATTTTATATAGCTTCCTTTGAAACCAAACATACTGCTCAGTAATCCATTTTTGATCAAATTCTTTAGTTATAATCTCGTTGGGTTTAAATTCTAATTTATCTTTATAGAGATGATTATATGTGACATTTTCATAAAGTTCCGTCCCTGGGAGAACCTTTACCAAATTTACGACTGGAAGAACATTATATTTATCATAGCAATTCAATGCGTATTTCAATGTCTCTATAATGTCATCTTTCTTTTCACCAGGTAATCCTATTACATAAAAAGCGTTAAGTCTTAGATTTGCATCATGACAATACTCCATTAGTTTTTTGACAGACTTTAGATTAAGTTTTTTCTTTACCACTTTATCAATCACACTCTGAACAGCAGACTCTATAGCTACTGTTAGGTATTGACATCCTGATTCTTTGCTCTTTTTTACTCTTTCAAAAGTCCACGTATCGCCTCTAATCCCATTAGGTGTATCCCATTTTATCTTATTCTTTCGTTGCAACAACATCTCAACTATCTCATCAAATCGTTCCGGATCATGTGTGAAATTATCATCCTCGAAATGAATGTAGTCACACCCATATTCTCTTGTAATCAGATTTATATGCTCTTGAATATTTTCCGGGGAATGATGTCGCCATTTATACCCCATTGTTGCTTGAATAGAACAAAATACACATTTGTGTGGACACCCACGACTTGTCAGCAAAGTAAAGGCCCGCTTTCCCATTTCAAATGGGCGTGGAGAAAATCCTTCTCTCTGTAATTCCAGGTACCGATCCACATCCACAATGTCATAGGCAGGTAGAGGAAGTTCATCTAAATTACTTATAAATTTAATCGGTGCTTTTCTATTCTTTCTCAGTAGTTTTTTATCCTCGATTTTTCCTAGAACACCTTGGATGCTAACTTCTTCACCTTTTTCTAATGTAGTGAGAATTTCGTATATACGTTCTTCACCCTCACCCATAACAACATAATCTATACAATCTTCATTAAGTGTCTGTTCTGGGAATGATGAAGCATGCGGTCCTCCAATTATGACAATTGATTTTGGACATACTTTCTTTACAGTTTTTGCCATTTGTAAGGCATTATCAATTTGCCATGAAAACATGTTAGAAATTGCAACAACATCTGGATTTGAATCTTTGATATGTTTTCCTATTACATCATCTAAATCTCCAAAAATAAGGTCACCATTTGAAAGTTTTTGAATTAATCCACTGAGTCTGGCGTCATAAATTTCAATATCCCCTGGCCATCTCTTTTCCCTTAAATATGCAACCATATATAGAATGCCTAAAGGTAAGCTAATTGTGGGGCGATGGACGTCCTTTTTTTCAGACTTTATTGTTATGTTATGTTGGCAAAAAAGTATTTTCACGGGTAATTTTTTTAGTGCAGAGGAAGATCTTTATCTTTTTTAACGATTTGGTTTGAGAACTGCTATATCCTCATTACCCTCATTTTAACTTAAATCAAAAAATTGAATGATATCATTAGTCAATGATAACGGATATCACCTTCTAATCTATTAAAATCTTGTTGAACTATCCCGCTACTCACTAATTCTGTATTCCTAATGCTAAAGCAGATAAAATTTCAAAAAAGTATCCTTCCATAACTTAAACTTATGTGAATATCAGGAAATTACTTCTTTAGTTTATTTTTCTTTATATATCGTTTCGAGAAATAAGAAGATACTTTATTCATACTATCATCATCAAGCTTTGTATATCTCTTCAGCACTGCATAAATATACAAAACCAATCGATTAAATCTAGTGAGGAATCTCTTTGTTATACTATCATTGGGTGTAGCAACGTAGCGCGTTATTGTTATACGGTTAGCTTCTTTTGTTTTTTGATAATAATAAAGTGCAAGTGATCTTCTAGCAGAATTCTCGGGACAATTCAAAGGACTCGGGTGACCGTGATAGTCATTATCAGAGTTAGCAAATATGACGCATCTATTAAACTCAGGAGATATAGACTGAATCATTCTCCTATTCTTATAATCCCACAATTCCAAATTACCACCCCAACTCTTTTCATAGTCAGTGCTTAAGTACACTAATAAAGTAATTCTTCTTTTCCAATGCTTGTGCTTAGGAGGAGATTCTTCTTCAGTATGAATACTTAAGAATCCATTCTTTTCTGTTCTATGTAATCCTGCCCTGTCCAATTCGGGATCAACAAACATATCTTTCAATCCTGTCAACCCACTTAACCAACCAATGAAAGATGCGGATGAAAGCTCTTCAATGAGAGATTGTGTATTTCTCCCCATTAATGACCTGTCAGTAATACCGGTTTTAACTTGATTATTATGACTATAATCTATCCAATATTTTTGAGGTATTTCCTCATGTTCGGAGGCTATTAATCTAGCATAATTTTCTTTAAGAAAATCATCTATTAAAATATGCTTTATGACATTATCTTTTCCAAATTGTTCAGAAAAATTTGGATGAGCATTCTGCGATGAGAAATCTTGCACACCTCTTAATTTCAGCAAATCTAAGTATTTAAATTCAATCATATTAGAATCTTTGGTCATATTAAAATCTTTTGGCTATCTTTCAATCTGTTATCTTTTTATTAAATACCCTTTTAACTTTCAGTATTCAGTAAAGGTTTTCTCTGATTTTATCTCAACAATGAACTTGCCTCAATTAAAAGGTATCTGGGTTGATACTATTACTGTGAAAGAAATAATCATTGATCTGAATCAATAATTGTCTGATTTATATCACTCACAAGTGATTCCAGAGGAATTAAAAGATATGTAACTATTTTTATTATCTGAATCAATTTCTTTTAATCCATATAGAGGTGGAAGTAATTTTGCCAAATATTTCATTTCTTCCTCTGCATGGCGTTTTAAATCTATTGCACTCTGTTTATTAAGAACAAGTAGACGCGTTAAAAAAGTATTACCGATAAAACCCTCTAATGAGGAGATGGTTTTGTTTCCTTTACGCTTAGCAATATGTCCTAACCAAAATCGAGATCTCATTTCTGCCCCGCGTTCTGCAGGATTTGCAGGGTCATAGAATCCTAAGGGTTTACGTTGGGATTCTACGAGTTGCATATTCATGATCGCTTCTTCTGCATCATAAAGGCCCGAAGCTAAACCTGCCCGGGGATCACTTGAAAGACCTATTAATAAAGCGTTCATTCGTTCAATTTCAACTGCTTGATCATTGGTTATATCGGAGACAAATTCATTGAGAATGGGGTCGTAGGTTGACCCAGGCTGATCTCTAAGTTCCTCGACCATTTTTATTGCGCCGTCATGATGATTAATCATTAGTGTTAAAAAAAGTCGGTCAAAGTCTGTACTTTTTGACTCAGCGAGTTGAGTCATTTGTTCTGGAGTCGCCATACCAATCATAGTGTGGTGAGTGTGCTCTGAGTGTTCTGATGTAGGGTCAGGTACTTGCTCTTCACGTTTTTGTAACCAGCCCCGCATGAAACTGATTTCATCTTCCTGTGAAACATCAATGCGTCCAGCTAAGTCTAGAATTGTCTTGTTATTGGTGCTTTTCGCTGCAAGTCTTGACATCACTAGAGCTTGGTGATGATGGATAATCATGTCCCGCATGAAATCGACATCGGCAACCGTATATGAAGAATTGGCGATATTCACTGCTGTTTCTGCATCTATTTCTCGAGTGGCTTCGCCAGGAGCACCCGGCTGAACAATCGGAACTGCCGACATGGTATCAGTCGATATTAGCAGGCCACTCAACACTGTAATGAGAGTGACTGCTGAAAAAGTTTTAGAAAGATAGGTGTAGATTTTCATTGTTAGAGATTGCTTCTGCTTTAAAAAAAATAAGAATTGCTATTACTGTAGCCGACTATGCACCAAAGAGGCATAAAAAAAAGAATTAACAATTTCTATTCATGTAAAATAAAAAAAAACGGAAGTGTCATCCATAAAGCTAAGTATATCTTTCCGACTTTAAAATAAGGCCCTTCCCTAAGATACTAACAAAGATGAAAGGTAATAATCACATAACTCTAGTGAGAGGGCCGGTCGTTTTTACTAAAGGTTCTATAAACAATGAAGCAGTCCCGCAATTAGGACTTGCTTATATTTCTGGTTACTTACGTGCAAAGGGATATAAAACTACTCTCATAGACGCAAGTGCTGAAGGTCTAGGTAAAATATCTCCGTTAAAAGAATATCCTGGTTACAGTTGTCAAGGCTTATCTCCTAGTGAAGTCATATCCAGAATACCCAAACAAACGAGAGTCATTGGCTTTACAAGTATGTTTTCAGGTGAGTGGCCTGTCCTGAGAGACCTTATTATTCAAACAAGAGAGTCATTCCCTGAGACTCTGATAGTAGCAGGGGGAGAACATATAACTGCGCTCACAGAATACTGCCTTCGTGACTGCCCAGCTCTAGATGTGTGTGTCAGAGGTGAAGGTGAACACACCTTTTATCAACTTTTGGAAGCTTACCTGGAAAAAGGTAATTTTTTAGATGTACCTGGGATCGCTTACATAAATAAGACTTACTTAAACAAGGAAAGCCAGTATCAACAGAATGGAAACAAACCTCCACGGATGGAAGATATAAAGATCCCCTGGCCAGACTGGCCGGAAGGCTACCTTGAAAAGTTTTGGGGGGCAGGAAAATCTTATGGAGTTGCTACAGCGCGTGATATGCCTTTTATGTTATCGCGTGGTTGTCCGTTCCAATGTACTTTCTGTTCGAGCTCACAAATGTGGACTACAAAGTATAATTTTAGAGATTTGGATGATGTCATGGAGGAGATAAAATATTACATAAAGCGATATGACATTACTGCCCTTCAAATGTACGATCTTACTGCAATAATTAAGAAACAGTGGGCCATGGAGTTCTGTCATCGAATGATTGATGAGGACATTAAATTAAAATGGTCTTTGCCAGATGGCACTCGGAGTGAAGCATTAGATAAGGAAGTTCTTAGTTTGATGAAGAAATCTGATAACAATTATCTTGTGTATGCACCCGAGAGCGGTTCTCAAAGGACTTTAAAGAAGATAAAAAAAAGGGTCAAACTTAAACGCCTGATTGATTCAGTAATTGAAGCCAAACGGCTAGGTTTAACTGTTCGAACGAACGTAATTATTGGCTTTCCCCATGAGACTTGGTGGGACATCATTCAGACCATATTGTTTCAAATGAGGAATGCTATCAGGGGTGTAGATGATGTGACTATTTATATCTTTTCTCCTTATCCTGGCACCGAAATCTTTGATGATCTTACAAGTGCTGGTAAGGTCAAGCTGAATGACGACTACTTTTTAAAACTTACTTCCTTGAATGGCGACTACTTCACAACAAATTTAACAACGTTCAATGATAACGTCAGTGGGAGAATGCTTGGGGTGGTGCGTTTAGTAGCAGTTCTGGTCAACTATGCTATCAGTTATCTTCTTTATCCTCGACGCATCATACGTACTATTAGGAATATTTACTCTACTAAAGCAGCAACTGTTTTTGAGCATCGTCTGAAAGATTTACTCAATAGGAAGAAATTGCCAACAAACATCAATTAAATACAGAGTTATCAGTTGATTTTTTTAACAGGTTGGAGACCTTACTTACGAGTTGAGAAGGTAAACTTTTTTAATGTACAATAATTCTTGTAGGAGGGGTGTCATTGCTAAAGACACCACAATCGTTCCGAGTATAAACAGGGCGCCTCCTATTTTTAAATTAAAAAAATAATGAAATTTAGCGATACTATTATAGGCTCTATCATAATCGGTGTTTTGGTAGGAGGGGCTATTCTCCTTTCAGGGAGTGATGGACATGACAAAAAACACGCGCAAATCAAAATACTTAAGTCTCCTTCTGAAGGAAAAGGAGTTAGGGAGTTAATTCATAAAGAAATTATCATTGATGAAGACACTAAATCTGAAATGAAATTACATATTAATTCAGATGAAATAACCAAAGACTTGCCATCTGATATTGCAGCTACCGTGGAAGCGGAGAACGAGATCCGCAAACTAGAGCTGTTAAAGAGTTGTCATAAAGATCAACTTCTTGATTTAGTAAATTATTTAAAGCTGATGTCAACACCTTATCTTCGACAGCCGGGATTCTTAA
>Ga0187827_10007302_pt1 | contig 12343 bp, 8 predicted proteins | sample ETNtaG_39_FD_167969 | JGI IMG/M metagenome (GOLD analysis project Ga0187827, IMG submission 167969) | Marine microbial and viral communities from oxygen minimum zone, Eastern Pacific Ocean - ETNP2014_SV_150_PacBio MetaG (Illumina Assembly) | ecosystem: Environmental > Aquatic > Marine > Hypoxic... | reverse complement strand
GCCATTTTTTTCATAATTTCTAAAACTTGCTTTCTACTACAGATTCCATGATATAGCCAATTAGCAATATGTTGTGAAGATATTCTAAGTGTTGCTCTGTCCTCCATTAACCCAATGTTGTTTATGTCTGGCACCTTAGAACAGCCTACAGACTGATCAATCCAACGCACTACATAGCCCAAAATACCTTGTGCAGAATTTGAAATTTCTCTACTAATTTCTTCTACTGACCAGTTAATTCTATCTGCAATTGGAATAGTTAAAAGTTCAGAGAGTTTAGTTGGTTTTCTATTTAATAATTTTTTTTGTTTAGAAAAAACATCAACTTCATGGTAATGAAGTGCATGTAATGCTGCTGCTGTTGGACTTGGCACCCAAGCACAATTAGCTCCTGACAAAGGATGAGCAATTTTTTGTTTCATCATATTTAACATCAAATCTGGCATTGCCCACATTCCTTTGCCTATTTGTGCTTTACCTGAAAATCCACAAGAAAGACCAATATCTACGTTACTATTTTCATAAGCAATGATCCATTTTGATGATTTCATATCTCCTTTTTTAATCATAGGACCAGCTTCCATGGATGTGTGTATTTCATCTCCGGTTCTATCAAGGAAACCTGTATTTATAAAAAAAACTCTATTTTTTAATGATCTAATGCATTCTTTTAAATTTGCAGATGTTCTTCTTTCTTCATCCATTATTCCACATTTAATGGTAAATTCTTTTAAATTTAACGATTTTTCAACTTTCGCAAAAATTAAATTTGTGAAGGCCGCTTCCTCTGGTCCGTGCATTTTGGGCTTAACAATATAAATTGAATTAGTTCTAGAATTTCCTTTTCTTTTAAAATCATGAAGACAAGCAGCAGAAGTTATAAAAGCGTCAAGAATACCTTCTGGGCATTCTGACCCATCTTTTAAAAGAATAGCAGGATTAGTCATTAGGTGCCCAACATTTCTATTTAACAATAATGCTCTACCATGTAATTTAAATTTTTTACCAGTTGGAGATATATAATTTCGATCTGAATTTAATTTTCGAAAATGTTTTTTTCCGTTTTTTTCAAATTCAACGCTTAAGTTGCCCTTCATTAAATCTAACCAATTTTTGTATCCAAGAATTTTATCTTCCGCATCTACTGCTGTTACGCTATCTTCATGATCACAGATAGCCGATATAGCAGACTCTAAAAAAATGTCATGTATTGCTGCTTTATCTTGATTACCGTCTGGATTATTAACTTCAAGAGTCTCGTCGAAATCAAACGCAATATCTATATGAAGATTATTATTTGCCAATAAGAGAGAAGACAAGTTGTTAGATTTCTTAACGTAGCCTATAAATTGTTTTGGATTTTTTAGTTTTAGGTTTAATTTATTGTTATTAATTTTAGGAATTTCAGATATATCTTTCCAGCTTTTTTCTTTTAAAGGAAAATATTTATCCAAAAAATTTCGAGCATACTCTATTACTTTTTCTCCTCTGATAGGATTATAAGTTTTTCCACGAACAGCTCCTTTTGTTTCAGAAATTATGTCAGTACCATACAATGAGTCATAGAGGCTAACCCATCTTGCATTGCTTGCATTAAGAACATATCTTGCGTTTGAAATTGGCACGACTAGTTGAGGACCACAAATACTTGTTATTTCTTCATCAATATTTTTAGTTTTAATTTTGAAATTTTTTCCTATTTTTTTTAAATATCCAATTTTTTTTAAAAATTTTGTATATTTTTTTAAATTAAATTGTTCTCCTTTATTATTTTTATGCCACACATCAATTGCTTTTTGTAATTTTTCTCTTATTTCTAAAAGCTTTTTATTTTTGTCTGAAAGTTCGTGAACACATTTATCAAACTCACTCCAAAACTTTTCTTTAGTGATTTTTGTTCCGGGTAACAATTCAGAATTTACAAAAGTTACCAGCTTTTCTGAAATAGAAAGATTTTTAATTTTTATGTATTTTTCTCTCATTTGAACTAACATATAAGGTATATTTTTCTGAATAATATAACTTTTTGGTCACAAAACAGTCAATTTATTATTAATAATTTTAAAATAATTAACATTTTCTTGCCTCCTTTTGCATTATAAACAATATAAGAAAAATATGAAAAATTATTTAAATTTTGAATCTGAAATTAAAAATTTAGAAGTAGAGCTCGACAAACTTAAAGATCCTTATAATCAAGAAGGTTTATCAGAAGTTGATACTCAAAATATTTCCAAACTACAAAATGAAATAGATACAAGACTGAAAAATATTTATTCAAACTTAGATCCTTGGCAAACAACTCTTGTTGCTAGACATGAAGACAGACCCAAAGCAAAGCATTTTATAGATAATCTTTTTGAAGATTTTATTTCTCTTTCTGGCGATAGATTTTATGGTGAAGATCAATCAGTAATATGTGGATTTGCAAAATTTGAAAACAAATCAGTTTTGGTAATTGGACAAGAAAAAGGAGAGAATCTTGAAACAAGAATTGAAAGAAATTTTGGAATGATGAGGCCAGAAGGCTATAGAAAAACAATAAGACTAATGAAGCTAGCAAATAAATTTAAAATTCCAGTAATATCTTTTGTAGATACTCCAGGAGCATACCCGGGTGTTGGAGCCGAAGAAAGAGGCCAAGCAGAAGCAATTGCTAGATCAATAGAATGTTGTATGGAATTAACTGTACCAACAATATCAATAATTATTGGAGAAGGTGGATCGGGAGGAGCAATAGCTTTGGCTTCTTCTAATAAAGTTTTAATGTTAGAAAATGCAATTTATTCAGTAATATCACCAGAGGGATGTGCCACAATATTATGGAGAGATCCAAAAAAAACATTAGAAGCCTCTAAAGCAATGAAATTATCTTCTAAAGATCTTTTTGATTTAAAAATAATTGATGAAATTATTTCAGAACCTTTAGGTGGAGCCCATAGAGATAAAGATTTAATTTTAGATAATGTTAGAAATTCGATTAGGAAAAATTTAGATTTTTTTTCAAATATGGATAAAGAAGAGATTTTATTACAAAGAAAAAATAAATTTTTGTCTATAGGCAGAAATGAAGGTTTTGCACCTAGTTCAAAATTATCAGATAACTTGCTCATGAAAACTAATATTATTGATAAATTTGTTAACAAGTTTTCTTTTTTGAAAAAATATTTAATTTATTTTTTATTTTTAGCAATATTAGTTACTATTTTTTTTGCCGCATCATAGAGAGCCATGGCAGTGCTTGTATTTTTTTCCTGAATTACAAGGACACGGCTCGTTTCTTCCAATTTTTTTAAAAGAAACATCATTGATTGTATTATTTTCAATTGGCTCTTGTTTTTCTTGAACAACTTCAAGATTTAATAAGACAGTAACCAAATCAGATTTTAGTTTAAATAATAAGTTTTCAAATAATGAATAAGCTTCTTTTTTATATTCTACTAAAGGATCTCTTTGACCATATGATCTTAGGCCCACAACTCCTCTCAATTGTTCCAAGTATTGAATATGGGATTTCCAATTTTGATCAATAAGTTGTAACAAAATTCTTTTTTCTAATTCTAAAGTTTGATCTTTGCCTAATATTTTTTCTCTTTCCGATCTTTTTTTAAAAAATTTGTCTTTAATTTCATTTTCAAAATTTTCTTCGTTTAAATCTAGAATTGAACCAATTTTATTATCGTTAAACGATTTTCCTAAAATCGATTTTATTTGAATTGAGCTTTCGTTATTTTTATCTTTTGTTAAGTTTAATTTTTTTAATTCTTTTAATTTAATTATAATTTCATTTAGAAATTCATCTGAATAATCAAATGAATTTTTACTAACAATTATATTGTTTCTTTGACTAAATATCACTTTTCTTTGATCGTTAAGCACGTTATCAAATTTTAGCAAAGTTTTTCTAATATCAAAATTTCTTGCCTCAACTTTTTGTTGCGCTCTTTCCAGCGCTTTATTAATCCAAGGATGATCAATACTTTCACCGTCTTTTAATCCAAGTTTTTCAAGTATGCTGTTCATGGACTCAGAACCAAAAATTCTCATCAAATCATCTTGAAGACTTACATAGAAAATTGAGTTTCCTTCGTCTCCCTGCCTTCCAGAACGTCCTCTTGCCTGATTATCAACTCTTCGACTTTCCATTCTTTCAGTTCCAATTACATATAAACCACCCAAAGATTTAATTTCTTCCTTTTCATTATTATTTTTAGAGGATTTTCCTCCTAATTTTATATCCACACCTCTTCCTGAAATGCTAGTTGTAATTATTATTGAATTTTTCTTACCAGCATTTAAAATAATTTCTGCTTCCTTTTCATGATTTTTAGCATTTAACACGGTATGATTTATTTTTTCTTTATTTAGCAAATTAGAATAATGCTCAGATTTATTTATGTTTGCTGTAAAAACTAACAAAGGTTGTCCCGTTTTATTACATTCAAGTATTTTTTTTATAATTGCATCATCCTTTTCTTTTGAGGATCTAAAAATTTGGTCATTCCAATCTTTTCGTATCATTTTTTTATTTGTTGGAATTATAATTACTGGAAGTTTATAAATTTCAAAAAATTCTTCAGATTCAGTTGCTGCTGTTCCCGTACAACCTGCAAGTTTAGAATAAAGCTTAAAATAATTTTGATAAGTTATTGATGCAAGTGTTTGATTTTCGTTTTGTATCTCAACTCTTTCTTTTGCCTCTATACTTTGGTGAAGTCCGTCTCCAAATCTTCTTCCTGGTAATTGCCTTCCAGTTTGTTCATCTATTATGACAACCTGCCCATCTTTAACAATATAGTCTCTGCCATTTTCATACAAATGGTTTGCTCTTAGGGCTTGATTTACATGGTGCACCAAATGCAAATTGTCTGGATCATAAAAATTATTATTTTTTAGAATTCCTGCATTTGATAAAATTTTTTCTATATTATCTATTCCTTGATTAGTTAACAAAACATTTTTATCTTTTTCATCAATTTCAAAATCTTCTTTTTTTAAATTTTTGGTTAGTTTGTCTACAGCAAGATATTGATTTGTTTTGTCTTCTACTCCTCCTGAAATAATTAAAGGCGTTCTAGCTTCGTCAATTAAACACGAGTCTATCTCATCTACAATTGCATAGTTGTGTCCTCTTTGAACCATAGATTCAAATGAAAATTTCATGTTATCTCTTAGATAGTCAAAACCTAATTCACTGTTTGTTGCATAAGTAATATCACAGTTATAATTTAATTTTCTTTCTTCATCAGTTTGATCATTATTAATATAACCAGCTGTTAGACCTAAAAAATTATAAATTCTTTTCATATTTTCACAATCTCTTTTTGCTAGGTAGTCATTAACAGTAACTATGTGTACACCTTTTTTTGATAGTGCATTTAAATATGCCGCTAAAACGATCGTTAAAGTTTTTCCTTCTCCAGTTTTCATTTCAGCAATTTTATTTTCGTGAAGGACAATTCCTCCAATAATTTGAACATCAAAGTGTCGTTCATTAGTTGCTCTTTTTGATGCTTCCCTCACCAAAGCAAATGCCTCAGGCAGTATTTTGTCTAAAGAGACTCCATTGCTAATTTGTTCTATTAATTCCTTGGTTTTTTGTGGAAAAGATTGATCATCCAACTTAATTATTTCTTCTTCTAAATCACTAATTTTTTTTGTAGTTTTTTTTAGTTTATCCAGTTCTTTTTGGTTACTAGATTTAATGATCTTTGATAAGAAATTTAGTGGATTGAGCATTTAATAAATATATTGTTTTATAATTTAAATATAGAGTTTAATATAGTAACTAAATTAAATTTTTAAATAGCATGGCAATTAATCTAAATAATTTATTTAGTTCAATAAATAAAAACTCAAAAATGGGTGATTTTCAGGACCTTGAACATATTGATGGTTTGTCGATATCAACTACAAGTGCTAATTTATATTCAAAACAAAGAGATGATTTAGTTTTGTTTTATTTTAGAAACGGAGCAAATCATGCATCAGTTTATACACAATCGAAATTAATTTCAGAAAATATAAAGTGGAATTTAAAAATTAATAAAAAAAAAATTAAAGCCTTGTTAATTAATACGAGAAATGCAAATGCTTTTACTGGAAAAGATGGTTTTAAAGCTTTAAAAATTTTAGCTGATGATTTGTCGCAAGAATTAACTCAAAAGCAAAAAAGTGACGAAGAAATTCCTGCAAAAATTGAATCAGATGAAATTTTGTTTGCATGCACAGGAACGATAGGAGAAATTTTTCCTACTGAAAAAATTAAAAAAAGCATTCCAGATTTAATAAAAAAAATCAGATACACACAAAATAAATACGTATGGATGAAAGCATGCATGGGTATTTTGACAACTGATTTAAAGCCAAAACTTGCAATGGAAGAATGTTATATTGGAAATAAATTGGTAAAAATTTACGGAATTGCAAAAGGTTCAGGAATGATTTTTCCAAATATGGCAACAACATTAGGATTTGTATTTACAGATGCAACAATTTCTTCATCAATTTTAAAACAATTATTAAAAGAAAATATACAAAAAACATTTAATGCAATTTCCTGTGACGGTGATACAAGCACCAACGATATGCTTTCTATTTTTGCAACAGGAGAAGTTGCAAACTCAAACTTAAACAGCGTTAAAGATAAAAAATTATCTCATTTTAATTCATCTCTATTTAATGTTCTTCTAAATCTTGCAAAAAGAGTCGCTGCAGATGGAGAGGGAGCTTCAAAATTTATTTCAATCAAAGTAAAAAATTGCAAAACAGAAGAAGATGCAAAAAAAATAAGCTTTTCAATTGCGAACTCACCACTGGTAAAAACAGCTATTGCAGGAGAAGATCCTAATTGGGGAAGAATTATTATGGCAATTGGTAAAGCAAATGTAAATTTAAATCCAAATAAAATAGCAATTAAATTTGGAAATATAACAATTATTGAAAATGGTAAATTATCAAATTCTTATGATGAAACTGAAGCAGCAGATTATATGAAAGGAGAAAAAATTGATTTATTAGTAAATTTAAATTTAGGAAAAAAAGAATTTACTTCTTATACGATGGATTTAACAAAAAAATATATTGAAATTAATTCGGACTATAGGACTTAGAAGAGTTGAAATTATTAATTTAATATTTAAATTACATAGCATGATAAAATATAAATTATTATGTAAAAATTGCTCACAAGATTTTGATAGCTGGTTTGCATCATCAAAGGAATTTGAGAAACTAAAAAAGTCAAAGTTTATAAATTGCTCTAATTGTAACTCTTTTAAGATTGATAAATCTTTAATGGCTCCTTCAATTGTCAACAAAAAAAATGAAAATAATAATTTAAATTCAAAAAAACATTCAGAAGTTAAAAAAAAATTAAAAGAATATAAAAATTTTATCAAAAAAAATTTTGAATATGTTGGTGATAATTTTACCTATGAGGCAAGATCAATTCACTATAACAATAAAAAAAAAGATAAAGGTATTTATGGAAATGCATCAGAAAAAGATATTAAAGAGTTATCAGAAGAAGGAATTGAAACAGAAAATATACCTTGGATAAATGATAATGAAAATTAAATTTTTTTGAACTGAGTTATATAATTTACCGAGTCATCTTTGGTAATAATCCATTCATTTTTCAAAACATTGAAATTAACCCCGTCGATTTTTATTAATTTTAAGTTATTTTTTTTTCCAAATTCAATTAATTCTTCAGGTTTTACAAACTTATTCCATTCATGTGTCCCAATTGGTAGCCATTTTAAAATGTATTCTGCTCCAACTATAGCAAAAATATATGATTTAAGAGTTTTATTTAAAGTAGAGATAAACATCAGACCATTTTTATTTAAAAGCAATGCACTTTTTTTTAAAAAAAGATCTAAATCATCTACGTGTTCTACTATTTCCATATTTAAAATTACATCAAATTTTTTTTTTAAATTTATTTTTTCTGGAGAGGAGCACAAATAATTAATTTTTAAGTTATTTTTTTTAGAATGATATGAGGCAACATTTATATTTTTTTGCGAAGCATCAATTCCAGTAACTTTTGCACCCAGTCTACACATTGGTTCAGACAATAAACCTCCACCACAGCCAATATCTAGAAGCTCAATATTTTTAAGAGGCAGAAGTTCAGACTTTATATTAAAGTGTGCAATGACTTTTTTCTTAATATAATTTATTCTTAAGGGATTAAACTTGTGTAAAGGCTTAAACTTGCCCTCTGTATTCCACCATTCATCAGCTATTTTTGAAAATTTTTCAATTTCTTTTTTATTTATAGTGCTCATAATTGATTGATAGTTGACATTACAATTAAGATGTATTTTATCAACATAATTTATTTAAATAAAAAAATTAAGATCAATGAAAATTGTAGTACTAAAATTTGGAGGGACCTCTGTAGGCTCAACAGATAGAATAAAAAAAGTTTCAGAAATAATTGTTTCATACGTTCAAAAGAAATATAAAGTGATTGTTGTTTCTTCTGCAATGAGTGGAGTAACAAATGATTTAGTAAAAAAATCAAAGAAAATTTCTAATGAATTTGCATCAGATGAGTATGATGTTTTGGTTTCTGCTGGAGAGCAAATGTCATGTTCATTGATTGCAGGAAGGTTAAATCATTTAGGATATAAATCTAGGTCATGGCTGGGTTGGCAAATTCCAATTTTGACAGAAGGAAAGCATTCTTCTTCAAGAATTCAAAAAATATATAAAAAAAATATTATAAAATATTTAAAATTAGGTGGGATTCCTATTGTTGCAGGTTTTCAGGGTATTAACTCTAAAAATAGAATAACTACCGTTGGTAGAGGAGGAACTGACGCTAGTGCTATAATGCTTGCAAGATTTTTTAAAGCAGAAAAATGTATAATATATACAGATGTTGATGGAGTTTATACTACCGATCCAAATACAATAAAAAAAGCAAAAAAAATAAAAGTAATTTCATATGAAGAAATGCTTGAGATGGCTTCTAGTGGAGCAAAAGTCATGCAGCCACACTCAATTCAGGATGCTAGATTAAATAGAATTGATATTGAGGTTAAATCCTCATTTAAAAAAATTTCAGGAACTTTAATTACAAAAAGAAAAAATATTTTTAGCAGTAAAATAATTCGAGGAATATCTTTTTCAAAAAATGATGCAAAAGTAACTTTGATTGGAGTAAAAGACAAACCGGGTATTGCAGCCGCTATATTTGAACCTCTTTATAAAAACTCTATAAATGTTGATATGGTTGTTCAAAATATATCGCCTAATGGAAAGGAAACAGACTTAACTTTTACAATTAAATCTGAAAATTTAAATAAAACTCAAAAGTTATTAAAAAAAAGCAAAAAAATTAGTTTTAGAAAAATTATTGTAGACACCAAAGTTTCAAAAGTATCTATTATTGGAGTTGGAATGATTACTACTCCAGGTGTAACTTACAGAATGTTTAATGCCTTAGCAAAAAAAAATATAAATATTATTGTAATTTCAACATCAGAAATTAAAATATCAGTATTAGTGAATAGAAAAGATTTAAATAAAGCAATAATAGCTTTACATAAAGAGTTTAATTTAGAAAAATAAATCAAAATCATGAGTATTAGGCCTTTTAGGGATATAAAGCGAAGAGTCACAAAAGTTATTAAAGTAGGGAATGTTAAAGTCGGTGGAAACAACCCTATTTCAGTTCAGTCTATGACAAACACTTTGACAAAAAATGTTAAAGAAACTTTAAATCAAATTAGTAAAATCTCAGAAGTTGGAGGTGAGATTGTAAGGGTTTCTTGTCCGGATGAAGAATCAACTAGTGCTTTAAAAGAAATCACAAAGCATTCTCCCATTCCAGTAGTTGCCGATATTCACTTTCATTTTAAAAGAGCCATAGAGGCTGCAGAGAATGGTGCAGTTTGTTTAAGAATCAACCCTGGTAATATTGGTGATAAAAATAAAATTGCACAAGTTATTTCCGCAGCAAAAAATAATAATTGTTCAATAAGAATAGGAGTAAATTCTGGTTCATTAGAAAAAGATATCTTGGAAAAATTTAAAGAACCCTGTCCTGAAGCTTTAGTAGAAAGTGCAATTAGAAATATTAAAATTTTAGAAGATTTAGATTTTTTCAATTTTAAAATAAGCGTTAAATCTTCAGATGTATTTTTGTCTATAAAAGCATACAGAGAACTTTCAAAAGTTACGGACTATCCATTACACCTAGGAATTACAGAAGCAGGAAGTTTTATTCCTGGCAGCATAAAGTCTTCTATAGGTTTAGGAAATTTATTATTAGATGGAATTGGTGACACAATTAGAGTTTCGCTTTCAGATGATCCAGTTGAAGAGATTAAAGTAGGTAATGAAATTTTAAAATCACTAAATCTGAGGAATAGGGGAATTAAGATAATTTCTTGTCCATCGTGTGCTAGACAAGGTTTTCATGTTATAGACATTGTTAAAATTTTAGAAGAAAAGTTGTCTCACATTAAAGCTCCAATAACTCTTTCGATCATAGGATGTGTTGTTAATGGCCCTGGCGAGGCTGCACAAGCGGATATTGGAATAACTGGAGGTGGCAAAAATAGCAACATGCTTTATTTAAAAGGGGTTCAAACTGAAAAATTAAGTAATAAAGACATTATTTCAAAGGTAGTCAAATTGGTTGAAAAAAAATCTGAAGAAACTGAAACAAAGTAAAAATGATTCCAATAAAAAAAGTTGAAGAACTAATATTAAGGCACAAAAGTCTTGAAGGAGAATTATCTTTAGGGAATATAGATAAAAAATTATTTGCTGCAAAATCAAAAGAATATTCTGATCTTAACGAAATAATAAATCAGGCACAAAAATATCTAAATTTTGAAAAAAATAAAAAGGATTTAGAAAAATTAATTGAGGATATTAATAGCGACAAAGAAATAAAAGAAATAGCGAGGATAGAATTAGATCAGCTGATTAAAGACAATGAATTAAATGAAAAAAAAATTAAATTATTTTTACTTCCGAAAGATGATGCAGATTCAAAAAATGCAATAATTGAAATAAGAGCTGGAACAGGAGGCTTGGAAGCAAGTTTATTTGCATCAGATTTATTTAAAATGTATGAAAAGGTTTCTCACAAAAAAAAATGGAATTTAGAAATAATTAGTATTTCAAAAAGTGAAGCTGGAGGCTTAAAAGAAGTAATAGCAAACATAAGGGGAAAGAATATTTATTCTCTTTTAAAATACGAAAGTGGTGTCCATAGAGTTCAAAGAGTACCCGATACAGAAACACAAGGAAGAGTTCATACATCTGCGGCAACGGTCGCGGTATTGCCAGAAGCAGAAGAAGTTGATGTAAAGATTGAAGAAAAAGATTTAAGAATTGATGTTTTTAGAAGTAGCGGTCCAGGAGGACAAAGTGTAAACACGACAGACTCTGCTGTCAGAATAACTCATATTCCAACAGGAATTGTAGTTAGTCAGCAGGATGAAAAATCACAAATTAGAAATAGAGAAAAAGGATTAAAAATCCTTAGATCTAGAATATATGAATTGGAAAGACGAAAGATAGATGAAGCAAGATCAAAAGATAGAAGGAGCAAAATAGGAACAGGAGACAGATCAGAAAGAATAAGAACTTATAATTTTCCCCAAGGAAGAGTTACGGATCATAGAATAAATCTTACTTTGCACAAACTTGAAGAATTTATGCAAGGAGAAATATTTGAAGAAATGATTGAAAGTTTAACTATACAGGCTCAAGAGGAAGAATTAAGTAAATTAAATTAAAATGAAATATCAAGAAATACTTAATAAAGGGTCAAAAATATTAAAATTAAATAATATAAAATCTTATAATTTAGATAGCGAAATTTTATTATCATTAACTCTGGAATTAAATAGATCTCAATTACTTTTAAGCTTAGACAAGAAAATAGAAAATCAAGAAAAATTTTTTTTTTTTAATTTTATTGAAAGAAGAAGCAAAAATGAGCCTATAGCTTATATTGCTGGTTATAAAGAATTTTGGAAAAATAAATTTAAAGTTGATAAAAATGTATTAATACCTAGGCCAGATACAGAAACTATAATTGAGCAAGTTCTAAATGAATTGGACATCAATTCTTCAAAAAAAATTTTAGATATTGGCACGGGATCTGGGTGTATTATAATTTCAATACTTAATGAAAGAAAAAAATGTTTTGGAGTTGGTATAGATATTTCTAAAAATGCAGTAAAATTAGCAAAATATAATGCAAAAATACAACACATTGACAATAGAGTTAAATTTTTAAACTCTGATATTGACAATTTTTATGGAGACAAATATGATCTAATCATATCCAATCCTCCTTATATTA
>Ga0187827_10007300_pt1 | contig 12346 bp, 11 predicted proteins | sample ETNtaG_39_FD_167969 | JGI IMG/M metagenome (GOLD analysis project Ga0187827, IMG submission 167969) | Marine microbial and viral communities from oxygen minimum zone, Eastern Pacific Ocean - ETNP2014_SV_150_PacBio MetaG (Illumina Assembly) | ecosystem: Environmental > Aquatic > Marine > Hypoxic... | reverse complement strand
CAATCTTCTGTCTTTTGGATTTAAAATCCGGATCAATTGCTAATATATCTGAATCAGTTATTGGTTGTATACTTGTTTGTGGAGCCGATGCACTTGGTTGCGGAGTAGGTGCACTTGGTTGTGGAGCCGATGCACTTGGTTGTGGAGTAGGTGCACTTGGTTGTGGAGTAGGTGCACTTGGTTGTGGGGCTACATTCACTACCGGTTTTAGAACAGGTTTACCTTCTGTGTTTAAATTAAACCAATTATAACATATATTACAGTGAACTTCTGTTACTCCTCCAACAGTCACTTTCTGTATTCTTCCTGCAGTATCTTCCTTACATATAGGACATAATAACAACATTTTCTAACTATTCTTTGATTATTCGATTATTTATTTTTATTGTACAACAAAGAGTTTATTTTGAATAACTGTTTATTTTATTTATGGATTTAGGTTTAACTAATAAAGTTGCTATTATCACTGGAGGAAGTGCAGGTATAGGGAAAGCCACTGCTCTAAATTTATTACAAGAAGGTGCTAAAGTTGCAATATGTGGAAGAAGAACTAAATTACTTGAAAATACAAAAACGGAATTTTATAAAAAAAGTGGAAAATCAATTCTTACAGTAAAAGCTGATGTTAGTAAAGAAAGTGATGTTAAATATTTTATTAATAAAGTTATTGATGAATTTGATACTGTTGATATTCTTATAAATAACGCTGGAAAAAGAAATGCTTACTCTTTTGAAAATGTAACCAATGAAAAATGGAATGAAGATTTTAATTTAAAATTTTACGGTGCAGTTTGGATGTGCAAATATACACTACCAATAATGAAAAAAAATAGAAATGGTCGAATAATTAATATTACTACAATTCAAGGTAAACAACCTTCTAAATCTTCTGTGCCAACATCTATAACACGTGCTGCTGGTATCGCATTTACTAAAGCCCTTTCAAATGATTATGCTCAATATAACATTCTAGTTAATACTGTTTGTTTGGGATTTGTTAAAAGTGATCAATGGGTCACAAGTAAGAAGTTAGACTTTCCAGATTTGACACAAAAACAATATTATGATAATATAGGAAAAGGAACTCCTTTAGGAAGAATTGGTGAAACTGAAGAAGCGGCTGATTTAATCACTTATTTGGCTTCAGAACGTTCTAGTTACATAACAGGTACTGCTATTAATCTAGATGGTGGGCTATCTGCTGTAGTATAAACTATACTAATTAAAATCTCTATTCTTGAATAATTTATCTACTGCTTTTTCTACATTTTCGCGATTTTGCTCATCTGTATATATTCTTATTATGTCCATAAAACCTGCAATTTCTTTTAACAATGGCAATTCTGAAATTGGTTTAATTTCATATGTTTTTCCTACTGAATTATTTGAAACTAAAGTTAATGATGTTAAATTCTGACGTTTAGATGTATAAGGTACAGAAGGTGTAGCTGAAACATCTAAATAAATATTATCATAATCAACATCTGCTATATTTGCTAATTCATTTGTTATTTCTTCTCTTATCTTCTTTTGTGTAAAAATATTTTTGATTATTCTATCATTTCCTTGACCAACTTTCTCATAAACACATTTAATTAATTTTCGATTTGTGTAATCAATTGCTAATGATTTAGCCAAATTTAAATGTGGTTTACCTTGAGTATCTAAATTTGTTAAATTGTTTAATATTATTTCATCTGTTAATTTCAGATATTCGTCTAATTGATCAATTTTTGTTAAATTTAATTCTTTATCTGCTAATTGCATTGCTTTAATTAACATAACTTCTCCAGCCCTCACACTTCTATGAAAATACACTGCTCGAAACATTTCATATCTTCCTATAGCCAATGCTTCAAAAGCATATAACGCTGCTTTATCAAGTGCTAATTTATCATTTATAATCTCCATTGAATCTATAACTCGATGAACATCTACTTTTCCATATTCAACTCCAGTAAAATATGAATCTCTTAATAAATAATCCATTGTATCTACACTTAATCCCCCACCTATTACATCATTAATATATTGAGGTTTCTTATCACACGAAGCTGTAGATAATTTTGAAATTATGTTTAAATCATAAGAATTAGTTTTTAATATATCTGCAATTTTTGTTTCTTTAATAATTTTTTCTGTCATATCCTCATGAGTTTTGTTTTCTTTCACATCTATTACTTCCTCAAAAATATGTGAAAACGGACCATGACCTATATCATGAAGTAAAGCTGCTACACGTATTTCTTCTATTATTGTATTTATCTCTTCTTTTTTACCTGATATTTTAGGTCTTAATCTTTGACCCACTAATCCTGATAAGTGACAACAGCCAATTGCATGTTCAAAACGTGAATGTTGTGCTCCTGGATATGTTAAATGAGCTCCAGCTAATTGTTTAATACGTCTTAATCTCTGAAATTCTTGCGTATCAATTAGAGATTTTTCTATATCTGTTAAATGAATATAACCATGAATTGGATCCCTTAATTCTAAATCTTCATTCATTTAATTTATTAATTAAAAAATTAGGTTATAAGAGTGTTGGAATTTAATTATTATTCAAAATTTATATTTTTAATGATTTTTATTAAATTATTATTTACTGTTTTTACACTATCACTAGAGTTAACAATATTAATTGTTCCATAAGAATAATATTTATTTAATTTCAAATAAATATCTTGAACATTTTTTAAGAAATTATTTTTTTCATATAAATCATTTTTCTCTTTCATATTTTTACTTCTTTTATCAAGTATCTTGATTGGCATATTAAGTATAATTATATTATTTGGCTGTATTATTTTTTTTTCAAATTCAAGTATTCGTTTATGATCAATTCCTACTGCTTTTTGATAAGCTATATTACTTTCAGTCCATCTGTCTGCTAAAACCACATGTTGTTTGTTTATATTTAACCAATTTATCACTTGATTATTATACTGAGCTCTATCTAGTGACCATAAAATCCATGCATAATCAGGAGATAATTTTCCACTAATAGAAAATTTACTTTCTTTTCCTAAATAAGCGCTAATTAATGAACCAATATATGTAGTATATGTTGGTAAAGATATTTTCAATACTTTTTTTTGCATTTTTAATAATACTTTATAAATTGATGTGATATTTTTTAATTTATTTGGGTTAAAACATTGTGTTGTTTTACCTGTTTTATCAATACCTGTTATAACTATAAATCCTGCAGTGTTAGATTTTGTTGAATTTTTTACTAATTGATTTGTTGAATTTAAGAAATTTTTTAAAATAACCTTTGGAATGGAGCTATTGTTATCTAATTTGGTTTTAAGTTCTATTAAATTTCTTGAGTTAACATATTCTTCAGTAATCTTTAATATGTTTTCTAATTTTTTTGCTGAAATCTCCTTAGGCATTTTAACCTCTTTTATTATATTTTATTTCATTGTTGGTAATGTGATATCTTTTTGATGTTGATATTTTCCTTTTTTATCTGCATAACTTATTTTACATAATTCGTCCGCCTTCATAAACACTGCTTGTGATATTCCTTCATTAGCATAAACTTTAGCTGGTAAATCTGTTGTATTTGATATTTCTATTGTCACAATTCCCTCCCATTCTGGTTCTAATGGAGTCACATTAGTAATAATTCCACATCTTGCATATGTTGAACGACCTACACATATTACTAATATCTCTCTTGGAATTCTAAAATACTCTATAGATTTTGCTAAAGCAAATGAATTTGGCGGTATTATTGCATATTCACCCTTATATTCTTCAAACCTTGTTTTTCCAATATTTTTTGGATCTATTATTATTTCTTCTTGATAACTTTTTGTAGGTATAAGAAATTTGTTTGAGAGTGTCATGTCATATCCATAACTTGATAATCCTTTTTTATTAAAAGGTTCTATCATTCCTTTTTTTGCGTATTCTTCTATTTTCCAATCAGGTAAAATCATTTATAATTTAATTAATTGTATCAAATTTAAATATTAACAATTTTTTTATTAAAAAGATTTATTGCATAAATAATATTACTTTATTGTTGATAGAATATATAGAAAATAGATTACTTAAACCCAGATCTATAGAAAAACGTCAATATCAAGTTACACTTGCTGATAAATGTTTTAAAGAAAATTTATTAGTTGTACTTCCAACTGGGTTAGGTAAAACTACTGTTGCACTTCTTACTATAAGTAAATTTATTTCTATTAACTCTGATAAACAACATCTTTTTCTAGCTCCTACTAAACCTTTAACAAATCAACATTATAAATTCTTAAAAAACAGTCTTAATATAGATGAAGAAAACATCACCTCAATTACTGGTGAAGATTCTTTAAAAACACGGAAATCTAATTGGACTAAAAAAATTATATGTGCTACTCCACAAATTGCTTGTTCTGATATATCTAAAGGTTTATTCAAATTATCTAATTTAGCACTAGTTATATTTGATGAAGTTCATCGTGCTGTTGGTAATTACGCGTATGTAAAATTAAACTCTTATATTACTTCATTTCCAAATCAAATTAGAATTATTGGACTTACTGCATCATTACCTCATCAAGAAGTGAAGATTAAAGAGATTATGAAAAATTTATCTATAGCAAAAATTGATATTAAAACTAATCAAAGTCCAGATGTTATTCCGTTTATACAAAATACTGATATTGAATGGGTTAAATTAGTATTACCTGATTATATAAATAAAATTCGTGATTATATTAAACAAGCTTTAAATGTTAGAATTCAAGTTTTAAAAAAACACAGATTAATAAACACAAGTTTTGTTTCTCATTCTACTTTGTTAAAATTAAGAACTGATGCTAGACTTAGTGGAAATAAAGTTCTATGGAAAGAATTATTAAATTCTATACGTCTTAACCATGCTTTGAATCTAATTGAAACTCAAAGTGTATATTCTTTTGTTCACTACTTTGAAGATCTATTTGAGAGTTGGAAAGGAAATGATTTGAAGTCTGATGATACTGTATTACGAGCTTATAATTACTCTATTTCATGTTTTAACAATCAAACTGAACATCCTAAAATTAACAAATTAAAAGATATATTGTTTAATCTGAATGATAATGATAAGGTTATAGTTTTTACTAGTTATCGTGCTTCAGTTGAAGTTATATGTGAACATTTAAAAAATACACAAATTAAATTTGAACGTTTAATAGGTAAAGCCGGTAAAACAGGTCAAAATCAAAAGAAACAAGCTAGTGTATTAGAGGGTTTACAAAATGGTGAATTTAATGTTTTAATAGCAACTCAAATTGGAGAAGAAGGATTAGATGTTGCTGAATGTAATCATGTTATCTTTTATGATAACGTACCTAGTGCTATTCGTTATGTGCAAAGAAGTGGAAGAACCGGAAGAAATTCTCCAGGTAAAATTCTAGTATTAATGTCTGAAGGAACTCGTGACGAAGCATATTATTGGTCAGCAATTAGAAAAATGAAAACTACCGCTAATACTATTAAGAATATTGATAAAACTACATCTACTAAAGAAAAAAATAAAGAAAAATTTAAAGGACCGTTAGATAAATATGTTAAATCTACTACCACTCCTGTTATTTATGTTGATTCACGTGAAAACATCTCTTTAGTTAATCAATTTAAAGAATATGATATTACTGTTGAAATTAAAACATTATCTGTTGGAGATATAATTATTTCTGAAGATGTTGTTATTGAAAGAAAAAAAATGGAAGATTTCGCTAAATCACTTATTGATGGTAGATTGTTTAAACAATTAATATCTATGAAAAATAATTACGTTAAACCTGTTTTAATTATAGAAGGCAACGCTCTTTTAGGTTCAATCTCTAAAGAATCCTATTATGGAGTATTAGCTAGTATAATTGGAGATTTTGAAATATCCATAATAACAACTAAAGATGAACGTGAAACATCAGAATTTATTTATTATATTGCTCGTCGAGAACAATTAGATCAAAAAAAAGACGTTAAGATACGTTTTGGTAAAAAACCTTCTAACATAAATGAAATTCAAAAATATGTTGTGGCAGGAATTCCAGGAATTAATACTGCAATGGCTGATAAACTACTTAAAAAATTTCGTAATTTACAAAATCTATTTAATGCAGATATAACGACTTTAACATCCATAGATGGCGTAGGTAATAAAACATCCTCTAAAATTAAAGAGATTTCTACACATGATTACGATGAATAATTATAAATTATGTTTATTTTAATTTAATTTTTCCAATTTTGTAGTAAATTAGTTAGTAATCTTACACATATTCCTGTAGCTCCTTTTGTTAGATAAGATTTTTTTGGAGTTGTTTCTTGAATCCAAGCTGTACCTGCAATATCTAAATGAGCCCAAGGATATGTTTCAACAAATTCTGCAAGAAAAGCAGCTGCTGTAATTGTACCTGCGCCTTTTATTCCAGTGTTTCTTATGTCTGCTATGTCACTTTTAATCTGACTTGTATATTCTTCCCACATTGGTAATTGCCATACTTTTTCACATGTGTTATTTCCAGCTTTGATTATCTTATCAATTAATTTTTGATTATTACCCATTAAACCACTTGCAGCATTTCCAAGTGCTACTATACATGCTCCTGTCAAAGTTGCTAAATCTATTATTGCTTGTGGTTTCCATTTTGTTGAATAAGATAATGCGTCACCTAATATCACTCTACCTTCTGCGTCTGTATTTATTATTTCAGCCGTTTTTCCATTCGAGAATTTCAGAATGTCTCCTGGTTTATATGCTCTTCCACCTGGTAAATTTTCAGTCGCAGGTATCACTCCAATTACATTCAGTGGTAAATTTAATTTTGAAATAGTTACCATCGTACCTATTACTGTTGCGCCTCCAGATTTATCATATTTCATTTCTTCCATTTTTGATGAAGGTTTTATTGATATTCCACCACTATCAAACGTAACTGCTTTTCCTACTATAACTATTGGTTTCACATTATTTGTAGCATTATTATGTTTAATTATTATTAGTTTCGCGGTTTCATTACTCCCAGAAGAAACACCTAATATTCCACCCATCTTCAGTTTTTTCATATTTTCTTCGTCTATTATTTCACAATTTAAGTTATGTTTATTTGTAATTTTTTTTACTTTTTTGGCTAATAGATTTGGTGTACAATCACATCCAGGTGTATTAGATATATCTCTTGCAATTTCTACACCTTCAACTACGGCTTGACCAATTTTAACACCTTTTTCTATTTCTTCTAATTTTACATTTTTTTCAATTAAAATATTTAATTTGTAGGACTTTTTATTATTATTTTTATTTGTTTTATAGTTATTAAAATCATATAATGCTAATTTCGATCCTTCTACTAAACTTTGAGCAAACTCAGAATAATTTAGTTTATTAATTTTTGGAATTATTATTCCATAGTTATTAAGCTCTAACTTCTTTATTTTATTAGCAACATCACCTCCAGTCATTCTTATTGTTTCCATGTCTAAATTACCTGTTTTTCTAATATTTACAATAATGATTTTTTTTATATCTTCACTGGAAGTATATATTATATGTAATTTTTCATCATTATTTGTTAATTTATTTATTTTTATTATTTTGCTTAGAGAATTATCTGTTATTTTATTTAGTTCTTCTATTACTATGTTATTAGTTATTGTTCCATTAATTGAATAAAGTACTATTGCATCCAATTTCTGTTGAGATAAATTTACTAAATCTATTTTAATATTCATTTTATCACACAACTAATTTAATAAATCATTCAAGTTGATAAATTTTTAATTTAAATTTATGAAAAAGGACAATTAGATTTCACCTAAATACCAATGAATTTTTACCTTACTTAATAAAGATAATTTACACATAATATTTATTATGAGAAGTGAAACTTTTAAATCGTTAGTAAGTAAACCTGTACATGATTTCTATGGTAGAGAATTAGGTAAAATTATAGGAATATATGTCGATAATCTTGGACAGCTTAAATCTGTTGGTGTAGATGAAGGTCATGGAAATCTAAAGGAATATTCAAGCACTAATATTGTGTTTGAAGAAGGCTCTCTAGTTATTGTTCCTAAATGGCGTGTTGAAATAGAAAAATTCAAAAAAGAAAATGAAATTGCTCAAAAAAGATCTAAAGCTCTAGATGAATTACTTGATGATGGTGAAATTGATCAAGAAGTTTATGATAATCTAGGAAAACAATATAATCTTCAATCTGATAATTTCAAACAATCTTATGATGATCTAAGTGATTCTTTAAAAACACGATTAGATGAACTTGATTCTCGTCAATCACAGTTGAATACCTTTATTGCTAATATTAAAATACAACATAAAACTGGTGAAATTGATTCTGATACATATGATACTACTATTGATCATATAACAAGCATGCAAAAAAGTGATGAATCTGAAAGAAATGATATTATGGGAGTTATTAAATCTGTTGAAGCAAATGACCAATCAACTTCTGAAGATTCAGATATGACTGCTGATTCTACAGAGAGTCCTGATATGAATGAAGATTCAGATATGACTGCTGATTCTACAGAGAGTCCTGATATGAATGAAGATTCAGATATGACTGCTGATTCTACAGAGAGTCCTGATATGAATGAAAATTCTAATGAGAATGAATCAATGGAAGAACCGGTTGTTAAAACTTCAGATGTAGTTGAATCTTCTGATGATACTGATCAATATAATAACCAGGAACAAATATCCAACTATTAATAATTTTTTAATAATGAGATTGCGCAATGTTTTCTCAATTATTATTCAAAAGTTTACAATTAACTAAATCTCGATCCTCTATCTATATTGGATTACTTAGTATAATTACTTGTAATTCAATATTATTAGGTATTTTCTCTTCATCATTTTATATTCTTCCAACTATTTTTATTTCATTTTTTATAATTATGTTTATGTTATCCAGTGAGTTGATATCATCTTCTGAATATATTATTGAAGTTTTTAGTTCATTAGGAGCACGTAAAAAATTATTAATAAGTTATTTTTGTATTATTTTCTTAATAATAGGAATTATTGGAATTATTCTTGGAATAATGTTTTCAATAGGTTTTTATTATGTTGTGGGTTTTCTAGCACCTGTTTTATTATCATCTATAGGTCTGTTTAACTCTATTATCATGTTATATACTGTATTTGTAATTATATTAGCAATGGGGATTGGAACTATCTTTGGTGTCATTCGCACTTTTAACAATGTTACTAAATAAAGGGATTAACTTTGAAAGAAACTGATGTTATAGTAAAATTAACTAATGTTACAATGGGATATCATACTCTAAGTCATAAAACTGATGTCTTTAAAAATTTTAATTTAGAAGTTAAGAAAGGAGATTTTGTTGCATTAGTAGGACAAATCGGAAGTGGAAAAACTAGTTTAATTAATTTAATCTGCGGATTCAATAAACCATTAAATGGTAAAATTTATGTTGAAGGTCAAGAAATAACTTCGTTAAATAATGAAAAATTAATTAATTTACGTTCACGTCTCATTGGCGTTGTACCACAAACTCAAAATTTAATACCTAATCTTACTGTATATGAAAATATTCAATTACCGCTAGTTATAAATAAATATTCTAAATCTGATTTATCTGAAAGAGTAGTTAAAATTCTTGAAATGATGAATCTTTTCAACTATTCAGAAATGTTAGTGAAACATTTGAGTGTTGGCGAGAGGCAATTAGTTGCTGTGGCAAGATCATTTGCGTCTGATCCACCTCTTGTTTTAATGGATGAACCTACAGAAGCTTTAGATCCAATTATGAGTGAATTAGTTATAGGATTTATAAGAGGGACAAATTTGCTTAAAGGTAAAACATTAATTATAACTACACATGACAAAAAAATTATGGATATTGCACAAAGAATAATTAGAATTTAATCCATTTATTCTCTGATGCAATTACTCTTGTATGTAATAATTATGCGTTGAACAATAGTATTCTTATTGTTAATGCTATGTACTGTGCTTGTTGAGGATCTGCAAATGTTTTAATGTTGAAATTTATTACTTTAGATTCTATTTTTAGAATATTATTTGTTAATATTCTTAAACTATTTCTATTTTTCATATTGTTTCATATTGTACGAATACTTGGTAACATTTGATGGCCGCAACAATCTGGTACATTAATACAATTGTTTTTATACATACTCATTCCACATATTTCACACGTAAATTTACTCATATTTTCACCGTTAATTTATTGTAATTTTTTTGTATATATATGTAAGACGTTTACAATATAATATATATACAATAAAGTATAAATATATTACAAAGTATTACAATATATCTTGAAATCTACAAATAATATAAGATCTTTTAGAATGAAAGATGACATTGATAAATCCTTACTAAAAATTAGTGGTGAAGAAGATATTAGTTATAGTTCATTAGTCTCTCAAATATTTGTTAAACATATTGAATGGGATCATAGAACTGAAAAATATGGTTATGTACATATCAGTAAAGCTTTTTTTAAAGGATTTATTGAATTATTAACCGATAATCAACTAATAGATGTAGGAAAAAAATTAGGCAGTAGCTTACCCAAAGAATTTATTATGTTCTGGTGGAAACAAATTAATATTAATACTTTTTTTGAATATATTGACATCCTTAGTAAATACGCTGGTATATTTCAATCTGAAAGAATAGAATTTACTGGACATGATGTAATTACTTTACATCATGAATATGGTAGAAAATGGTCCTCTTTTCTTGGATATTATATACAAACCGCAATCAAAACCTGCTTAAATATACAATCTAAAATTGATTTAACTGATAATTCAGTTATCGTAAAATTTAATACTACAACTTAACTTCAGATAATAATAAAACCTTGTCAATTAAACATCATTTTTTACCAAATTCTAATTATGATTTAGAAAATAAAATGTTGAAAGATCTATCATTAAATTCTATTTCTGATTTATTTTCTGATATTCCAAATCATCTTCTATTACAACAACCTCTAAAATTACCTGATAAAATGGAAGAACTTAATCTGCTTCAACATTGTGAAAATTTATTATCTAAAAACTTTGTTTATCCGAAAAAATTATGTTTTTTAGGTGGCGGTGCCTGGCCTCATTATGTACCTGCTGCAGTTGATGAAATCACTTCTAGATCTGAATTCTATACATCATATACCCCATATCAACCAGAAATTAGTCAAGGAATGTTACAAGCTTTATTTGAATATCAAAGTTTAATTTGTGATCTTACGTCAATGGATGTAGCTAATAGTTCAATGTATGATTGGACTACTGCTGCTGGCGAAGCAATTCGTATGGTTCTTAGAGTCACAAATAAAAATAAAGTTCTAGTTTCTAAAAATGTTGGGCCAGAGAGACTTAATGTAATACGAACTTATTGTAAAAATATGAGTATAAAAATTGAAACTGTTGATTTTAATTTAGAAACTGGTCAAATTGATATGAATAAACTTCAATCTATTGGTAATGATATCGCTGGTTTATATGTTGAAAACCCTAACTTTTTTGGAATAATTGAGGATAATGTATTAGAAATTAGTAATTTAATTCATGAAAAAGGCGGAATGTTTGTTGTAGGAACAGATCCTAGTTCTCTTGGTTTGCTTAAACCGCCAGGTCAGTATGGTGCTGATATAGTTGTTGGTGAAGGTCAACCAATTGGATTACATATGAATGGTGGAGGACCATATATGGGAATATTTGCTATTAAAAAAGATCCAAAATTAGTTAGACAAATGCCCGGTCGAATAATTGGTTATACTGACTCTTTACAAAGTAACCAACCAGGTTATGTTATGGTTATGCAAACTAGAGAACAATATATTAGAAGAGAACGTGCCACCTCAAATATATGTACTAATGAAGCGTTAATGGCTATTGGTGTAGCAGTTTATCTTTCATTACTTGGGCCTGAAGGTATTAAACAATTGAGTGAATTAATATTGGCAAATTCTAATTATGCTATTAAACAATTATCTGACTTACCTAATATTTCTCTTCCATTTTCTAATAACTATTTGTTTAAAGATTTTGCTATTAATATAAATACAAAATCATGTGATACTGAAAAAATTTTCAATAATCTAGATAATTTCGGAATACTAGGTGGCTTACCTCTAAAACGTTATTTTAATGAATTAAATAATACTATTTTATTTAGTGTAACTGAATTACATAGTAAAAATGATATTGATAAACTTGTAGAATCTGTTAAAGAGGTGTCTATTTAATATGGTATTTCATCAAGCAATTTGGGAAGAACCATTGTTATTACTACAAAACAAAAAAGGACGTATTGGTTATTCATTA
>Ga0187827_10007299_pt1 | contig 12346 bp, 3 predicted proteins | sample ETNtaG_39_FD_167969 | JGI IMG/M metagenome (GOLD analysis project Ga0187827, IMG submission 167969) | Marine microbial and viral communities from oxygen minimum zone, Eastern Pacific Ocean - ETNP2014_SV_150_PacBio MetaG (Illumina Assembly) | ecosystem: Environmental > Aquatic > Marine > Hypoxic... | reverse complement strand
AGCCCGGCGGGCTGGGAAGTAATGAAGGACTACCAAAGGGGCAACGCCCCGACCATTTGCAGCACTCTGGGCAAATGGCCGGGGCGTTGCCCCTGAATGACAATCCATCTCTAAACCCAGCCCGGCGGGCTGGGCTAGGCAAACGACCGGGGCTTCGCCCCTGAACAAGAGGACTCCCATTTCTTAGATCCGTAAAGACTCTCCCGTCCTGACCTACTAGCGATTCTCATCAGTTCCTCACAGAGAATGTTCTCTTTCGTTCCGTGTCCCCCCGAAAAATACCGTACTCCTTTTAAATTTGCGACTTAGGTCGCCTTGCCTGAGACGGGACGTCCATCATTGATGGCGCATCAACCATACTTGGACCTCGGCTGCCAGGTCGAATAGCCTGCGATTACGGAGAAAATGGTCCTGGCTGCCAAATGGAGTTTCGGCGCGCATGGTGCCGTACATCAGATCATTCACCTTGATCACGCGGATGGCGTTGGTTCTTTCATCCAGCAATGACTGGCATCGTTTCAATAGCTCTTCGGGAAGAGGATTGTTCTCATTAAGAATGGCGCTCTCGAGGAATGCACGGGCTTCCGATTCAATCATGCCAGCGATAGCGTTTTCGAAGCGAATGGTGCTGACGGGGCCTTCTGGTCCGGGAGCGAGGAAGTCGCTGGTATTGAGATTGAGCCCACGGTTGCCGACGGAGGAACTGGGATAGCGGTTGAAAATGATTCCATCACCTGTTGCGGCCACCTCGGTGCGGAAGTAATCGGCGCCGACACTTCCGCCTCCGGCACGGCCACCAATCAGAGCCGATTCCAGCCAGATTCTGAACCGCCAGGGCTTGGGAAACGGCAGCAGTATGAGGTTTGCATGATTGTGGCGATTGAATTCCAGCACCATTCGCTCCTGGCTGTACCGCCAGCCGTAGAGTCGCTTCTTCTCGGGCAAAGGAATCTTGCCCCCATAGATCACCGCCTGGCACCCAATCGGAACGCTTTTGGACCGGTCCTTCGCATCTATATGAATGTTGCGCCCCTGGCCGTGTGATACGTGATACCAGGCGGTGCCGGGTAGAATGTTGTTGAACATGGATGCATGTTCGGGGCTTGGGGCACGATCGTCGGAGCTACCAAACATCAGGCTGCCGGGCACTCCGAATTCTGCTAATCGCTGGTGCAATCCGAGCAGCAGGGGCCGCCACATCTCTTCGCATGCCTCGGTACCGTAAGCCGGAAGGTGCATGTTGGAACGCTTGCCTGTCACCGGATCGAGCACGGTGACCTGTGTGCCGAGGGGATCAAGCCCCGGCTCCTGCCGTGCCTTTGTGACTTCCAGGCCCCAGACATCCGCAACTATAGCTTTGAGCCGTTTCGGATGATGATACTTCATGGCCAGTTTGAGGTAGCGATCCAGGAGCGAGAAATCGTGTTCCCAGCCGTTTCCCTTCCTGATCCATCGAACGAGCGATTCGGTATTGCCGTAGGAAGATTCCGCACACAGCGGCAGCACCAGTCCGATGTTTCCGCCTCGGCCTATGAGCTCCAGTGACTTTTCGATCAGGCGCCAATGCTCTCGAGACCAGCGCTCGACCCCGTAATGCTCGGCGAGACTGTCCGGCGATTGACAGGTGAAAAAGAGCGGTCGGTAGTCTTTGAGCGGAGGCAGGGACCAGTCGGAGACGAAGACGCGGATGGGAACAGTTTCCACCGAGTAGCCGCTGGCTTCTACCTTCAGCGAGCCGCGGTATTCGCCAGGCCGTGCATTTGAAGGGATGTTTACGCTCATCCAAACCGAAACGACTGCCTCAGGGCATGTATTCTGACTGATCCCAAGTTCCTTGCGGATCACCTGAGACCACTTACCTGCATCGCCGGGTTCTCCCAACTCAATGTTCCCCTGGTACTGATCGCGCATGCTCAACCGGCGATCGCGATAATCGAACGTAACCGGCTCAATCCTTTGAGGAGGGTCATCGAGCAACATATCGAGCCTGGGCGCCATCAGCCCGCTCCGCCATTCAAACACATCAGCTTTGTACAATGGTGAGGGCACGCCGAATCGGATGGACACGGCTCTGGATGAGATGCTGCCTCTGCCTTCGACGCGTTCAAGTGACGTCGCCCTGGCACGCAGGCCGGTAATCGGCGACATGGAAGAAACAACGGCCTGACCTGAGAATTTTCCATTCCGGCAGGCGGCGATTCGGATGGGCCTGCGAGTCCTCACCGTTTCGGCAGTCATACCGGGATAAAGCGTACGCCAGGTTTCGGCCTGCCGTACTTTCAATCGGTCAGGATTCTGCATCGCCACGGCGCCCGGAGCCGCTTCGGCGATCAGATGCAGTTCGCCCAGCCCCACGGTGGCAAAACAGGTACCGACTTCGTTGCACTTGGCCGGGTAATCACTCCGATGAAGCTCAATGGCCAGTACGTTGATGCCTTTCCTCAGCAGGCGTGTATCAATCGCAATCGGCCCCGTTTTTCTTTCACGAAGCAGCCAGCGATCCCGGTATTCGAGCTTGGGCACCACCCATTGGCTGAGCGGCAGCCGGCCATCGGGCGAGAAGAAAGCCTCGATTGGATAGTCATCCGCAGGCATCAATGGATCGATGGTCCCCTTCGGCAGATGAGCGCGAGCAAACTCTTTTCCATTCAGGTACGCCACAAATCCGCCGCGACAACTGATGGTCATATTCAGAGCAGACACCCCCGCAGGTTTACGCACGTGGAATCTGCCGCGCAGGCATATCAGCCCGATTTCGGGAACAAAAGAATCGGTCCCTCGTACGTGGGCGAATCCTTCCGCTGTGATTGGCGGAAGCCTGGCCGGGCTTCGGTAGCCCTGGGGGTAACCTGCCTTCATCCCGACAAAATCCACCCCGAAATCAGGCATCCACAGGTCGTCGTTGAAATCCGGTTCCCTCCAGCCGGCAGGGGGAGGCTGCGTGCGCAATCCTTCAACGTACATTTGCACAGGTCGGCCCTGCCCTCCCCAGTTGTTATCCTTGCGGGACTTCGGCCGAAAGTATTTCCCCTTTAACCATGCAGTGCGCGACGCTTCATCAGTGGCCACTCCCAGCCGCTCAGCTTCCGCCACGCTCAACCGCGGCGGCACAAATGTGAAGTGTTTCCGCCAGATATGTCCGGCCCCCAAGAAAGTCAGTTGCCGGGGTGTTGCCGGCTGTTTCTTTTGCTCAGCGGCGGTTCCTTTTGCCTGACCCGTCATCCGGCAGCCATGAATTGATAAGGTCCCAGCTAGAAGAGCAACGAATGGCAGTGAGTTGGAGTGACGGAGTATTGGAGTCATTGAGATGTAAGAAACTGGAACCAATCATCAGTTCGAGAATGTAAAGTTCTCACTGGATACCCACAAGAGACTTGTCACGCGTGGTGCCCCTAATCATTTGAGGTGGTCCAAGCCTCCATGAGTTTGATGCCACCATCCGGCTCAACCATGATGTTGTCCGGTTGGATGTCCCAGTCGTACCGTCCCAAAATTCGTCTCACATCATTCCATGATGCTCCTGCGCCCAGAACGGTTGACGCCACCGTCATCAACTGTTGTTGACCTGTCTGTCTTGTCTAGCGTTCAGAAAAGTTCAGAGTGTTCGCGAAGAGGAGTCGAGAAGAAACATGCACGGCATGGCAGGGATTTCACTCATCGCAACGGCTGTTCCTCACCACAGTCTGGATTGGGGCACGATCGGCTGAGAACAACCTCAAACAGTTCGATATCAAGGAACCTCAAGCCGACGAAATCCGGACGTTTGTCGATGACCGGAAGAGGACGACATGGGCCATAACTTTCTTTGAGACCACTTCAAGGCTGTGGCCATCCTGTCTTGTAGGGAAGAGGAGTTACCGCAACATCCGTCGATTGTTCCGGGATACGTTATCCCGCTCTGAATCGCATGAAAGGCTCCTGATAACCCCAGACGGATTCAAGCCCTATGGTTAACGCGAGTAGTGATGTTGGTAAGATACCGAAGGTGGTTCGAGACTCATTCGGGATTCGCTCTCTACTCGGTTGTTGACCGTTCGCCTGCACCGAGACTCAGATTTTCCACTCACTTGGCCCTCATAAAACAGAGACTCTTCACGAAGAGAGTTCTGTTCAGGGAGCCAAACAGCTTGGTAGTGGAATTAACCGCACCCAGTGGTTAACAAAGAGGTTTGAGTACCACTCCGAACATGCTCTAACGGCCTAAAATCGTACCGACTTGCTGTTAACCAGGGGAGTGCTTTCTCTCATGAACTATCTAAGAAATTTACAGAAGAGCTTTGATTACGTTTGCTCATCCGAGCGACTCAACCCAGAATCTTCTCGTGAAAGCGTTCCTTATGACATATGGAGCTTTCGGGCAGGACAACTGTTTACGATTCCGTTTCATGAAGCATGTGCTTCTGGACTCCAAGTTATTTTAAAACCCTCAGGATAACGTCGGCATACTTATCATGCGCTGTTTGATCAACCTGCTGTTCATCACCCCGCTCTTCGCTCAGAGTGGGCAGTATCTCTATCCGCTCTTTCCCTCTGAGCCCGTTCCTGGCTACCCCGGCGTAGGTGCCGACGAAGATCACACCCTCGAAAAGCTGACCGACTACAGCAAGCCCAAAGACCCCAAGCCAGGCATCTATGGCCATCCGGAATTCCTGGCCTATCCGGGCGCCGTGCATCATCTGCGCTATTTCCTTCAGCGTTATCTGCCGCTGCTTCCGCTCTACAACCAGCACACGCTCCACAAGAACTTCATCCTTCATCAGATGCCGGAGTATGCGGGCCGATGCACGGAATTTGCCGAGCCGGTCTACTACAACCCGATGTACGGCAGACGCTCCCCCACCAAGCAGAGACGGCCCGCGGTGAAAGTGCTGCCCTTCAAACGCGGCGACACCATCAAACTCACCATCGGCAAGCTCGACCGATCCATCTACATGCTGCGGCCCATCGTGGCCGCGCCCGGCGTGACGACCGTGGAGGAGCACAAGCTCCTGATGTTCAAACTGCTCATTAACGACCAGGAGGATCCGGCACAGATGAGCACCTACATCCTGCGCGCACCGTGCCTCGATAATTTCTATGCGGTCACGGATTTCGCTTTCCGCTCTCATGGCGATGGGCGCACGTTCCGGGCAGAGCTGTCGCTGATGGTCGAGAGCGAAGTCGATACCGTCCTCTACAACATCGATGTCCACGATCGATTCAGAGAGCTAGCCCGTCACCGCGGCAAGAAGCGTACGGTCGAGGGCGCCTGGTTGCCCACCGACACATCCAAGTGGCCTGCCATGTGGGAAAAGAACCGCAAAGAGCATGAACGCCAGTATGGCGACTGGACCAAGGGCCGACATGCCAAGCGCACCCCGGAAGAGCAGAAAGCGTTCGACGACCTGATCTGGGAGTTCATGACCACTCCGATTAATCATCACACCCCAGGATGGACCTGGTATCTGCAGAAAACCGACTGGGTGGCGATGCGATTGATTCCCGTGCCCGATGATCAGAAGGAACGGTTGGCACCATTCAGAGAATTCGCCGATGCCGCTGAGAAGAAAGAAGGCATGTACAAATACCTCGGATTCAGGGCCCGCTATCCCTACCTGAATCTCACCGAGGGCAAAGCCTGGCTCGATGGCCACAACCTCTTCCACGACCGCGCCCCCGCCTACCAGTTGAAGGAAGTTGGAGTTTTTGCCCCAGGTTCCTGGACCACCAAACAGGTAGACGGTAAGCCAAAACGAATCTATGTGCCTGGCGAGAAGCTTGGCGTGTCCAGCGATTTCAGCTTCTCCGGCAACACTGCATACGTCAAGGGAAAGAAAGTAGATCTCCGCCAGCTTCGTTTTCGCGGCAAGCTCTTCATAGACGGCAAGCCCGCAGACAACGAAATTGTCGAGACTGCCACCGTTTCAACAGGCTGGGAGTATTTTGATAAAGACCTCCGTGTGGGGATGAAACGTGTGTTCGATGTGAAGCCCGGGCTCTACTACGACGCCAACCTCATCACCTGGGGTAGCGGCGTGACGAGCATGAATCATGGACGTTACTTTCACGGCATCGTTCCCTGGGTGAAATTTGGCATCGAGCAAAATGTGCGGGACGAAGCGATGAAATTTGTCCAGTACGCCTACAACATACCGGTGAACAACCCCTCTCAGACACTCGCCTATGTCGCCGGCTTCGAGGGACTCGACCGCGGGCTGCTGAAGATGCTCGGCTCCGGCGGCACACCGACGGCGGTGCGCTTTTACGATGTGATTTACCCATTCCTCCATGAAAATGAAGAGTTCGCACAGGCCGTCGGGCGCTACATCCCGTGGATCAAGACATCCGACGACCTCATCACCATGCTCGACACTTACGTGATTCAGGATTACGCCAACTGCATCATGAAGTCGCGGTCGTTCACCGACCACGAGCAATCCAAAATGATGATGACCTGCGTGCTGGCGCAGGACGACACCAGCATCAGCGATCCCTGGATGGAATTCCTGTTCACCCGCGGCTGGGAATACCCGCAGGCCCTAAGCGGTTTCGCAGACAACATCATCACCGGCACCACCCGCGACGGCGGCACGACCATCGGCTCTTATATGTATGGGCTCGGCGGCGGCATGGCCGCGCTGGAGATGCTGGGAAAATACATGAAGAACGGAGGCAACCCGAAATACGACATCACCGATCCGCGCCAGTGCCCGTCCACCCGACAGAAGGGCTACTTTGTGCTCGAAGGCTCCGCAGCGGGCCGCGTCAATCCGGGCATTGGCGACGTAGGTGGACCGGCAGAGCGCTACGGCCGCATGACCAACATGTCGAGCGTGAAGAAAATCCACGAAGCCGCCTGGCGCTGGACCAAAGACCCCAAGTTCGCTTGGGAACTCGTGAACACCTGGAATCGGAGCGGCCAGACCGACGAAGAATGGGCAGAGATCGAAACCGCGGCCAAGACCGTGCCCCGCGATCCGTTCCTCATGAACAAGTCGCGCATCCTCTCCGACTGGAACGGATTCCTGACGCTGAACAAAGGGGTTGGAGTAACGGCTTTAGCCGGGTCTGATATTGGCCACGGTGATCCCCGTCTCATCCGGGAAGTCGCCATCCGCGTCGGCACCGGCTGGGGACACGAACACTACGACACCCTCGACCTTCGCCTGTTCGCTTTCGGGCTGACGATGTCGGGCGATTTCAATCAGCGCAAAGCCTACGGCAGGCCCGCCCATTCCATGACAATCACACACAACCTGGTGCTGGTGGATCGCAAGAATTGGATGGGCCATGCCTGGATAGGCGATCTCTTCGATGCTCCAGGCTCGCCCTACCTGACCGCCGAATCCGTGGCCCCCTACGAAGTGCCCGGCGTGAAGCTCTATCGCCGGCAGGTAGCGATGGTTGAGTGTAGCTCCGGTCTCCAGGCCGGAGATGTGTCCTCCCAATACGTCTTCGATGTGTTCCGCGTCTCCGGCGGCGGCGAGCATGCCTACGCGTTTCACGGATGCGTGGATGATGGCTTCGAGGCCAACGTAAAGAACAAGCAGATGGTGGAAGGCGGAAAGAACAGTCCGGACAACGGATTCCTCAGTTCCTTCCGACCCGAACGAAAATCCACCAAACTGGATGCCAGAAGCATCGGCGCCTGGTCACTGAAAACCCCGCCCGAATACTGGGTCGCCGATCCTGATGGGGATCATCTGGTCGCCACGTGGAACCTGGATCCCAAGGCAGAGAAGCTGATGGCCAGAAGTTTCGATGTGTTCCCTGGCGAAAAATTCACGCGACTGACAATGCTCAATCCTGACGATTCGCGCATCATGCACGGCATCGCCCGCTCATCAAATTATGAAGCGTACTATGGGCGGTGTCTGTTCGTCGTGAAAGGAAAGCCCAACATTGCCTCCCCGGATATGAATACCGGTGCGGAGAATCTGCTGGATGATGAAGGAACTGCCGCGCAGAAGAGCCCGGCCAAAGCCGGTACTCCAACCTCGACCGAATCGGTCTTCGTCTCTTTGATAGAACCTTACGCCGGCGAGCCATCCATTACCTCGCAGCGAGAGCTGACGGTGGCAGATAACGAAACCGATGCTCGCCGTGCGGTGGCCGTCGAGGTGAAGACGAAGCATGGCCGCACGGATCTGCTCTTCGCCGATGGCCGGACGGGCAAAACACGAAAGGTGTCAGGTGTCAGTGTTCAGGTGTCAGGTGAATACGCCTACGTCTCAACAGACCAGCAGGGCCTGCGTCAGGCGACGCTGACCGGCGGAACTCTTCTCGAGACCCAAGACCTGAAGATTGAAGTCGAAACTGCCCGCTATGGAGCCACTGTCACCAAGGTGAACTACCTCGACCGCATCGTCACCCTCAAAGGCAAGATACCCGAACGTCTGGCCGGCCATTACTTTGAGGTTGGTAACGACCTTCACAAGACCAGCTACGAAGTATCGACCATCAAGAACAGACTCTTCGGCAAGACCGAACTCACACTCCGCAAGGGCATGGAAATCATGCGTACGCGGGTCCGCTCCGCCGATCCCAAAACTGGAAAGGTGAAAGGCGCCATTGCCATGATGCACTTGCGTGGCCGCGACAGTGGTCTGGTCGCCAGCAACGATGCACTGACGAACTTCTGGCGCGTGGAGTACACCGGCGGCAACCGCCACTACGGCCACAATTTCAATCTGACGCCCATGGATCCTGATTCACAAGCTCCCGCATTCGCCGCAGCCGACTTCCCCGCCGGCGAAGGCATCCGCATCTGGGAATTCGGAGTTGGCGATACCTTCAGCATCCAGACCGGTGCATCCCTCCAGCGCACAGGCGAAAACAAGTACGCTGTGTACGCCACCTCGCCCTTCAAGCTCACTATCGGTGGCAAATCCCACAACATCACGGAAAAGAGACTCGCCGCTGGGAATCGCATCTTCCTGAGAGTTCAATAGAACTTCTTTTGGCTCTCGGGCTTAAATTTTACCTCGGATAGAATTTTTCTAGGGTACACGTTGCCTGACCGAAAAATTCAATACTTTTCTTACACCGCTAATCACATCCCTGAATTCGATCTTCCATTCTCCAGAAGTGGCATTCTCTGCCAGGGGTAATCGAATTTTAAAAAGACCACGAGGCGCCGAGACGTTCAAGATATGGTAGCGCGGGCGATTGCCACCAGGCTCCACGACTTCACAGCGAATGACGTGGAACTCCGAGACTCTTCTATCAGCGCGAATCTTCCCCCTTATCTCGATTACATCTCCTCGCTTAGCATGACCGGTTAGCTCTGTGGAGATGCCCCTGACTCGATAGGGAAGTTGAGCATATATCTTCGCATAGGTTGCAGGATCAAAGGCATCGTTAAACGTTGACACTTCGCCAAAGTATCTGCCAGACCGGACATCGTAGGTGTGAGCTTCCTGATTCAGCGTGATTGTTGCCTCTCCCTTTCTTCCAGAGAGAAGAAGCCCGTAATACCTGATGTGGCCGTCTTCGAACTCACTGATAAGTGTGGGCCTGAAATCTGCGGGATTAAATCGGACGGGTGGCACAATCCGGGCCCCGGCAACCAGGAATCTCAATAGTGGCAGGGCTGCAGCTTTAGTAGCAGGGGCCTCCATCTCTGCATTAAGCCACACCGCCAGGGAATTGGAATTGGATTCTTTCGCTACGACAGCAGGAGAGCCATCGGGAAAAGTCCCCCATACTGTTCCCGTTTTGATAACAATGCCCTTTAGCGCACATGCCATTTCCACCTTTGACGCCCTCACTTCAACCGGCGCCTCATTACTCCAGGTAACAGGTTCAGTAGATTGCCTTCCCGTTCGTTCCGAGCGGCCTCGGTCGATCCCAAATGCATCTTCGAGTCTTCCGAATCTCACGCGCCCACCATGTCCATTGCGAACAGCGACGTCCGCGTCCGCGAGTGCATAGCATCCGCGGTGGATCGCCATGGCATAAGAGTCTGCGGCTCGTTTGGGGATTGACCGGGCTCCGGCAAAGACAAAGAGTTTGTTCTTCATTGACTTCAGGAAGCCACTTTCAGCCTGCTCATCAGCAACGAAAGAGTATGGATATCCCTCTTTGGCCAACAAGTTTGTTGCCTGTGTGGTCGCTGCGACAAAATCCCTGCCAACTGCATTACTTGTGTAGATCGACGCCTGTGAATATGGAATTAACGTCCTGGGCGCCTTGAGGCGAGCGTGGTGGAAGAGCTTGCCGATTCCTTGTCGGATCTCGGCTTGCTGTTTTCCTATCTCCACAAAACGTCCCTCTATCGTCAGGTCTGGCTGAACCATTGCCATGTGTGGGAGCCCTTTTGCCATGTAACCCCACCAGGCGAGCAGGTGAAAGCCCTTAAACATCGCCTCCCACGGATGCCTGGGATTCTGCGCGCCGTAACCCATCCAAGTACCCGCAATGGCATCCTTTTTCAGAAAGGCCTGTGTCCACTCAGCCCTTAGTCCGGAGTAACTCATCATCAACGGGCAGGCCTGGGCAACTGAGAAGTAATTGACCCCAACGTCATAGGAAGGCGTGTACATCCCGCTTTCGCCCACACGAATCAACGGTGATAGCTTGCCTGCCTCCTCATTTGCTATCTCGTAACGACGCGTCACATAGGCATCCATGTACAGTCGAAAATCCAGCCAGGGCCCTAGACTCTCCGGTTGATTCTTTGCCTCCCTCAGCAAAAGCGGCATCACTTCATTGAAAGATTCATAAGAAGTTTTCCACTCGGTGTTGAGTTTCTTGATCTTTCGATAAGTACGTTTCAGATGTTTTCGAAAAACGCTTAGTGTTTCTGGCGACCAGTCGTATTCGCCTCCAAGGCGAAATTCATCCTGTAAACAGAAATAGGTTGTCCCCACACTTTCGTAACGCTTCCGCAAAGTTTCTGATATTCGATTACGAAAAGGTCGTTCGTCAACGATGGGAGGCGAGAGCTGACTGCCTTCAATTCTTCGCCAGGGAAAGGAAGCGTTACCTAGTCCGAACAACCCGAGGTGAATCAGCCCACGGTCGTAAAATGTGGCATTGAGTCCGGCCTCCTCGACGGCCCATTTCCTCATGATTTGAGTGACATACCAGTCAGCCTGCACGCCCGTAGAGGTGGTGAAGACCATTTCATCTTCGGCGATGTCACCAGTGACTCTGCAACTGAAACGATGCGACTTCATGCTCAAGGTTTCACCACCGGACCGAACCAAAATGACTGCCACGCTCTCAGGTGAGACCGGCATATAGCGAATGCCTTTAAAGGACACTCTCCTTCCTCGTCCAGGTTTCCAGCCCTTGCTGTCACGCCAAGCCACACGCGAATCGCTGCCGTTGCGGATCTCGGCGATGATGTTTAAAGGCTCATGTCCTTCTTCACCCAATGAGCTCAGAGCTACGTGAATAGCTTTGGGTACTGCCCTGTCTGAGTCATCTATGGTGACCTGTTCAACGTTCACACCCCTTCTCAGGACGCAATGCCTGGCTGTGAAATCAATTACTTCTCCAGGATGTTCCTCGCGAATGTAGGATGTTGCGCCGGCATCGAGGTCGGCCCCACTTTCGAGTAGCCATGCATGCAGGATAAATTCGCCTCCAGGACGCTGCTTCGTTTTAAAGGACAGTTTTCGTCTCCCGGCTTGCAGCCTGATGGGTCGGGCCCCGTGCTCGAACCGAATGTTATTCGGCGAAATCAGGTCGTATACCAGAGTTGCATCTCGCTCGTTGTCGGATTCATAACTCAGTTCCAGGGCGTCTGGTCTTAACTTCACATCCACAATCCGCGCCGCCGAAACTACATTCGTACTCCTCATCGCTTTGATGTACTGAGCGAAGTGGTATTCCCAGTCGGGCAGGCGAGTCTTGCCGCGTATCTGCGGAATCAAGTCATTCCTGGAATAGGAGTGAGCTGAATAAACAAAAGGCTTCGTGATCCAGACGATGCTGCCTTTGCCGTAGCTATATGTTTCGATCTCGCCAATGGGGCCGGGGGCAATACCGACCTCAAACAGGGATCGAAGCGGCCCCATGAAGTCATTTTCTGTTTCTGTGAAGTCGTGCCCCTTAAAGACCGCGGGCCATAGCCCGTCATAACTGGCACCCGGTTTTCCCACCACGACGAGTCCCATGCCCTCTTTGACTTTATTCAGAAGAGCCTGGAGAAAGAACTGTTCGACATTGGCATATTGAATCCCGGCTGTAAGGACGCAGTTGGGGTTCATCTCCTTGAGCTTCTGCTCGACTGACTTTTGCTCCAATACCCGATAAGGTTCGTCAGTGGAATCCTTCGTGACGTATGCTGCTGCCTGCACACGGCTCAGATTGACAAAATCCCACTCAGCATCAGCCCGGCGGGCGAGGTCGCGAAAGA
>Ga0187827_10007291_pt1 | contig 12352 bp, 11 predicted proteins | sample ETNtaG_39_FD_167969 | JGI IMG/M metagenome (GOLD analysis project Ga0187827, IMG submission 167969) | Marine microbial and viral communities from oxygen minimum zone, Eastern Pacific Ocean - ETNP2014_SV_150_PacBio MetaG (Illumina Assembly) | ecosystem: Environmental > Aquatic > Marine > Hypoxic... | reverse complement strand
TAGGTTTTGAAATAAATTTATATTTTTTGAATTTAGCCAGTACCGGTAATTCAATACAAAATCTAAAATCTTTTCTTTTAAGGTCAAGAGATTTGAAAGCCAATGTTTTTCCCATAACATAAGTAAATAATACATCAGAAATATTTAGTCTAAAAAGCAAATTACAAACAAACGTAAATATTCTATTTCCAACAAGTGTCAAAAAAGTGTCATCATCACTGCCTCCGCTATTTTCATATCTGCTATTAAATACAAAGTCACAGTTATTTAATAGCTCATCGTACATATTCTTTAGATATTGAGGATCAAATGAGCCATCTGCGTTAAATATACACAGAAAATTTGTTTCAACCTCTTTAATGCCTAGTATTAAAGCTCCTCCAAAACCACCAACTTTTTGGGTAATAATCTTACAATCAAAATTTTTTATAGAATTTCGTGTGTTTAAATCAGTTTCCGGAATAATAATAATTTTTTTACAATCAAAATTTTTTAATTCATCTAAAACTCTTGGTAAACATTCTGCTTCATCTTTTGCAGGAATTACAAGGGTAAGTTCTTTCATTGTTTTTGAAATTTAAAAAACTGGTGAGTATAAATTTATTTTTTTAAACAAGGCATAAACAGATAATCTGATAACACAAAAAATTGAATAAAAAAAATTCTTTTTCTCATATAAATAATAAACTTTGAATGCATCCTTTAACTTTTGTAATATTGAGCTTGATAATGAGTTTGGAGTCTGCCTCCAGAACATTAATGATCTATCAAAGCCGGCTAAATTAACCGACTTTTTAGCAAGACCCAACCATAATACATAGTCTTCTTTAGTTTTAAGCTCTGGAAATTTCATATCATTTAATAGTTTACGTTTTAAAATTACGGAAGATAAAGCTATGTCGCAAGACTTCAACAATTCTTTATATCCTATTGTTCCTTGAGCTCTAATTTTACCTACAATTTTCCTATCATAGTTTATGATTTGATATGTTGTATGAGAAAAATCATAACCATGGTTCAACATAAAATGTAGTTGTGTCTCAATTTTGTTACTCTCCCAATAATCATCACAATCTAAAAAAGCAATGTATTTACCTTGGGCTATTGAAATTGCTTTATTTCTTGAATATGACACACCTTTATTATTATCATTAAATATTATTTTGACTCTTGCATCATTCTTAATGCAATTATTGATATGTTCTAAATCATTTTTATTTTCATCATCATATATAATTATAATTTCAAGATTTTTATAAGTTTGATTTAATACAGAATTAATAGAATCGAAAAAATAATTCTTTTTATCATAATATGGCATTATAACGCTTACTAAACTATTCATTGTTAAGATATGCTTTTGGAATGTTATTAAAGATACTTTTAGAAAACTTACTCGTAAAACTCATTTTTTCTAGACTTAGTAAGTTAAAAAATTTATTATTTTTGCAATTTCTACAAAATTTGTTTTTCATAAAATACAGAATAAGCTAATTATATTACTACAAAAGATAAATAGGTAAACAAAACAACTTACCTTTAACATTAAAATGTTTTTTTCTTTGCGAAATAAATATTTAAGTCTAGCAAATTGACTCTTATTGTTGATTTTTGTAAAAATTTTAGCCTTGCCAAAAACTTAAAAATAAAGCCTAAACTTGGGAAAATTAATCCCAATTTATAAATAAGATAATTATAACTAACTAGCCGAGTATCATTTTTAATCTTAAATATTTCAAAATTATATTTGTTACATAAATTTTTTAAGGTAAAATTTGAAAAATAATACAAATGATAAGGCATAATCCAATGGTATTTTTTTCCCATTAATTTAGGAAATATTGAGTCCATGTTATAAGTTGTAAAAATTAAAATGCCACCAGGATTTAAACTTTTTTCGATTAAACTCATAGTTTCAAACGGATTATCAAAGTGTTCGATGACATCGGTCATAATAATAACATCAAATTGATAATTATTTTTTGAAAAACTTTTTATAGTTTCGCTAATAAAATTTAAGTTATAATTTTTTTTTGCATATTGACAAGCATGCTTTGAAAGTTCTAAGCCTATATATTTTTTTACATGCTGCTTAACAATATTACCTAGAACTCCATAATATGATCCTATTTCTAGTACGGTGCTATTAGTATTCAAACAGGAGCTAATTTTATTAAAAAGTTGTTTAAAATATTTAGTTTTGAAATTAATTTCTTGAATATAATCTTTATCTTCGACATCAGTTAAATCTTCTACATAATATTTTTTATTTTCAGAAATATTTTTCGCAATTTCTGAAAAAATTAATTTACATTTCTTACATTTAAAAAGTTTGGGTTTAAAATATGTCTTGCTAGTACAACTAAAATCAATTTTATTATAATCATGAACATAATTTGAATGAAAAAGTAAATCGCAAGCATTATTATCGGGACAAGGGCAAAACATATTAATTTAAATTGTAGCAGGTGTTACTAGCGGTAAATAAGACTTTCATTTATATTTTTTATTAGTATTTTAATTCAATGTTAAGAAATAAGAGTATAAATACCATATTAATTATTTCAATTTTCCTTTTTTCAATTAAGTGGATTTTATCATTTTATTTTTTTAAAGAAAACCTATCTGTTAGAATTATTTTTGAAAGCGTCACTGACGGACATTATTATTATCCATTAATAAAATATCTTGCTTTTTTTGAATTTAATAATTCTTTTGATCCCAATATCGATAATTTAAAAATAATTCCTTTACCAATTGCTGGAATATTTATTCATTCTATTTTCTTTAAAATATTTGGGTTCATAGCATTTATAGTTATGGAATTATTAACAATTTTCATCTTTTTAATTATTTTTTATAAAATTTTTTTATATTTTTTTTCAGAAAACGAGTCAATTGTATTAAGTCTTTTATTATTTACAATTCCTTCGATTGTAACAATTTTAAACATTGAAAATCTGCCTTACATCAATTTATTAAAAAGTAATTTCTATACCCTAAGAGTGCCCAGACCAATGATTAATGCGTTATACCTTTTTACTTTTCTTTATTTATTAATTTCAATGGAAAAGGAAGTAATTATTAATAAAAAAAAATTCATATTATTAGGATTAATCTTGGGTTTATCTTTATCAAGTTTTTATTATTTTTTTGTCATTGAAGCAACGGCATTTTTATTTTTTTTAATTTACAAGTTTAAGTTTGATTTTTTTAAAAAAATATTAGAACAACGTAAAAATTTTTTGTTATCTATTTTTTTTTTCCTGCTTTCAATTTTACCTTTTTTTCTCAACTTACTATTTCATGAAAAAGAAGTTACAGAAAGAACATGTATATTTAACCTTGATTTTGAAAGGAAAAGAATTTTATTAGATCATTATTTAAATGGATATATAAAAATTGAATTTTTATCATTTTTTATAGTAGGTAGCTTTCTTGTATATCTTGCTAATAAAAAAAAAATATTAAACTGTGGAATTATCAATATATTTTTTATTTTATTTTTATCTTCTGTATTTGCACCAATAATCTTTATTATTCTTTCAAATAAATCCTGTGTTCTATACCATTTCAATAATGCTATAGTCGTTTGGGCTTTTTTATTTGTTATAATTTATTTTATTACGTTACTAAAACACTTTTTTAAAGTTGAATTGAATATTAATGTTTGTAGAATTTTTTTTGTATTAATCAGTTTCCTATACTGTCTAAATACTTATCTAGAAAGAGAGAATAAATATAATAATCAATTTGCTAGAAATGAAAGAATAGAATTTCAAAAAGTTACTAGTTTAATTAATGATAATATTAATATTTCTAACTCAACCTTTATGACTTTTGATAGCGATTTAATGATTTGGGCAATACTAAATAATGTAAAATATTTAAGTTTAATAAATTGCTTAGTAGTGTCTAAAACTGATGTAATGATTGAAAATGATTTGATCAAAAGTTTTAAGTTTTTAAACTTAAACGCACAAGATTTTAAATATTTTTTGAGAAATAAAAAAGAATCATGGAGATATATAAACAGAGATGTTGCAACTTTCTTTTCTCAAAAATATCAGGCCAACTCTTTAATAACATTTAATGATTCAAAAAATTTTAATGCTGGAATTGCTAAAAATATTTTTTCTAGTTCACCTTTATATCAACAACAATCGGCTATTCCAAATGAAGAATTTGCTAGACTTGAAAAAAAATTCAAAAAAACAAAATTGGAAAATTTTAATGAACCAGAAATTATAGTTTTAGAAAAACTTAGATTTTTAAATATAAATATTATTATAAAAAAACAAAATTACTGTAAATTATATGATGGAAATATTTATGCTTTATATATAAAAAAAAATTCTGGAGTTAAATGCAATTAATGATAAATTTTATAGTAAATATAATAATTTATTAGTTGTGAATTAAAATTTTATTGTATCTTTATTGTTTAAAAACCATTTCACAGTATTTTTTAATCCAGTTGAAATATTTGTAAATTTTTTTATACCAGTAATCCTTTTAACTAAACTATTATCGCCGTGAGTTTTATAAAGATCCGCTTTATGTTTTGATATTTTTTTTATTTTCGGTTTACTCAATGTTAAATTATCAATCATTTTAATGACATTGGTAAGCTTTAAGGGCTTATTGGAACAAATGTTTAAAATTAAATGCTTATGTTTAACTTTCGAATTAATTAATCTTTTCAAAATTTTACATACATCTTGTATATAAGTAAAATCTCTAAAATGATTTCCATAATTATTTAAATGAAAAATTTTTGGTTTTCCATAGGTTGCATTTAAATATTTCATCATAAACATATCGGGTCTTCCCCATTCACCATAAACAGTAAAAAACCTTAAGCCAATACATTTTGTTTTATTTTTTTGTAATAAAACATTTACCATTTCTTCATTTATTTTTTTGCTCAACCCATAAATATTTTTTGGTTTCAGACTATAATTTTCTTTCAAAGGAAACTTGTTAAGTTCTCCATAAGCCGAGCTTGATGAAGCATAGAACAATCTTTTAATGTTAAACTCCAGAGATAAATTTAAAATATTAAAAAATCCATATATGTTATTTTTAATATAAGCTTCTGGATTTATTAAAGAATATCTTACTCCTGCTTGAGCGGCAAAATGAAAAACGTAATTAAAAAGATATTTTTTATAAAGTTTTTTTAATTTTTCGTATTGATTGATATCAATTTTGTAAAATATAAAATTTTTATTCTTATTTAGTTCTTTTAATCTCTTTCTTTTTAAGTTCACTGAATAATAATCATTTAAATTATCAACTCCTACAACGCATATCTTTTTATTTGATTTAGTTAGAAAATTTGCGAAATTAAATCCAATAAATCCACAACATCCTGTTATAAAAATTTTCATTAAAAAATCTTATATATCAATTATTTATATTTAAGTATATTTTTATAAATTTTCATATGGAAATAACTTAGCAAATATGGGTTTATTCATGTTCCGGATTTTCATTATAAATATTTCTGTTTTTTTAAATTAAGGTTTAAAATTATACTGAAGTTATAATATATAGAATTTAAAATTTTAAAATTATTTTATGAACGATCACTACAGAAAACTCATGAATTTTGTTTATCAAAAAATTAAACATATTAAAGAACCTACAATTCTAGAGTTTGGAGTAAGAGAGGGGGTTTCAACAAAAATGTTTATCGAACTATGTGAAACTCATTCAGGAAATTTATATTCCATAGATGCTAGAGATTGTAAATCAGTTTCTAAAAGCAAAAGATGGAATTTTATTCAATCTAGAGATGATAATTTCGAGTTCTTAAAAAACAAAATACCAAAAAAATTTGACATTATATTTTTAGATACCTTACACGAAGCACAACATGTCAAAAAAATATTTTATTATTATTATAAATTTTTAAAAACAGATGGTTTTTTTTTTATTGATGATACAAGCTGGTTACCATATGTAAAAAAAAACTATAGAGATCGTTTTTATGCAGAAATAAATAATCAAGAAACATTTGAAATCCTTCTAAAAATTTATTTTGCAAATCATCATAATTTCGATTTGGAATTTTCCTTTGTTTCTTCTGGTTTTGCTTTGGCTAAAAGATTGAACAATAATGAACTAAACTCCCCCAAAAAAATACCATCACGTAAATTAGGAATTAAAAATCTTGTGCGGAAGATATTAAAATAGTTTATTTTTATAAGGTATGCAAACTAAATCACTAATATTATTTATGCCTTCTATTGAGGGAGGTGGTGTTGAAAAAAATCTTATAACAATTAGTAACTATTTTTCAAAAAAAATTAAAAAAATTAAATTAATTTCCGCAGAAAATCGTCTTCAAAATTTTTTCAATAAGAAAATCAAGTTTATTTCACCTAGTCGCAAATTTTCAAAAAATAAAAATAAAATTATTAAATATCTAATATGTTTATTTCTTCTATTTAAAGAGTATTTAAAAAATAAAAATATTATAATCTTTGCCTTTCAGGCAAATATTTATGCGATAATTTTCGCCAAAATTTTAAATATAAAAATTATTACACGTTCAAATAGTTCTCCTTCGGGATGGTCAAAAAATCCAATTAAAAAAATTTTATTTAGATTTTTCTTACCAATGGCAAATGAAATAATAGTTAATAGCTATGATTTTAAAAAACAAATGGATAAGAAATTTAATTTGGAAACAAAATTAATATTAAATCCATTTGATCATAAAAAAATTAAAAAATTAAAAAGTAAAAGAATAAAAAATAATTTTTTTAAAGATAAAAAAAATTTGAAAATTATAAATGTTGCAAGATTAACAGATCAAAAAGATCACCTTACGCTCCTAAAAGCGTTTAAAATAATAAATAAAAAAATTAGAAGTAAATTGTTAATAATTGGCAGTGGAAAAAATAAAGAGATAATTGAAAATTATATAATTAAAAACAATTTGCGTTATTCTGCAAAACTAATTCCTTTTCAAATTAATCCATATAAATACATAAATGCTGCAGATTTGTTTGTTCTTACCTCTAAATTTGAAGGTTTGCCAAATGTATTGCTCGAGGCTTTAAGTTTAAAAAAATTTGTTATATCTACAAATTGTCCCACTGGTCCTTCTGAAATTTTATTACGAGGGAAGGCAGGTTATTTATTCAAAATGGAAGATTATAAACAATTAGCGAAAAAAATACTCGCTCACTATAAAAACCAAAAAAAAAATAAGCTAATGACCAATTATGGCTACTTAAGCCTCTCAAGATATGATTATAAAAAAAATTGCGAAAAATATTTAAATTTAATTTTAGGTTACTTAGAAAATGAATATTAAATTTCTTTCTGGCGGATTAAGAAAAGGGGGAATATTAAAAAAAGACAAAAAAAATTTACCTCTGATTTCGGTAATTACAGTTGCATTAAATAGTAAAAAATTTTTACAACAGTCAATAAATAGTGTTTTAAATCAAAGCTATAAAAATTATGAACTTATAATTGTTGATGGACAATCAACAGATGGAACTTTGGATATAATAAAAAAAAACAATTCAAAAATAGATTATTGGATTTCCGAAAAAGACAATGGTTTTTCCGATGCTGTGAACAAAGGAATAAAATTGAGTCGCGGTTCAATAATTTCAATCCTCAACTCTGATGATATTTTTTATAAGCATGCTCTAAGAACAGCCGTAAATTATTTTAATCGATACAAATACATAGATTTTCTTTTTGGAAGTGTAATTAAATATAAACTTTTGTATGGATACAGACCGTGGAAAATACGTTGGAGCTTTGGTTTTTATAGCACTCACTCAATTGGTTTTCTTATAAAAAAAAAAGCCCAAAAAAAAGTTGGTTGTTACAAAGTTAAATATAAATATTCGCCAGATTATGATTTTTTTTACAGGATGATTGTAAAACACAAACTGAAAGGTATGGCTACAAAAAAAAATGAAATATTTGGAAAGTTTAGACGTGGTGGGGTAGGTTCAAAATTACCTTTTATAGACTATTTAAAAGAAACTGTCAGAATTAGATTGGACAATGGACAGAACATATTATTGGTTTCGATAATTTTTTTATTAAAATATACAAGATATTTAGTCAATAAAATATTTTTGATTCAATAAAATCAATTATTAATAAGATAATTCAGCAATTAATGGCCTGTGAACAGAACCAAAGCTATTTGATGTTTTTTTATCAACCATTTTAAAATTGTTAGAGAATAAAATATGGTCGATCTGAATACCTAAAAAATTAGGCATAAATGCTGGCCAAGTAGAAGTTATATTTTTATATGATGTATAAGTATATAAATTTGTTTCTTTTAAAAATTTCGTAAATCTTTTTGATGCCGAGGTCATATTTAAATCACCTAAAAGGATTAAGTTTTTATTAGTATTATTAACTATAGTTTTAAGATAATTGATTTGTTGTAAAATATTATTGAAATTCTTTTTGGTACCTCCTGCCAATAGATGAACCCCTACTATAGATATTTCTGCTTCATTCAAGATAAGATTTGTAATAACCATATGATTATCGTCTATCTTTGTATTTGTTAAAGGATATTTGCTTAAAATTATACTATCGAAAGGACCTTTTGCTTTATTTAATCCTGCACTATATGGAAAAATTGAACTTAAAGTTTTGATTTTATCTTGCATTTGTGGGGAAAATTCTTGAAATTGCACAATATCTGCTTTCTCAGATAAAATCATTTCACGTATACCTTCAAAATTTTCAACAGGATTTTCATAAGAAATATTAAAACTTATTATGCGAAGTTTATTTCGAATTTGTGATCTATCTTTTAAAACAGCATTACAATGATTGCAGGATGATAAAATATCGGCTGCAAATACAATGCAAACAAAAATACAAATCACGGATGCCCAAAACCTTTTCAAGAAAAGCAAAATAAAAAATAGCAGTATCCCACCAATAAGTATTTGGAAACCCAGGTGGCTAAATATATCTATAAAAAAAATCTGTAAATCAATCCTGCTAAAAAAACAAACAATTAAAAAGAAGAAAATGAGTATATTTCCTCTCTTAAAGACAGTTCTGTTAATAAATGCAAGATTGCCTTTCATCCCTGATTATACAATCTTTCTTTATATTCTTTTTGCCTTCCAAATTTTTTATGTAAATCTTGAAATTTATCAGTTTTATAACTAACAATCATTCCAACGGTAGTCAGGATGCCGATAATGACAACGATGACGAGAAGTTCGATAAGGTTGAAGACTCGCTGTTTCATATTGATAAGTCTAGTGTCCGTAAAAGTAAGTCATTCCCTTAATTCTTTTTATTCTTTCTTGCTTATTTACAAACTTCCACCCTTTTGTAATTATTAATTTTATAATCCATCCTGGCACTTTAGTTTTCATACTAGGACGCATCCAATCCATATCAGCAATATGTAAATTGGGAAGTAAAAGTTTATTTTCTACAACATAATCATGAATCTTTGTTCCTGGAAATGGAGTAAGAAAATTAAAATTTGCAGAATCAATTCCTGCGGCCATATGTTTTCTGGCTAGGTTAAAAGTTTTTATCATTTCAAAAATTGTCTCATCAGGATAACCGAAGATATAATTTCCTCCTATTTCCATACCCAATTGTTTTGCTTTCTTTATTAATCCTATAATATCGTGCTTTTCCAAATTTAATTTTCCTGAACAATATTTATTCAATATTCGTTGTGATCCAGATTCTATAGGATATTGCAATCTTTTAAATCCGGCAGCTGCCATAGCTTCCATTAAAGACTCGTCAACTCCTAATTTTCCATCAGCCCTTGTACAAAGATGTGCTAAATTAATACCATTAGTACCAGCAAGCTCCATACCCATCTCTGCAATTTTTAAAAATATTGTTTTAGCTCTAGATTTTTTAGCTAACATGCTGTCATCCTCTACGAACAAATATTTGACTCCTAAGCTCTTCAAAACACGAATTTCTTCACTTACTCTATCAATAGACTTCATCCTGTATTTCCTTGTGTTGCCTGAAATAGAACCCTCTAATTCTTTAGAAACATGACAAAAATGACACTTAAATGGACAACCTCTTGAAAACATTACTGACGCATAAGCAATATTACCATCTTTTAATCCACCTCCATGTGGCCGTGCTATTTTCCAATATTTTTCCAATGGCAACATGTCCCACGCCGGAATTGGTAATTCATCTAAATTTTGAATTATTTTAAGCCGTGGATTTACAAAGCCTTCTTTTCCAGCAACTCCATTTATTTTTGAAAAATCTCTTTCCCCTTTTCTAAGTAATTCGCCAATTTCAACAATGGTTTCTTCTGCTTCTGATAGACATATTAAATCAGCGCCAGCATTAAAAAATAGTGACATTTGAGATTTAGCGTTTACCCCACCTAAAATAATTATTTTATTTGGATATTCTCTCTTAATTTCAGCTACAACTTCTTCTACCATTCTAGTTTGAGCCGTAAATATAGAAGATATTCCAATCACATCATAATCTGCAACTTCGCCTAAAATATCTTTAATTTTCATTCCAACCCTAACTAAGCCGTTTGGTTGTATTTTTTCATTAAAAAAAGTTTCTTCTAAAGTATAATCATCATTTCCTACCGAAGCATCTAATATGCCAACCTCAAAATTTTTATTTCTTAAAGATGACGCAAGATATATTAATCCCAATGAACCTTCTGGTTTAATTGCTCCAAATCTTTTATCAAAAATTTGTGGACCATACATTAATAAAAACTTTGGTTCTATTTTTGAATATATTTTTATCATAAATAATTAGTGATAAGATTTTTAAATTTAAAATAATTCATCGCAAACCACTTTTCTAATAATTTTTTAAAAGATATTTTGGCTTTATAGATTACTTCAAGGATATAATCCAAATAAAAAATATTGAATTTTTAGTTTTTATATTGTCCTTTTAATCAGCTTTTTATAAGAAAAAAGCTCAAGAAGAAGTTGGTTATTATAATGCATAATATAAGTATTCAGCAGATTATGATCTTTTTTATAGGATAATTTTAAATAGAAGTTGAAAGGCATGGCTACAAAAAAATGAAATATTTAGAAAATTTAGATGTAGTAAAATATCTTCGAATATATCTTTTGTGGACTATTTGCATAAAACTATTAAAATCAGATTGGACAGTGAACAAAATGTATTTTTGTTATGACTATTTTTATATTAAAATATACGAGATATTTAATAAGCAAAATAGCTATATTCAATAAACCAAATTATAAATCTAAACCTAATCAATATTAATATGTTAACTTTTGTAATAAACTTTCGTTATTTCATAAGTTTTGATTAATCTTTCTTGCTATATGAATATATGAGAAATATGCATAACAATATTTTGATATTTACAGCAACCTACAATGAAATTGATAATATCAAAGATTTTATAGATGAAATAAATAAATTAGATTGTAAGTTAGATGTCTTAATAATTGATGATAATAGTCCAGACGGAACTGGAAATTTCATAGAAGAAAAAGCTAAAAGCTCTGACAATCTTACTTTGATTCGAAGAGAAAAAAAATTAGGTTTAGATACGGCTCATAAATTTGCTTATAATTATGCAATTAAAAATAATTATAGTTATTTAATTACTATGGATGCAGATTTATCCCATGAACCAAAGGAAATTATTAAAATATTAGATCATTTAAAAAATACACCTTTTGTAATTGGTTCAAGATATATTTTGGGAGGCAAGAATTATATGAGGGGTTGGCGATTATTTTTAAGTATTTGGGGAAATAAAATAATTAAAAAAATTTTATCAATCAATAGTACCGAATATACTGGTTCATTTAGGGGATTTGATTTAAAAAAATTACATAACTTTAATTTAGATTTGATAAAATCAAAGGGATATAGTTTTTTTATGGAAACAATATTTGAATTAGATCAAAGAAATGTTTCGATTGATGAAATTCCTATCACATTTAATCCAAGAAAGCATGGAGTATCAAAAATTCCACGAATTGAAATTTTTAGAACTTTAAACAATATCTTTAAATTATTTTTTCGTAAAATTTTTAAAAGTAAAAAAATAAATAAATTAATATAATTGCTCATTAACCATTTTGTAAATAATTTGTTTAAAACTAGTTTTTGCTTTCCATTTTAATATTTTCTTGGCAAGTTTTGGATCGGCTTTATAGGTTTTGATATCTCGTTTTCTCATTAGCTTTTTTATATTTGTTTTTAAACTACTTCTTGGAATATTTAATAATCTAAATACTTCATAAACAAAGCTCCTAAGGCTATGTCTTTTACCTGAGCCAATAACTAAATCTTTTGGATGTTTTTGTCTAAGCATTAAATACAT
>Ga0187827_10007285_pt1 | contig 12360 bp, 10 predicted proteins | sample ETNtaG_39_FD_167969 | JGI IMG/M metagenome (GOLD analysis project Ga0187827, IMG submission 167969) | Marine microbial and viral communities from oxygen minimum zone, Eastern Pacific Ocean - ETNP2014_SV_150_PacBio MetaG (Illumina Assembly) | ecosystem: Environmental > Aquatic > Marine > Hypoxic... | reverse complement strand
ATGCTTAGCGAAGAAGACGATGGCTGCAATCTTCATGATTTCGGATGGTTGGATCACAATCACACCGAGGTCAAACCAGCGACGGGCACCCAGGCTGGCGTCGCCAATAAAAAGGACCAGGCAAAGTGCTAGGAGGCTGCCAATGTAGGCAGGTATGGCAAGCCCTTTGAGAAATCTGTAGTCAATCTGTGACATTGAAATCGCTAAAACCAAGCCAATTCCGGCCAGAGCAGCTTGCTGGACAGCTCTGTTCTCAAGGCCTTGTGCCTCTGGGCTCGATGTTGTCTGCAACATTAGGATTCCCAGCCCGCTTAGGGCTAACGTAGATATCAGCGTTGCCCAGTCAATACGTAATAGAAAGCCGCGTGTCATAGTCTCCGGTCCGGAGACACAAAATCGGGCCGGTCTTGTGGAAGAGGTGGCATTTGACCGGTCATCAAGTAGTCGACGATATCTCTAGCAATTGGTGCGGCGGCAAAAGACCCCTCACCGCCGTCTCGAACGAGGACTGCGAACGCATACTCTGGTTTTGAGGCGGGTGCGTACCCAGAAAACCATGCGTGACTAGGCAGGCGTCCTTCAGGGTCACGTCGCCCGCTGTACTCGGCCGTACCGGTCTTTCCAGCAACAACTGCGTAGGACGATTGTGCGCGTTTGCCTGTTCCAGAAGATCCGTTTACAGCCAGTAAGAGTCCTCGTTGCAGAAGACGCAGGTGTCTATTGCTTACCGGCAGCTTTCCTAAAAGTTCTGGCTGGAACTTTCTAACCACTTGGCCTTCTGGGTTCAGCAGCTTGTCTATGAGTCTGGGCCGCATTAGTCGGCCACCGTTTCCAATCGCTGCATACATGTTAGCGATTTGTAGCGGTGTGACCTGAACTAAACCTTGGCCTATCGCGGAGTGGTAGGTGTCTCCTGTTACCCACGGTCCTAGCTTGGCGTCTTTCTTCCAACCTGAAGTTGGAACGACGCCAGCTGCTTCGCTAGGAAGGTCAATGCGTGTGGCACTACCAAAGCCAAAAGCTCGTTCAAATTCTGACAAACGACGGTTACCAAGACCAGTTAGGTTTGTGTAGGGGTTGCCACCGGACACGTTGTAGAAATAGATGTTGCACGATTCAGCGATTGCTCGTTCGAGGTTGACTAGGCCGTGTCCTTGCGGCAACCAGTCGTTAAAGGCCCATCCGTCTTTCAGAATTAATTGACCATCGCACTTGATGTTGCTTTCGGGAAGTATGACCTGTGATTCGAGGGCGCCACTCGCAGCCACTAATTTATATGTTGATCCCGGGGGATAAAGGCCCGAGATAGCGTGGTTAATTAACGGCCTTCGAGGATCGCTTGCCAAGAGCTCGTAACCCTTGTTTGAAACCCCCTTAGCAAATATGTTGTTGTCATAATCGGGCAGGCTGACCATTGCCACAACCTCGCCAGTGTCAGGACGTAACACGACCACCACGCCAGCGCCTTGGTTACGAAGGGCGAGGTGTCGAGCCAGAATTTCCCGAACAGCATTTTGCTCATTTACCGCTACTGTGAGTACAGCATTTGATCCGACGATAGGTGTTTGCGATGAAACTTCTTGGAAAGTGCGTCCGAACGCATCAATTTCGATTCGCCTCGCACCGTCACGGCCCCGCAACTCACTTTGCAAGGTCTTTTCCAGGCCGGAGCGTCCCACATGCTCGTCAAACAGGACGCCGCGTTGTTGATAGGCAGATAATTCTTCAGCTGGTATCGGCCCTGTAAATCCGATGATATGGCCAAATGTGTTTCCATGTTTGTAGCTTCGCCGAATGGTTGTCCGGATAGAGACTCCTGGGAGATCGTGTTTCCGTTCTTCGATCGCAAGCGCGGATTCTCGTGGTACTGAGTCGGCCATCTGAATGGCTTCAGCGGGCGACTGTTTTGCTTGGTCAAGTTTGAACCGGAGTTGCTCTAACGATTCACCGCTTAATGCTGCAACATTGGAAAGCACTGGTGTTTCACGGTCTGCAGACAATTCCGAGGCTTTGAGCCAGACGCTATAAACCGGGATATTTTTTACGAGTGACTCGCCGTTGCGGTCATAGATCAGCCCTCTAACGGGATGGATAGATTCAGTATGTGCCCGATTTCGTAGCGCTTGTTCTTTGTACTTTTCTGACTCGATCACCTGAAGCTGCCACAGCCGACCGATGAGCGCGGCGTTCCCAATTAGGGCTGCCCCTCCCAGCATAAGCGCTCGTCGGGATCCATCAGCTGGGGGCCGCCCGGCGCCTGGCCGCGCTTCAGGGTGTGAATATCCGACAGAACCGCGCCTGTTCTGCTGCTGAAAGTTAGCCACGTTCCGCTAGCTGGTGCTTTTAAGTCTGGGTGCGTTAATCGGTCGTTGGTTCTTCCTCAGCAAACGTAGAACCGGGTACACAAGTAAAGCTGAACCGATATTCACTAGGCTTGCAGATGGAAGTCGGTCCACAACTTGTGTGCGCCAGTCTACTTCGAAACCGTGCAGCTGCATTGCTAAGACAATTGCTGGGTAGTACAGCAGCAACGCTACCGCAACACTCAAGATGGTTGAGGCAAGGTTGACTTGTTCGAAACGTTGGCCGCGCGCATCTACGGCGACTACCAACAGCGTAAACAGTAGCGCGTTTGTACCGATAGGCGACACGGATAGTAGGTCGACAAATAAGCCTGATGCGAAAGCCCAGACGAGAACCCTACTGCTACTGCTGGTTTTAGCTAGAACAATGACTGCGACCAGTACCAGTGCGGGGCGGACGCCTGCGATTTGAAAGTAGGGAAAAACTGATGATTGGAACAGACCCATCACCATGATCAGTACAACTGTCCCAATTGAATTGGCGCGTGGCACCCAGCCTCGCCGCGTTGTTCGCAACTGGGTCACTGTCACAGTTGAAGCCACCCGGACATCTTTGGGTACTTGTTTGTCAATTGGAGAGGACCAAGTATTGGTTGAGTCGTGCCGATCATAAAACTGTCCTGTGCCGACAGTAAGGATAGTACTGGTATGGAGGGAGGTTAGGTGGCATTGGGGCAGGTCTGTAATGTTGGTTTGCGCAACCTATGGGGGATTGGCAACAAGCTGCTTTTGACTATCGTGGTTGAGCTTCATGCAGGACGGGCTACTTTCGACGTGATGACCTGTAATATGTCCAGGTCTTTGGTCCGCTCGAATCGATCGATAACTGCTTCTCGAAAGACACTCGCTGGAGAAGAATGTATCGATAGGACACGACCAATAAGGAGGCCTCGCGGGAATCTTCCTGCTAAGCCAGAAGTTTCAACCGCGTCCCCGACCTGTAACACAGCTTCAGGGTCTATTCGGGTCAGCGTAAGGTGTTTACCACCATCACTTGTAATGATCCCGTCGGTGCCCCCAGAGTCACCTATGGTTACCGCATGTACAGAACTTTGCGTGCTGTCTACTGGAAGGATATGAGCTGAAGTTGACGTCACTGTCAAGACTCGTCCGGCCAGATTGCTCCTGGATATGACCGCCATACCTACACGTACGCCGTCGTTTGCGCCGCGGTCGATCACCACGGTGTTAAGCGCGTCTACGCTATCCATACCAACCACTTGAGCTGTAAGGAGGGAGAATCCGGTGTTTTGTTGTTTGTACGCTAGAGCTTCACGTAAATATTCGTTTTCCCGTTCGGCTGATTTCTGCCTAGATGCGAGGGCTCTAAGTTCAGAAACCTCGTTTCCAAGGAGTTGATTTTCCTTCTGGAGTTCATCAATACGTTGTATATCGGTAATTGTCTGCGAGCTTCTTACGGCGACGCTAGTCGTGGCAGAACGTATAGGTGAGACAAGAGAGTGCACGTAACCTTCTACCGAGATACCTACTCCTGTGTCTCGGAGCATGGGCAGCAAGATGCTAACTCCAACTATGACCAACAAGAGAAGGATTGATCGTTGGCCACCACGCATCGAACTGTCAGCTAGCCATATGGCGCCGCGTTATCTGCGACGAAGACTTCTCGAAAAGCTTCGAGGTTGTGGAGACAGGCGCCCGTTCCGCGCACCACTGCCTCTAACGCATTATTCGCAATATGCACGGGGATGTCTGTTTCTTGCTCGATCCGCTTGTCTAGTCCGCCAAGCATTGCTCCCCCTCCAGCAAGATAGATGCCTTGTTCCATGACATCGGCCAGTAGTTCCGGAGGCGTTGCTTCAATGGCTAACTTGATGTTGTCAACAATCTCCGTAACTGGACCACTGATGGCCTCACGTACCTGGCTGGATGTTAGCTCCACTTGACGTGGAAGTCCGGTTTGCAAATCGCGTCCTCGGACGATAGTGGTTTCCTCTTGCAAACCGGGGAAGGCCGATCCAATGGCGATTTTGCATGACTCTGCAGTACGTTCCCCGATCAAGAGGGTATGGTCGCTTCGACAGTATTCAACGATATGTTCATCTATCTCGTCTCCGGCTACTCGAATACTGTGACTAACTACGACGCCACCTAAGGACACGACAGCAACTTCGGTGGTTCCTCCGCCGATATCAACGATCATACTTCCAGTTGCTTCTTGAATTGGCTGCCCTGCTCCTATCGCGGCAGCCATTGGTTCCTCGATTAAGTAGACCTCTCGGGCCCCGGCTTGAAGACTGGCTTCATGGACGGCACGTTTTTCAACCTCGGTCACACCTGATGGCACCCCGATGATTACCCTAGGGCGTGCTGCGATAGGCAGATCTCCGTGAACGCGTCCAATGAAATACTCGAGCATTGCATGAACGGTATCGAAATCGGCTATGACTCCGTCTCGAAGTGGTCGGATCGCGACTATGTTTGTTGGTGTTCTTCCAACCATTTTCTTAGCTTCCGCGCCAACTGCTAGGACACGGGAAGTCTGTGTTTCGATGGCGACGACAGACGGTTCAGACAAAACAACGCCACGATCTTTGACATAGACAAGCGTGTTAGCAGTGCCGAGATCAATTCCGAGATCTCGAGAAAACAGTCCCATTAGTGCGCTGAATGGACCGAACATATATGTTCCAGATGTCAGTTACAGCGAGGCCCAGGCCTCGATCCCATCAGCATAGCGGTCGGAACGGTACAAGATAGCTAGAAGATGTCTTATGCAAGGCGAATTGTTTGTGACAGGGCATCATTCAAGTCAGCTACTTCAACGAAATCCATTTGTTTTCGTACATGTTCTGGAAGATCAATTAAATCCTGTCGATTACTTTTGGGCATCACGAATTTCCCAATACCAGCACGATGAGCGGCTAGCACTTTTGCCTTAATGCTTCCTACCGGAAGAACGCGACCCTGTAATGTGATTTCCCCTGTAAGTATGACGTCGTGGCGGACTTTCTTTCTTGTAAGAGCCGAGATCAGTGCAATCGCCATTGCGAGGCCAGCTGAAGGACCCTCTTTAGGAAGTGAACCGGAGGGCACGTGCACATGAACGTCCTGTTTTGTGAAATCGACCTCTCTGTAACCTAGTCTCGAAGCATGAGCTCGGGCATAAGTCAGAGCAGCGTGCGCTGACTCTTGCATCACATCGCCCATGAGTCCCGTTAATTCAACTTTTCCGGTCCCGGATGCCAGTACCACTTCTATTGGGGCCAGGTCACCGCCAGATGGCGTGTTGAATACTGCGGTTGCTACGGCCACGGTGTCTTCTGTTTCGGCCATACCAAATCTAAATTTCGCGGGGCCCAAGTGTCTTGGAACATCCGATTCACCGACTTCCCAGACCTGCTCATTGCTCTCGGCTCGCAAGACTGCATGCTTTCGAACAATCGTGGCTATGGCGCGTGTGAGCCCCCGTACGCCAGCTTCTTGGGTGTACTCACGGATAATCCTCACGATGGAATCTCGAGTAAATTTAACCGCTTCAGGCTCAAGGCCGTGTTCAATAATTTCTCTCTCGACAAGAAATTTTTCGGCAATGGCGACTTTCTCGTCCTCCACATACCCTGGCAGATCAATGACTTCCATTCGATCTACGAGAGCTGGCGGCAGGTGATCCAGAGTGTTAGCTGTAGCAATAAAGATAGCTCGGCTGAGGTCGTACGGAATTTCCATGTAGTGATCACTAAACGCGTGGTTTTGCTCTGGGTCTAGCACTTCCAAAAGCGCAGCTGACGGGTCTCCACGGAAATCCATTCCCAGCTTATCGACTTCATCGATCATGAATACCGGGTTGACCGTGCCTGCTCGTCTCATCATTTGAAGTATTCGTCCGGGCATTGAACCTATGTAGGTCATGCGATGTCCCCGGATTTCTGCTTCGTCCCTGACTCCTCCTAGCGAGACCCGAACGAATTTTCTAGAGAGAGCTTCAGCAATCGATCGTCCGAGGCTTGTTTTTCCTACCCCAGGGGGGCCGACGAAGCACAAGATTGGGCTTCTTGAATTTCTCGCAAGTCGACGCACTGCTATGTATTCGAGCAGTCGTTCTTTTACCTGGTCCAAACCGTGATGATGACTAGCCAGAATTCTGGCCGCATCGCGAATATTGGTGGTGTCTCTCGATCGTTTTTTCCATGGCAGCTCAGTCAGCCACTCTAGGTACGATCGAACCATGCTTGCTTCCGGGGAGCCTTGCGGCATGGAGCCGAGGCGTTCAATGTCTTTTAGTCCTCGCTCGATCACTGCAGTAGGGAACTTTCTCGGATTAAGTTTCTTGCGAAAAGCCTCGATCTCAGCACTTTGTGCGTTAGGTTCGCCCAGTTGTTTAGTGATCGTTCGTAGTTGCTTACGGAGGATCAGTTCTCGTTGGTCTTTCTCAACTTCCTTGCGAACCCCATCACGAACAGTCTGTTCGAGCTCAAGTACTCGTATTTCTTCTTCCAACACCTGAATGACAAGTGCCAGTCGTTCGGAAACTTCACGTATTTCCAACACCTCTTGGTGAATACCGGGGATTAAGGGCAGAGAAGCAGCAACCACGTCTGCAAGGGATCCAGGCGTATCAGTGTTGATAGCTCTGATGTACGAGTCTTCCGGGATAGAGTTACTGAGTTCGACAACTCGATGGAACAGATCTAGTGCTCGTGGCATCAGATCCTTGGCGACCTGGGGCGATTCATCCAGATCTTCGATTGTCCAACCGACAACCCGCAAAAATGGTTGTTCAGAGATTGTATTTATCGCTCTTACCCGGTGCTCGCCTTCGACAAGGACACTAGTGGTTCCATCCGGAAGCTTAAGCATTCTGACGATCGAGGCCTCAGTGCCAATTTCGTATAGATCGCTTAAGACAACGGCTTCGAGTTCGGGGTCCTGCTGACCAATAACCAGAATTCGTCGGTCTTTCGATAGAGCTTCTTCAATAGCTGCTACGGACTTCTCGCGGCCTACAACGAACGAATGCACAGAGTCTGAGATTGGGAATAGGGTTTCTCCCCGAAGTGGGAGGACAGGAAGATTGATCTCTGCTGGCAGTTGATTTTCGGCATCCAGGTTCACGGCATCAATGGATGGTTCTGTCGGCGCAACATCAGATGTGTTGTCTGGCGATGTTTGTTTTTTTCGTGCGGGCTTGGATGGAGGGGTCAAGTTGTCGTTTTCTCGGAGATTGACTTGCCCAGGAGATCTAAAAGCGCGAGAGGGTTGTCTATTAGCACCGTCTCGGTCTCATCCGCATTTAGACCGGCGCCGCGCGCTACACGGCGAGCTAACGCCTCGGACAAAAGGTCATCAGGAGCATGGGCGTCACTGTTAACAAGCATTCTGACGCCGGCCTCCCGACAGACATTGGCGACGTGACCGTTTGTGAGCGAGTGGCCTCGGCGGGCGGATAGTTCTACAAATTTGTTGTTTTCTCGAGCTACTTGGCCGAGTTCTGGGCTCAGTAATCCGGGATGAACGAGCGCGTGGACGTGCTCAGATTCCAGCGCAGCCCGGTTGGTTCCCGCTTCTACCGGTTCAGCAATTGTTTCACCGTGGACTGCAACGAATTCAGCTCCAGCGTCGACGGCCATACGGGCAACTCGGTCGATTGATCGTGGTGGCACGTGCGTGATTTCGACACCTGGTATCGCAACTAGGTCCCAAGCATTTTCAGCTTCTCGGCAGTCACGTGTCAGTGCTTCCAGGACGGCCTGAACGTTCGCCGGGCTGGCGTGGTCGGTAATTGCGATTGCTGTATACCCATTTACATGGCAACGGCGGAGAAGTTCCATTGGCGAAAGCTCTCCGTCGCTTAGGAATGTGTGGGTTTGAAAATCAAATAGCATTTGGTTTTGTTTTTGAGCTTCGATACACCCTGATCAATTTTAAAAAAGTTCCGCTCTATTACAACAGGCTACCTCGTGTGCGACCTAAAGGAACTCAAAGCGGGCAGATTTGTGCACTTCCGATTGTTCTTCTACTACGTTGTCGGCAGCGGAGCTCGGATTCTTTCATCTGTGTCACGCTGATTGCTTGTCCGTTCGCTCACCTTCCAAGCTTTTCTTGTTCGACATCACGGAGTTATCACGGTCTAGTGTTCAAACCTGCTTGGCTACAGACTGTTACTTGGAGCGTCCGCTAACCCCAGAGTGTTAAACCTTGCGACGATGTATTACCCGGGTTGGGCAGCTAAGTTCCAATCTACAACTCGGAAAACAGCCCTTTCCAACGGTGTAATAAATGGATTCATTGTTCCTGCTGGTCCGCAAATGGAAGTTGATGTCCAATTCTTCCCGGACTCGTTTAGGGTTGGGCTAGCAATTACGGGTTTCACTGCCGTGCTGCTTTTGTTGGCTCACGTGATTGGAGCATATGTTCGAGGGCAAAGGATGAAGGTCGAGACACCTGATTCCCAACAGTAGATGTTCGGGACTTTGGGTGGCTCAGATCGTGATGCTCTGTCCGGTGCTCGCCGACTCATAAGCGGCAAAGATCGCTCGTAGCACATCCAAGCCTTCGGCCCCAGTGATGGGAGGAGGAGTCTCACCCAAGGCGGCCCGTATTGTTTCGCGGACCCACGGCGTATAGCCAGCTGTCGAGGAGTCGTAGGAGAAGTGACGATTGGGGTTGGCGTTCATTGCCGGGTCCGTGCCATGCCATTCGAGTTCCCCACGGTCGCCAGCGCCGTGACGGATCCACCCCTTGGATCCCCAGATCGTCGTATCGATCTGGTAGCCGTGATCGAGCAAATAGCCTGACATTAGGGAGCCATGTGCGCCGCTCGCCATACGAAAATTCAGCAGGGCTAGATCTTCTACATCGATGGGTCCACCACCAACGTTGGGAGCCATTGCTTGAACCTCGGTTATACGTTCCCCTGTGAGGAACAGGATGAGATCCAGTTGGTGGATGCCCAGCCAGATGAGATGTCCGCCTCCGGCGTCCGATTTATTGAATGTCCAATTGCGTCGCTCGGTGTTCCAGATGCGGGTTTGGTCGGCGAGTGTCATGCCGCGCACGGCGTACAGGTTTCCTATGCCATTCTGCTGGTAGATCCTGCGTGCGTCTTGGACCCACGGGTTAATTCGATTTCCGAGGGCCAACATCAAGTGAACCTGTTTTTTGTCGGCTAATTCGCTCAGGTTGGCAAAATCGTCCGGGTCGACACATGCGGGCTTTTCCGCAAGCACATGAATACCTGCCTCTAGCACTGGTCGAATGAGCGAAGGGGCTTTCCGGCCTGTAGCGGTCACGATGGTGAGTACGGGCTCGCGGGATCGAAGCATGTCGGTGAGTGACTGATAGGTATCGGTCAGCTTGTCACCGATCACCTTTCGGGCCTGGTCGAAGACTGCGCCATCTTCGTCAACGACGCAGGCCTCCGAGACGGAGTCCAAGTCTCGAAGTGCATTGAGGTATGCGGGGATGTGAGCCGCACCTTCATGTGTCACTAGGGCCACGCTTGCCATAGCTGTTCTCCTCACGCCGTCCAGTAGGGCGCGCGTATGACACGGATTATCCGGGGGCGGCGTACGAATGTCGATGCTCCCGCGCGAGAACAATGACCTCGTGAACGAAATCCAGGCCCCTGATCGCATTGACGTATTGGGAGATGTGTTGGTCTCAAGGGGGTCCGATCAGGGTCACGCTTCTCCGCAGGGGCCGAGTCCGGAGGCGCCGTCCTGCTGCACAGGCATCTATGGCATTAGTTGACGTCTTCAGAGGGGCCTCCTAGCCTCGAGCTTCGGTAAATAGGCGACACGCAAGGGGTTTTTGATGGGTGCTGGACAGGATACGCATCAGGCTTCAGAGGTGACAGAGCGCTTCGAGCCGCCGGCAGACTTCGCTGGGTCGGCTCACGTACCGAGCTTTGAGGTGTACCAGCAGCTACATCAACGGAGCTTGGATGATCCTGAAGGGTTCTGGCGTGAGATTACCGATGACTTTGTGTGGTTCAAGCCGTGGACGCAACTTCAGGAGTGGACGCCTCCATTCGTTAAATGGTTTGTAGACGGTGAAACGAATATTTCCGTCAACTGTTTAGATCGTCATGTAGATGCTGGTCGGGGAGATCGCGTCGCGTATTACTGGGAAGGTGAACCTGGGGATACTCGTACGGTTACCTACGCTGATCTATTAGCCGACGTCCAACGCTTCGCCAATGCGTTGAAGGCTCAGGGGCTGGAATGCGGTGACCGGGTCATTATCTACATGCCAATGGTTCCCGAGTTGCCAGTGGCGATGTTGGCCTGCGCTCGCCTCGGGCTTGTTCACAGTGTGATTTTTGGGGGTTTTAGCGCGGATGCGATTCGAGATCGAGTGAATGATGCGGGTGCCCGGGTCGTTATTACAGCGGATGGCAGCTGGCGTCGTGGGCGAGTCATTCCTTTGAAGGCCACCGTCGATAGCGCGCTTGCCGAAAATGCTTGCCCGACGGTCGAAACGGTTGTGGTGCTTAAGCGCTGTGAAAATGATGTCGATTGGAACGATGATCGAGATGTTTGGTGGGATCAGGCCATTGATGGCCAGTCAGATGTGTGTCCACCGGTGCATCTCCCCGCTGAACACCCGTTATACATTTTGTATACAAGTGGCACGACCGGAAAACCCAAAGGGGTTGTGCACGCGACCGCCGGATACATGGTGTATACGGCGTACACGTCACGAATGGTTTTTGATCTTAAAGAAGATGATATCTACTGGTGTACGGCTGATATCGGCTGGGTGACGGGGCATAGCTACGTCGTATACGGAATTCTGGCTAATGGGGCTTCTAGTGTGATGTATGAAGGTGCCCCGAACCATCCTGCTGAGGATAGATTCTGGGAAATCATCGAAAAATATAAGGTCACGGTTTTTTACACGGCGCCAACAGCTATCCGCACTTTTGTTCGCTGGGGCGATCACCATCCGGATAGTCATGATCTCTCGAGCCTTCGTTTGCTCGGAACGGTTGGAGAGCCAATTAATCCAGACGCATGGCTTTGGTATCACCGAGTCATTGGTGGGGGTAATTGCCCTATTGTTGATACGTGGTGGCAGACAGAGACCGGTGGAATCTTGATTACGCCGTTACCTGGTGCGACCACACTTAAGCCGGGGTCGGCCACACTTCCGTTCCCAGGCGTGGAGCCTGAGGTGGTGAGCGAAGATGGTCAGCGAGTGGCGGATGGTGAGCGCGGTTTGCTGATTATTCGACGGCCGTGGCCGTCGATGATTCGGGGTATCTATCAGGATGGATGGGGTCAATCAGGACATGCTGGGGAATTTGGTGATCGAGAACGATTTGTTGATACGTATTGGGGGAAATTCCCCGGGCAGTACTTAACTGGTGATGGAGCGGTCCGTGATTCTGACGGGTATTTCTGGGTCATCGGACGCGTTGATGACACGTTGAGCGTTGCTGGACATCGTATAGGGACGGCTGAGGTTGAAGGTGCGTTGGTCAGTCACTCATCTGTTGCTGAGTCGGCGGTTGTCGGCGCACCAGATCCTATTGCCGGAGAATTTATCGCTGCATTTGTCACGCTTAAGGCTGGAATCGATGGGGATGATGCGTTAGAGGCGGAACTCACTGCTCATGTGGGTGAAACGCTTGGTCGATTTGCTCGTCCAAAGATGTTGAAGTTTACGGACGCGCTTCCCAAGACGCGGAGCGGAAAAATTATGCGTCGTCTTTTGCGAGATATCGCGGCAGGTCGCGAGGTGGTTGGTGACACGACAACCCTTGAGGACCTTTCAGTACTTGCATCTCTTCGAGGAGACGATGATTAGCGAGTAAGTTCTAATGCGGTGATCCGGACGGTCCGGATACGATGGGTGAAATTGACTTTGTGAACGCACGCACAAGTGATTAGGGTTGAGCAGCGTAGGAGCATGCAACGGATGATTCGAGTAATGACTAGTCGTTGTCGGTTCGTCGGAGTAGCCGTCGGTTTGTTGTTCGCTTTGGCCATGGTGGCATGTGGGGGAACAGGTACCGTGAAGGAGCGGCCGTGGT
>Ga0187827_10007284_pt1 | contig 12364 bp, 14 predicted proteins | sample ETNtaG_39_FD_167969 | JGI IMG/M metagenome (GOLD analysis project Ga0187827, IMG submission 167969) | Marine microbial and viral communities from oxygen minimum zone, Eastern Pacific Ocean - ETNP2014_SV_150_PacBio MetaG (Illumina Assembly) | ecosystem: Environmental > Aquatic > Marine > Hypoxic... | reverse complement strand
AAGTTAGACGGGTCTACTGCATTCCGATGCCCGCGTTGCTCCGGTGAATTGAAATTCACCTGCATCCTCGGGACGTTACCCTCCGGATGCATTGGAAATGCATCTTCTCCCGTAGCCATATTTGGCGAGGGTGTAGCAGAGCCCAAAGGGGTCTGCATAGAAAAGCGGACACCCTCAGGAGCAAGCTCCTTACGGGAGCCAGCAGGTGTGTCTTTATCAACCATCTTATTTACTATCGCTTAATACTTTATGTATGTTTGTATTCGTTTGTTGATAGTGTGTTTTCAATTGAGCGGCATTCCTCTCCTTGCACGTAGTATTCAAATAATTAGGGTCATTGGACTGATGTGGGTCTTTGCGAAGGTGGACAAGGCGGTGAGAAAGGCGGAAGGGATATTGGCGGAGTGAGCAGGATTAACGCGGGTTGTAAATTTTTTAGTTTAGTCTTTTTGGGTGAAAACTTTCTGAAAACATCGCATAACTCCCTTTATCTGCAATTTTTATTCGCGAATAAGGGAGTTATGCGAAATTGTGACAGAGAGTAAATATTGATGGTTAATAATATGGAAAAGACGTAATTACAAATTGATTGGCATATCTTAACTTTTTCCGAATATGGACATTATTTTCGCAAAGAACTATTTTCTAACCAAAAACTATATTATTATATAAAAACATACATATAAAGGAGATAATGGTGTTTGAACCGATAATATATAACGGGAAAGAACTCATCGAAACGGGTCATTTTAAGGAAGAACTCTATTACAAATATCGTAAGAATTTGGACCTTGTTGAAGACATCCTTGAATCAGGAGTACACCAAAAGAAATCGAAAAAGAAAATGATCGTCATTATGCCCACCAAAAATGGAATCTGGGAATTGGTATATGCAGAGACAATCGATGAGTTGGTATTGATCCATATCAAGCTAAGAAGGAGGTAATAAAATGAAAAAGTGTATCGTGTGCGATGGAGATATTTCTGAGTATTCGGAGATAAGTGAAGATGTAGAAATAAATGGATGGAAATGTAATGAATGTGAGGAGACCTTTTTTACTTCGAATGAAATGCTTAGGTGGGAAGTCCTTACGGGTAGAAGACCAAAAAATGTGCGAAAGGTGCGAAAGATGGGAAGTTCTCTGATGGTGACCTTACCGAATGAATTAGTGAAAAATACCGGAATTCATAGTGATGATCTCGCGTTATTTAAAAAAGTAAAGGAAGGTATCCTAATTGAAATTGTCCATCCTGAGGCTGCATGAAGATACTAAAACAACCTGATGTTAAGTTGGATAATAGAATGATCGCCAATCAATTTGTGTAATATTAGGAGAAACTCTCTGCCAACAAAACTGCGCTCGTTGAGGGACTACCGCCCCTCCCCAATGCTCGGACCTAACGGTCTCGCATAACTAACGAGTTCTCGGCTCCCGGCCTTCGGCCTCCGCCCAAATTGCTCCTCCGCCGACAGATAATCCTGAGGGATGTTCCCCACCCACGCAACTTCGGGAATCCGCAAGACGTTATACGAAATTGATGATTAAAAGTCTGGGCGGATTATTATTGTTATCGAATACCTGATTTCCATTATATTTCATTCTGGGATTATTGGACAGAAACCTTCAAATATGTCAAATTCTGTCCCTATGAGACAGAAAGCTCGATGAATATGAAAGCTGAAGGACATTATCAAAAGGCCACTGAACTGAAAGCTAGTCTCGAAAAAATATCCGAGACAAAAGAATACGATAAAGACGTTGCACTAATCGTGGAAATCATTTATGGTTTAATTCAACATTTAATTGCATATAAATTGGAATCGGTCTATGAGATTCATAATGATACACATGCAGGTTTATTTAAACTATTAAGGGAAAAAGGAGAAACGGAAATATCCGTTTTGTTTAATAGGTTAGAGACATTTAGACATGGAAGATGGTATGGTGGAAAAGGAAATGGAGAGGTTGTAGAGGAGTCTCTCAAAATATTAAAATCTATTGGTAACAACTCAAAGTTGTTTTATTTGCTGCCGGATGCGAGCTGTGTTTCACCCTTCCCCGCCACACAACAGGATACGGCTCGGGCCTACCTTCGTGTCAGTTGGTACAGGAGGGTTTTCGAGAGGAACTTGATCTAGTGAAAGGTTTATTACAGTGTTCAATAATAGCCTCAGTAATGGGGCAGGCTGAAGTTCAGAAAATTAGAGACATTAAGCTAACGGCAATTTTCATTTACACTCTGAAGATTATGCTTTCATCTAAGTTATGATTCGTGTTCTTTTACTCCATTTGCTATTTTGGTGCCACCGCTTTCTCCTACAAATTCCAGATTTTTGTTCTTGTGGTTGATGAATGTTTGGACTATTTAGCTTCTATCCGCATTGTGCCCGAAAACAAAATAATAACCTATGTCATTTTAGAGACCAACTACGAGTAGTACGTTGTAAGAGATGATGGAAAAAAGTCCTGATAAAGGTAGTGTTACAAACCATGCAAGTGCCATGTGTTTTACGGTCTTCCAGTTTACTTTTTTTGCGCTTTTTTTCGTTCCAATGCCTATAATAGCAAAGCTTGATACATGCGTTGTTGACATAGGCATTCCCAAGCTTGCTCCAGATGTCACCAAAACCGAGGTTATTAGGTTTGCAATAAATCCATCTCTGTGTCCTATCTTGGTGACGCGATAAGCTAATGTTTTGGTTACTTTCATGCCACGGATATAACCTCCTAAGCCCATAGCTATTGCAACGACTGAAAAAAGGATCGTATTCAATCCAGGAACATTGTTTGTTAATTGATTTGCTACCAAAAACGTCGCCGCCAGTGCCACAAATTTTGGCCCATCATTCATGCCACGTGCAAAGCTGCTTGCTGCACAACTAATCCAATGTGCATTGTCAATATTCAATACTTTGCGCATGTTTTTTGATATTTTGACGTTTAAATTATTAAGGCAGAGCAAGTTCTTGCTATATAGCCAGAATATGCCATATGCCATCACGAATGAGACAATTGGGGATATTATTAATGGAAGCGCTATTTTCAATGCTATTGACTTCCAAAGTATGCCTGCGGTGGTAAAAACAAACAGTCCCAGGAAGATTATTGCTCCTAGAATGGAGTGAGTGGTTGAAACGGGCATGCCTGTTTTGGTGGCTATAACAATCCATGCTGCTGCTCCTAAGATAACAGACGCTGCAAATAATTCTCCTACATTGGTTTCTTTAATTAGTCCTTCTGTGAAGACTTTGAAGATGGTTTGGGCAAAGAACAACGCCAAGAATGTTCCTACTGCGTTGAACGTAGCTCCCAAGATTACTGCTCGTTTGTAGTTGCCTACTCTCCCGCCTACTATGGTTGCTATAGTTTTAGAAACATCATTGGCTCCATTCCAGTATGACAGTCCAATGACTGCTATGAGTCCCAGAATGATCAGGATGATCACTTAACAACACCCGGGTCCACAATCATTTTCTATTTTCGCATTTACATTTTTTGTTGGGGTACTGCAATCCGGTGATTCTTCTTTGTTCCCCGTTACCCCACTAATACTAAAGAATGAATCGTATGGTGCTTTGTTGAGCCTTTTCGCTGTTTCCATGCATATTTCCAGGGGGATGCCTCGTTTGAAGGTGTGATCCTCGTCGTCCTTAAATTCCAGTCCAGGTCCATTGTATGTTGCTGTTTGTCCTTGATAGATACATTCAGGACTTCTCTTTAGTTTGTGTCCTTTGAGGGTTATGGAAATGAAATTTATTCCTTCCATGGCCTGCCAAACATAGCTTTTTAACACTTGTAATCCGTAAAAGCCTGCTTCTGTTGCTGCTTGCAAGTACTTGCTTGTTTCCAAAGCACCGCTAACGCATTCCCCCCAGAGTTTCTTGTCATCTTTGAGGTGTTGCGGCACATCTTTGCTTGCTACAATATCGGAAACGCAGAACAGGCCCTCATCCTTTAATACTCTGTGAATTTCTTCGAAGACTTTGCCTTTATCGACGGCTAAATTAATAACGCAATTTGATATAACCAGGTCAGCGGTCTTATCAGCAACGGGCAGGTTATCTATTTGTCCTTTTCTGAACTCCACATTATCAAAACCCAACCTGGAAGCTACCAATTCCTTGTTCCTACTGGCTTTTTCGAGCATGTTGTCCGTCATATCAATGCCAATGACTTTCCCATACCGGCCTACTTTCTTACTTGCTATGAAACAGTCGATGCCTGCTCCCGATCCGAGATCAACTAAGGTCATTCCCGATTGCATGACCTTGAAGGTTGTTGGGTTTCCACAACCATAAGAAACGTCCAATACTTCTTTAGGAATATGTGAAGTTTCATCACCCGCGTATCCCGTTGGGCAGCACAGTTTTGGTTTTTGCATGAGTGCTGCTTCTGAGTAGAGTGATTGTACGTTTTCTATTGTTTCGTTTTTTTCTTGATTCTTTTGTTCTGCCATAACTCAATTCACCCTTTATCGATATACCCCGCAGGATACAAATTCACATTTCCTGAGTCGTAATCATAATTTGTTTCTGCAGAATCAGTTGCTTCAAGAGATACATAGACGGTGTACTGACCTTCCTCACTGTTTGATTCTGTTGAAAGATAATAAGTTACAGTAGTATAATACCCTGCGCTTAATTGGAAACTAGTAGAATATTGGTCCACTGTATTATTTGAATCCCAACTTAGTGTAGCCTCAAAATCACACGTGGAAGTATATAACCAATTTGAGTTGGTAATTGTTATCTCTACTTTAACAGTTTCTTTATAGCTATCATCATCAAAGTCAATAGCTGTCAATTCTAATTCAGATGAAAAATATCCGGGGCCTCGGGTTTCTTCAGCGGAAACCTCACCGTAAAAAGAAAGTGACAGTATAAAAACCAAGACCATCGTTAGAGTTATATATGTCCTACTTGAAATACTCATTTAAATTGCCTCCGAAATAGTATAACTTACCGTGTGTAAATGTTGTATAACCTTTTAATCTTTCTATAATTTTCATTCATTTCGCTTAAGGTACATACAATTAGTAGTCGATGGGCGGCCCCATAGCCATTATCGCTTCTATGGGTATGGCTTTGGCACTCAATATTACGGCCGGTAATAATGAAATCCCCGTCGGTATTATTCTGCCGTCTCCATTCTGGTCCTTGGGAATTATATTTCTCCATAGATGGTGTAGAACGAAAAAACTCGTGGAATGAGGAGAGACCGGGTGGTAGGTATTTTGGCCCACCTGATACGTTGGCTTGTGCTTGTACCCATGATTTTTTTTATTGTACTGTAACGGTCAGCGGTTCCATACCGTCGATCCCAGCCGTAATTTTATCCCCCGAACGGACCGCCCCTACTCCTGGCGGAGTTCCCGTACAAAATATATCTCCCGGCTCGATAGTCATTACTTCGGAGACCTCCGAGATGATCCTTTCCACACTGAAAAGCATTTCATCGGTATTTCCCTCCTGCCGCCGCTCTCCATTGACGTCGAGCCATATCCGCTTATCGTGCCAGTCGAACTCTCCGGGGGGATATGCGCGGGGCCCGAAGGGAGCGAATGTATCATATCCCTTTGCCTCTGTCCAGGGCAAACCCGCCTTTTTGGCATTAGACTGCAGATCCCTTGCCGTCATATCGAGCATTATAGTGTAGGCTAGGACGTGATCTTTCACCTCGTCCTCTGGAATAAAACGGCCCCTCTTCCCAATGAGGACCGCCAGCTCCACCTCGTGGTGCAGTGATCCTACGGAATCGGGTATTATTACGGTACCCTCATTCGCTAAGAGCGAAGATGGCGGTTTGAGAAAGAATTTCACCTTTTCCGGGACCGGACTGTTCAGCTCTTTTGCGTGCTCCAGGTAATTGCGAAGTACACATACTATCTTGGTGGGTGCCATCAGTAGATCGCTGTTTAAATATTTCGTGGTAACCAACATGCTCATCCATCCACTTTTTTAAATCAAATTTAATCCTCATCGAAATTTTCCGGTTCGTCGAACTCGGCCAGCTCTTCGGCTTCTTTCTGTTTCTTGGCAGCCAATTTTTCTTCTTCTTGCGCGGTTTTTTCAACCGGTACAGGTGTTTCTGCATCACGTTTCTTTTCGGTTTCTCCACAGAAGAAAGTGAGAGATGTGCAAAAATCTCACGATCTCTTTCTCACAACTTCTTGGTCGCCGTTCTTTATAACAAGGTTGAACGTCTTAAGTATATATATCATTATGTAATATCAATTAAATGGGTAGAAAACGGGAGGCTTTGAGAAATTTCTGTCAAGAGAAATGGCGGCAGAAAAATAGATGAATCATCACAATTATGTTCCCGGATCAGGTGAATACATGCCCGAAAACAAATTTGAAGAGATTGGTCTCGAATACGCCACCCGTATGGTGAACAGCGGTCCGGTGATAATGATATCCGCAGCTTACGGGAACGAACGAGCGGTAATGACCGTTGCGTGGAACATGCCGGTCCAGAAATCGCCACCGCTTATTGCGATCGCCATCGGAACCAAACATCATACCACCGGTATCATCGAACAATCCGGCGAATTCATCATTAATATTCCCGGGCATGAGATTTTGGATGTCGTTAAATATTGCGGCTCCGTTTCCGGCCACCGGGAGAGTAAGTTCGAGAGCGGGAAATTCGATACGACAATGGGAAAGATAGTTTACGCTCCCGTGTTATCGGGCGTAATGGGAATTATCGAATGCAAGGTCGCAAGAACGGTGAACATGGGCGATCATGGGATATATCTCGGCAGGGCAGTTCGCTGCGCCGCGAGAAAAGGTTGTTTCCATGAGGTCTGGAAGGTATCGGAAGGAAAGGCCCAACTTATACACCATCTCGGCGGGTCGTACTTTTATAACCCAAAACCGTAAACTTCACAAAAACCAGAGGATCAAGCCCTGCTTTGGCGGATTGAGGGAGGTGCGAGAGGGCAAAAACGACAAAAGTTTGAATAAACATCGTACTACTACTTCCGATATGGATTTCTTTTCTCACCTGTGTCACCAGAAAGAGGAGCGCTGTCTGCGTTTCCGGGGTCGGCCCATGCCGTTGTGCTCCCGGTGCTTGGGTTTCTACATTTTTCTGCTTTTTGCGATTATTATATCTCTGCTGGCTGAGATTTTATTTGGGGCGATTCATGCTATTCCGCCAATGACCATGTTTATCATATTCTGTCTGACCCAGCTTCCACTGGTAGTCGACGGATCTTTACAGTACAAAACGAGATACGAAAGTACGAACGTTAGGCGATTCATTAGCGGCATGCTCTCGGGAGCCGATGGTGGTACAATACTGATCTGGCTTATATTCGAATTTGTATAGTGACAGAAAAAAAAATTCGTTATTTTTTCCCTTTACTCTTCCGTCGCCCTCTCCCTTCCTCTCTCAATTGCCCCTTTTTGGGTTTTTTATTCCCTCCCGTCTTCAGAAAGAGTAATACCGCTCCAAGTATGATGACCACCACAACAAGGATCTCTATGGTCCATCCGTCTCCGCCCGTCCCATTATCCGCCGGTCCCTTGTAGTACGGAATACTGGCCCTGGAAGCCCTATTATAGGCTCCGCAATAAATTATAAGATTTGAATCATCCTGGTTATCGGTTCTCCATATCCTCACGGTAACAGTGCCGCCGGGAGCCCTTCCTCCCGTTGACCCGGAATCCAGGCCCCGAAAATCCTGGAACGTACCGATGATGTTCTCCGGTTTAAGAGTTACATTTTCAACAGCGAAGGTTTTTGTAGTCACATATTCCGGAAAATCTACCTTCGTATCCTCAATGCCATCGTTATCATAATCAAAGATCATCCGGACGCGAACCTTCTTCCCGAACGCATCCATTGAATTCATGCTTAGCAGAATATTTATTTCCGTTGCCTTGTCATACGCTTTCCCGATCATGTTAAGTTTAAAATCCACCGGGTTTTTATTATTCAGTTCCGTGAGATTCGTCTTGTTGCCATCGGGTTTGTAATTCCCCAGCCCGGGTATCTTTTCAGAGCCGCCCCGAAGAGTGAGAAAGTAGATCGGTGATGCTTCGAAATCCCCATCTTGGGCTTCTACCGGCTGAATGGTAACAAGTAATGCGGGAACCAGGAGCATGAATGCCGTTACGAAACAATAGAACGAAATGAGTGATCCGCCCGGGCGTTTTTTCATGTTTAGCTTCCCTGGTTCGTGAAATTTGAAAATTATTTTTTCCATGGAACCGTCTATGACTGAGCCATTATTTAATAATTATGTTCTATGATGGAAATTCAAGCCCGTTTTCCCTGTGCATTCGATTGTTGCATCACGGGTTACTTTCTTTCCTATGTATCCTCAATCTTCTCTCTAAAGAGGGCCTGCTCCCGTTTCATCTCGGTGTACCCGACATCGAATCTGAGATTCGATTAGGGTTAATAGAAACTTGTTTCTATGTCACCTTGTGGCACACCTGACCTGCCCACATGTGTGCGGTCAGACTACGGGGCATCAAAGATACTCGATGAATCAAGATTCATCTGTACCCGACATATAATCGCAGATTATATTAGGGTTAGGAGAAACTTTTGTTTCTCCATCACCCTCGGCAAGTGCCCACTATCGTTCCGCAACACCTACGGCGTTGCTGCATCCTCGGGACTACCGTCCCTACGGATATGCCTACGGGTTGTGCCTACGGGCGACGTAAGAAACGCAGGTCCGATTCAAAAAACAAATAATAGATTAATAGGAGGGGCAAACGCCCCTCATGGTCGGTGAACCGACCTTTAGTGAGTTAAAGATTAGCCATTTGGGGTCGTGGACGAGGCATCGGGTAGGCGGGAGCCTCACAGCATCCCGCCTCCCACACCACCGTACGTACGGGTCCGTATACGGCGGTTCAGAATGTGTACAACGAACCCTGTCTATCACACCACATTTGGTGAAGACTCAACAACCTGTTAGATTGTTAGGAAAAGACACACCTGATGGCGTGTCACACTGGACAAGTGGTGACTTGTCAAGAAACAGAGTCTTTTCCAGCAGCGACTGGTTCGTGTCTCCGTCATACGCTGGGAGTGCTGGAGGAGTGTCCTGCTCCGTTCCGGGAATGAGTGGCTTCCGGCCATCATCTCTTGAGAAGTCACCACTTCGCAAGTGTGGCGAGCTATTCGGTCGCCTTTACCGAAAAGGAAGCGGTCGGTAAAATAATCCGACTGGCTCTTCTGCAGCAAATATTCCTCCAAACTCTCCAGGTGGAGAACTTCACATTCTGTTCGATCCTTTGCAGCTGCATCCCAGGCTGCTACTATGACCTCTGCTGACCGTTGCCGGAAAGCATAGACATCATATCACATATACAGATCTCCCGGGGTAAGTGAATAGACCTTCGCCACACGCCCGCCGCATATACCCGGATGTCTTCCGGACAGGTATAGGACTTTGCCTTCACAGGCAGGCTCGTCCAGACATCAAGGCCTAATGCGGTTCGTGTTCCTCGGGCCATGGCTTTGGCTAGGACTTCCTTCCCACAACACCTCACGATGTTGCAGTTGTCTTCGCCTACAGGTTCCCCCTGCCAGGGTCCTGAACGAACTTTCATCGTCAAGTCTCCTCACATGCCCGGCACACCTGCGTTTCTTACGTCGCAGGCCTTGAAGAAGAATACCGGTGATACAATTATCTCTCTAAAACACATCTGTGCCATCGATCCAAAAGATATTTTGATGCCTGATCATAATTCGTATCCGGTATTCGTTATGCATTCGAGCTTCCTATCTGCCGCTTTTTCCTTAACCAACCACGTGTTCTCCACACCCACGGCTCCAATTCCGGGGAACATGAGCTTAGGCTCTATTGCTATGATCTGTCCGGGGATAGCACTCCCCTTCCACCTTCGGAATACAACTGGATAATCGTCCAGTTCAAGCCCCACTCCGTGACCCACAAAAGACACCTTTGCGTCCCCGATTCCCATGAAGTTCTCACCATAGCCGGCCTCATCCGCCTTGTTGAATATCCATTCGGTTAATTCCGAGAATGGAAGGCCTTTGGCCATCTGCGAAACTATATCGTGTTGGAGATCTTTGCACCACTGATATCCGGTCAGTGCTACTTCCGGAAGCTCACCCATGCAAAAAGTACGACTCATGTCGGCATAATACCCGTTCCAGCAGCCAACCATATCGACGATGACCGGTTCGTTCTTCTTTATTTTTCTCGTGGATGGGCCCGCTGGCATCCCGTTACTGAGTCCCTTTCCCCCCAGAACGGCTGCCATGTAATTTCCAATCACACCGTTCTCACCGGAAAGGACTGCACCAACGCCGAACTCCTGGTCCCACCCGTGTGACCTGACGCCCCCGGGATGTCCCATCAATCTCATTTCGTATTCGATCTTGGCCTGCAGTTCCAGCTCCGTCATACCTTCACGCAGCATTTCGGGTACCTTGACGATGCCTGCATCTACCACCCTGGCGGCCTTCCGTATCTGCTGAACCTCGTAATCGCTCTTTATCATTCTCGCAAAAAGGACTGATTCCGAAATGTCACAAAAATCGATGCCTCCAAGGGTTTTTTTCAGTCGCTCGAAGACAGCAACCGGAACCCTGTCCGATTCAAAGCCAAGCTTTCCGGGAATGGCATATCCAAGGTCATTCAGTATGCGGGGAATGTCGCTGTATCGTGCGAAAGATACCACGTTATCCAGCGGGGAGACGTATTTTGCCCGCTCGACCCCGCTTCTCACGAGATAAACAGCTTCACCCTCTCGGTCTATGTAGATCATACCCTGCTGGACGATCCCGCCAAAGTAGTATTTGTTGGCCAGGCCCGATATCAGTGCCCCGTCGATCTCCCTTTTGGACATTTCACTCTGAAGCATTTTGATACGGCTTTTCAATTCCAGGGCCGGCAGCGGCTCTACTTCCATATCGAATAATTTGTCCCCCATGGTATCGAGGACCAAAATGCGCTACCAGATATATAGAAATTATCTTCCAATACCCGTATGCGCCAGTGCTTAAATTTTACAGTTAGTTCGTGCGGCGTAATGAAGCCCGTGTCTAAAATACGATCAAGGCAAGGGCATTATGTTCTCAACAAAGATTGCGCGCGTCCTCAAAACCAATCTGTTTTAACACAAAGTATAAAGTAAAGAAAAAAGATAATCCTTTCTATCAATAAAACAAATTTCCGTGATAAAATGAAAAAGAAAGTATTACTCGTTTTTGCAATTCTCTTGGTTACTGCAACAGCTTTTGCCGGTTGTTCCGATGACAAACCCGTGCCACCATTGACGTACAGTGAAGTATCCGATAGCCTTTCAGACAATGGTTATCTGGGCGATCCCGATCACGGTACTGAGTCATCACAAGCAAGTATCCCCGTCGAAGTTGAGAACGCTTCATTTCTGGTAATGGTAACTGCAGTACTTACTTGGGTGGATGATGAAGCGTCGGACGGTTCAGAACCGGACATGTTCAAATTGTCGATCACCAATGGGGGGATGTCGCGAATGGCAAATAGCGATCAGGGCCGACTGGAGGTTTCTCTTGAAGTTGATGAAAATTCCACAGGAGGCAGCATGGAAAGCGCATCTTTAGGAAACAAGGTGGATGTTATTGTGGATTGTGTGGAATGCGGTTTTACGCCGGATATAAAAGATTGGGGAGCTATTCACCTGGGCCATAACGATCCGGGTAACGATTATTCCCTGGAAATAAAATACGATTATCTCGAACCAGATCAATAATCCGGAATGATGATGGTTGGAATAATTCTGAAGAAGTTTTCGTATCGGTCGGCTCTAAGGGCTGCACGGATGATCCTCAGCCAAAAGGTATTGAATATTCTCTTTTATCGGATAGCGCTCAAGAAACGGGTCATCTGGATAATCCTGAATGGGATGGAGCGGCTGAGACCCAGGCAACGTTCGATTATTCTGTAAACGGCTCTACCATTACAAGGATTGTGGCGACCCTGACCTGGACCGACGATCATTCGGGTTCGGACAGCCAGGATATCAAGGATATATTTTCACTAAGCGTATCTGGCGGCGAAAGTACGGTCAAAGAAGAAAGCGATTCCGGAAATATAATGCTCGTATTGGAAGCAAATGAGACACCGGGCGAAAATACCGGTCTGGGAGATGCGGTATCTGTTACCGTGGCGTGCATAAAATGCGGCACATACAACGAACCCCCCTTCGTAGGACCGTTTCTGAGATACTGGGACACGGGAAACGATTTTTCTCTGAAAGTGGAGTATGACTACTTGGAGCCACAAGAAGGGTAAGCTACTTTTTCAGCATTAAGCTGATCGATACGTCTCTCTTGCCATGTCTCGTCTGCAAAATTCATAACCACACCTTTTTTTTTACATCTAA
>Ga0187827_10007278_pt1 | contig 12369 bp, 10 predicted proteins | sample ETNtaG_39_FD_167969 | JGI IMG/M metagenome (GOLD analysis project Ga0187827, IMG submission 167969) | Marine microbial and viral communities from oxygen minimum zone, Eastern Pacific Ocean - ETNP2014_SV_150_PacBio MetaG (Illumina Assembly) | ecosystem: Environmental > Aquatic > Marine > Hypoxic... | reverse complement strand
GGAGTGGATCTGATTCTGTTCTGGAGATTCCGGGCGGCGTCTGCCTCCCGGGTAATTTTCGTAGGATAGGCTTCCAGCCTGTCATTTCGGGGCGACGCCCCGCCCGGGACAGGCAGGATGCCTATCCTACAGGGACCCCGGCGATCTACGTTTGCAGGGGTGTGGCCTCTCTACCTGATCTCCGTAAATGTGACCGGCGACGGAACAAAAGTGAGAAGGAATATGAGAATGGTGACCCATCCGATGCACAGTCTTTTGACGTCGAGTTTTTGCCTGTCATCCACTGAAGGCGGATGGTCGAGCTTTACCAGGAAAAACACCAGGATGGCGAAAAGGATGAAACTGTTCGTGAACAGGCACAGGCCAAGCAGGCCAGCGAAGGCAAGCCTTGCGATCTTCCGATGGCCGGCACCGAACATCGAGAATAACACATGTCCTCCATCCAATTGGCCAATAGGCACCAGGTTCAAAGCGGTGATAAACATCCCCAGCCATCCGGCCCACGCAATCGGATTCAAGAAAATATCATGACCATCCGGAATAGGCCCCTTCGACAGCCAGAGGAGGCCAGCATAGAGAATCGATTTGCCTTCCTGAAGTATTGTCTGACCCATCATCGGCGCCAAAGGCCCGACTTCCGAATTCCAGATGCCGTAAATAAAAATAGGCAAGGCCACCAGGAAACCTGCAAGCGGTCCCGCCACACCAACATCAAAGACCATCCGCCGATTCAGCAGTGGCGACTTCAAGGCAATGACTGCCCCGAAAGACCCAATCCCAAAAGGGACAGGCAAATAGAATGGAAGTGTCGACAGAACCCGGTGGTGTCTCGCCGCGAAGTAATGGCCGAACTCATGAAATGTCAGAATCAGGAGAAAAGGCACTGCGAACGACAACCCATCCAGCAGAAAAATCTTGAAAGAGGCGGTATGCGCCCCGGCCCTGCCATCCAGCCATTCAGTGATAGCTCCGCTGATCTGCCCTTTGTTTTCAATGAGGGTGATATCACCCATTCCCCCACAGCAGACTGTCGTGAACAGCGTCGCCAGAAAAAGCCCAATGTGCAGCAAGTATCGCGGCCTCGCCGCAGTGTACACCGGGAGTTTGGCGGTGAGGAGATTCCCATTCTCCGTGGCCTCTGTGTGACAATAACCGCCATGCTCGTCCAGGCGTTGTCTGAGCTCGGAGATCTCGCTCGGTAGCGCATCCGCCGCCTCGGCAATGAAGTAGAACTCCCTGGGCGCCAGGTGGATCTGATAGGATGGGACATTGGCCATGAACCAATCATCAACCCATCGATATGCTTCAGATTTATCGGGAGGCAGCGAAGGCAATTTCTGGAGTTTCGTCTTGAATCCGGGTGTCTCGCCTTGTAAGTGGCGCGGTAATAGTTCGTAACCCGGCAATGGTAACCGGTCTATCCATTTATATTGCAGGCAGTACCTGCATACCACCCGTTCACAGAATTCTTATGCATATTCTGCTCTTTGCCCTCTTCGCGATCGGCCAGGCCGATGAGGCCCGCTTACGCAAGATGCTGGGCAGTGATTTTGACCGGGCCCGCATACTCACCGTGCAGGGCGACAGGGTGTTCACCGTAAATCTGAAGGGATTGAAGACCCAGGCCCTGGCCACATTTCCCAAAGCGAAACGATTCCGCGGGCTCGACCGTCCCTGGTGGTCCCTCGACGCCCGTGAAGTTATCGTCTCGCACGGCGGCAAGGCGTATATCATGGATTCGGACGGCAAGAATAAGCGGGAAGCTGTCCCCGGCGAGACGGCCTACGGCGCCAGCTTCTGGCAGGACCCCAACACCGGCGAGCGCTGCATCGTCTACAAGACCGTCAACGGAAAACACTGGTTTAACAAGCACAAAGGCGTGGGTACCACCTGGCTCTACAGGCCGAAAAGTGGCAAGAAAACCAAGCTGGCCGACTTTCCCTTCGACGGCGGGCTTTCACCAGACGGCTCACACCTCGCCGACGCATACGGAGGCTGCATCATGAAGGATTTGAAAACCGGCAAGGTGCACATCCTCTATCGCGGCAAGCAGGCATGTAACGCCACCATGTCGCCGGACAGCACTTACCGTTTGATGCACCTGTATCTGCCGCATGACTATTTCGGTATCCGGGACAAGTTTGACAAGGAGCACTGGCGAATCACGAAGCCCAAAGACAGCCAGGAATGGCAGACGCCGCGATTTTCGAACCATCCGAACTTCTGTGCAGCCACGGCAAAATACGGCGGCGAATACAAAATAGTCATTATTCAGATCGATACTAAAGAAATGGTCGTCCTGAAAGATCTGGCCGGCAGTTGGCGCGTGCCGCAGGTCTGGCTTCCCTCCGCAGCAAAAAAGCTGCAGTCATTAGTAAAAAACACTAATTCGGCCGGCGGGATCGAGTCAATCAAAGCGCGCCTGGCGAAGGCCAGCGATTATTCGCCAATTATGAAGGAGCTGGCCTCGAGCAGTATTTCCGGTGCAGGTGAACTCTTGGCTGGAATTGAATCAGAGGGCCAGAAGGCGCTCAAAGGGGCGGGCTCGCACAGTGACCCGCTTCAGGCGAGGGGAATCTATCGCAGGCTTGCCGCCCAATACGGTTCCCACGAAATAGGTAAAAAGGCGAAATCAATACTTGAATCGAAGAAGTTCAAATCAGAGATATCTGCCGCGCCATTAGTAGAACGCATGCACGCGTTGGCCGGCAAACTGAAAAAGGCCGGCGAAGAACACATTTTTGCTGACACTGTCTTCTTTGAAAAGAATCGGGCCCTGCTGGTTCAGATGGTCGAATTAGGTTCTTCCATTCAGAAAAAGCATCCTGGGACGAAAGGGGCATTACGCGCGGCCAAACTTGCCCACAGCTATGCGTTGCCCGGAAAGACCGCTGAATCCGGCAATCAGATCCTTACGGTCCTGGCCACCGTTGAGGAGACTTCTCGCGTACCCACATACAAACAGATTGCACCCTATAAAGAGGCAGTCACCTATGTGCGTTATAAGGTGGATGAGGTGGTGTCCGGCAATTACAAAGAGAAAGAAATACTCATTGTCCATTGGGGCATGCGTGATACCAGACGCACCATGGCTGCCTTCTGGCGTGCCGGTATGAAGCAGAAGCTGATTGTCGATCTTTTCGATGCCCACAAAGAGCTGGAAAAAACCACAAAGGCGGATGATGCGGACGATATCGACCTCACGCCTTTCTGGGCATTGAAAACCAAGATGGTGGAGTAGCGACCTGCTAAGTCTGAGTATCAGCCGCCTGGGTTGGAGTAACGGCCGCCTGGGTTGGAGTAACGGCTTTAGCCGGGCCTTTGCGTTGTATGAAGACCCGGCTAGTAGGCCGAGACGAGGGCAATCTTACGGATTTGAATAACAATTTTCAGGGGCAAAGCCCCGGGCCGTTTGCCTAGCCCAGCCCAAGGGGCTGGGTTTTCGGGCAGCTCATCCTTAGGGGCAACGCCCCGGCCGATTGCCCCAATGAATGATGAGTCAAGTTTCGGTGAAGCACTGTAGCTCTGGCCTCCAGGCCGGAGTTTCGCGGGCGAGCCCTCGGCACGCATAAGACGCCGCCCTGGAGGGCAGCGCTACGAAGGGCTGCTCGACGGTTTAAGGCGAAGCTTCGCTAGCTAAATAAAGCCGTTTCTCCAACTCCAGCCGGTCAAAGTGCCTCTTCTTCCAGCATCTTTCTGATGGCTGGGCTGAGCTTCTCATCCACCTGGTATTTCCCATCTTTTATCGCCTTTTGAATCTGCGCTGCCTTTGCTGATTCGTCCTGTAATCCCGGTAACACCTGATCCGCCTCCGTGGTGATAATAGGCGGGAGCGGCGGATCAATTGGGATCGGCTTCTGTAATCTGTCAGGAGTTGTCATCTCGCACCCCGTGCTGAAGGAGGGACTGGGGTAGTTTCAAAAACTGTTTAAGAGGCGAGGTGAGTTGCTGGGTGTCAGGCAGGAATTAACGAGTAGAAACGGTTCAAAGTTTAAGAAATTCCGTAATTTCATCCATAAAAGTGTCAAGTCCCTGCGACTCCAGCTCCGCATAAACCCGGGAGCTGAGCCTGCTGCCGCCCTGTCCTGTCTGCCGGGCGGAGATTTGTGATGTTCCATTCGGATGGCAGACCGCGGCGACCAGATCGAACTGATCCTCCAGTTCCAGGGGCGTGGCCTGGGCCCCGAATGGTATCTGACAGGTTCCTCCGAGCCTGCCCAAGAGTGCCCGTTCCATGTCTGCCGCTCTGTGAGTAGGCGGATGGTCCAGGGGCGAGAGCAGCTCTCTTGCCCTTTCGTCCGATTGCCTGGATGTGATGGCGAGGGCCCCCTGGCCAGGGGCAGGGAGCATAAGATCAAATGGTAGAGCATCACCGTCGTGCTCGATGCCCAGTCGTCGGAGCCCGGCGGCCGCAAGGATGATCGCATCGGCCTGGCCTTCTTTGAGCTTTCGAAGGCGGGTATCCACATTGCCTCGGAATTCGATGACATTCAGGTCTGGCCGCCACGCTTTAAGAAAAGCTTGGCGGCGGATGCTGCTCGTGCCGACAGTTGCATTTCGTGGAAGTTCACTGAACGAGCCTTCACGTGTGATCCCCACATCGTTCGGGCATTCGCGCTCCGGTACCGCGGCAATCGTCAGGCCTTCAGGCAATTCGGTGGGAACGTCTTTCATGCTGTGGACAGCAATGTCAATCTCGCCATTCACCTGCGCGTTGTCGATTTCCCTGGTGAAGATGCCCTTGCCGCCGGCCTGGGCGAAAGGGACGTTATCGCGGGAGTCCCCAGTCGTTGAGATCTGCTTGAGCTCTACGTTCAGATCCGGCCATGCTTTTCTCAATTCGCTGGCGACCCATTCAGATTGCGTTAATGCGAGTGAGCTGCCGCGTGTGCCAAGGAGGATCGTTTCCAATGTGTTGTTCTATTTCTTCGTTCTTTAGCGAACCACGGTTAGCAGGGGAATGGTGAATTGCTCTGTGCTATCTCTCGGTAGCTTCCTGCAAAGAGCCACCATTCACTCTTCACGATTCACCATTCACATTCCAGTCATTTCACAACCTTCATTATCTCGCCCGCGCTTTCATCAACGATGGCATCCAGACCTTCAGAAATCGCGGCGATGACGGATTCGAATTGTTCACTGTTAACAGCCCTGGTGCGCGCTTTCGTTGCTGACCACAGGACGTTTTCTTCTTTGTCGAGCAGCTCGAGATGCAGAGCAAGTTCAGACGATCTGACTTTGTCTTTGATGTTCTCACCCAGGGATACGATATGACCGCGCAAGGTGAAATCTGACGGTCTGATGCCCCGTTCGAGGGTGATGCGTGTGAATAGGCCGGTCTTGGTTATCCGGCGATGCACGAGCTCGCGAATCATGTCCTCGGGGGATACGGCCCACCGGCGGACCGGATCGAAGTGGACACGATAGGGCGAGGTGCGATAGACGAATTGGGGCCGCGCATACTCACTGGCCGCGGTGAAATCATCAACGTACAGAGTTTTGGCCGACTTCTTCAATTTTGCCGGTTCGCTGCCGGGGGACAGCAGGTATGTCTGTGGCAAGCGGGTCGAACAGCCTGCGACCGCCATGAACAGAATTACGATGGTGTGATGTCGAGTCTTCATGAGGGCTATCATATGTTTTTCGTCGCGGCATTCGCCAACTTTTCCATGGCTGGCGGGAGTCGCAGATAGATGGGCACAAGCGAGTGCGGGTCGGCTGTTTCACCGTCAAGGCATTTTCTGTAACCGAGCCGGGCCACCCACTTCGACCGGGCGTGCCAGGCATCTTCCTCGAGCTTGTGGAAATCATCGCGTGAGTTGAATGCGTCTTCGTACGCTTTGAGTCCGTCACCCAGGAGCCACGTGCCGTTTGGCAGTTTTTCGCAGAGCTCCGCGGGAGGGAACGTCCGGTACTCCCAGCATGCCTTAATCTCCTCACCTTCTCGTTGGAAAAGGCAGGTGTTTACTTCTTTGCGGCGAGCATCAGTCATGGGGCAGATGAATTCTGCTTCTTCGGGTGCGTTCCGGGCCATGACGTCCAGCGTTGGCACTCCGACCAGCTTTGCATTGCAGGTCAGCGCCAGGGTCTTGGCTGCGGCTAGGCCGACGCGAAGTCCAGTAAATGAGCCCGGGCCCAGGCTGACTGCAATGAGCTCAAGTTCCGTGGGTGACCAGTCCTGGTCCTTCATGATGTCTCGGACGGCGGGGATGAGCTCGCGGCCGTGGATCATGCCGTCGCCGAGATAGCGTTCCTGCACGATTTCTTCGCCTGCAGAAAGACAGACGCTGCCGGCCGCGCAGGATGTTTCAATGGCCAGTGTCTTCATGCTTCCGAACAGTTGCAGGGGGTCGAATGGCAGTACGGGCAGCCTTCCGCGTATTTCTGTTTGGCTGCTTCTTCCACATCGATGTCCATCATACTGGCGAGGGTGCAGAGCCAGGCGAGGACGTCGGCGAATTCTTCCGGCATGTTCTCCTTGTCCCGTTTCCGGATCACCTCTGCAAGCTCACCGACTTCTTCGGCAAGCCAGAGGAAGGACTTCTCGGGGCCCCGAGTGGAATCTTTGACGAAGTAGATGTCTTCAATGAGCCGCTGGAACTCGGAAATTTTCATGTCGAGCAATGCTGAGTGCTTTGAGTCGGCGGAGTTTGGGAGCCGATTTCTTTAATGCAACCCAGTGCCGCCGGAAGGTATGACCGGTAGAAGAATATGCGAAGCGTGGCATCCATCGTGAAGGATGGTCTGCTCTGCCGTTTGTAATTCCGTATCCGTGCCGGGCCTATTGCCGGTGTTCAGGTTTCTGTCCCACAAGGGGAAGTTGCTGCTGGTAATATCGACCCGGATACGGTGGCCCTTTTTGAAGACGTTGCTGGTGGGCAGGAGCTCGATGGTATATTCGAGCGGCACGCTTGGCTCGATGAGCGAAGGATTTGCCCAGTCCCTTTCACGAAAGCGGGCCCTGATGACACCTTCCGTAATGTTGATGGAACGGCCGTCCGGGTAGACATCACAGAGCCGTGCCACGAAATCGGTATCTCGTGCGCTGGTGGAAGCGAATAGGGTCGCGACAACAGGGCCGGTGACTTCCAGGTCGTCATCCAGGATTTCCGAAGTGTAGACGAGCATATCGTCCCGGCGTTCTAAGGGACGCTGATCGTATGGGCCGGGCAGGCAATGTTCATAGAGGCCGGGGTTGTACGGACCCACGGAATGATTTCCGCCGAGGGTGGGCACCGGGTGGTCCGGATCGTAACGGTAATGGTCGGGAGGTTCTTCGCCCGGCGGCTCGTGCGTGAGTTTGCCGTTGCCCAACATGCTGTTTGCCGCGCCGCTGGAATGCAGAAAAAACTTCGTGAACTCTGTTCTTGCGAGGGGCCATTCGTACTCATCTCGCCAGACGTTGTCGCCCATCACAAAAATCCGGATCGGGGCTTTCTGAAATTCTGATGCATCGCCTTCCTTGAGGATGCAGTCCAGCCAGCGCAGAGCTGAATCGTTTTCAGTTAACGCGTCCGGCCCGAAGTCGAGCTGGCCAAGCTTGGACGCAGACGTCATGCCGTGGGTCCACGGCCCGACGACCACGCGATGGCTCTTTGCCAGTTCTGATTCCGGAGCATTCTCAGTCAGCTTGCGAAAATTCTTGAAGGTCTCGCCGGGATAGTAGTCGTACCAACCGCCGGTAAGCAGGACGGGCACGTCAAACTTGTCCATGGTGTGCCGGACATTCAGCGCCTGCCAGTAGTCATCGCGACGATCGTGGTTCACGTAATCGCGGTAGAAGGGTACGGGTGGCGTGCCGCCCTTTTCATCGAGGGTAAGGAGCGGAAGTTCACGAAGCAGGCCCATCACATCAAACTCGGGCAGCATGCTCGCGTTTGTCAGCCTGGAATCCACTTCGAAACAAAGCCACGTGTATGTCAACGCCAGGCTGAAGACCCCATCGCAATAGTAGGCTCGGCGCCAGAGATCGGAGGACATGAATCGCGGATTGAGGGCTGCCAGGTACGGGCTGCCGGTGGGGGCCAGGTAGAACTGTGTGGCGGCCAGGTATGAGTTGCCAAACATCCCGATCTTTCCGTTGCACCAGGGCTGCTGCCCGATCCACTCGAGGGTATCGAAACCATCTTCTGCCTCGCTCGTGAAGGGATACCACTCCCCTTCCGAGCCGTACCGGCCACGGCAATCCTGCGCTACAAAGGCGATCCCCTTTTCGAGAAATTCGTTTCCGGTCATCCCGCCGCGGTTGTATGCGGTCCGCACCAGGACAACGGGGAACGGCCCTTCGCCGCGGGGAAGGGCAATGGTCGCCTCCAGGCGCACCCCATCGCGCATCGGGATTCTGACGTTGCGTAAGAGGCGTCCGCGGCGTGTTTCTGCCGGTGAATTCATTTCTGTTTCTCGATCGATGCCTGTGCTTTGAGTGCGTCGACCGTTCTGCGCACCTCTTCAATCTTTGCGCTGATCTCGGGGTGTTTGCTTTTAATCTGGCGGGAAAGCCAGTCGTCCTGCTGGAGCTCGTCAAGGATTTTTTCGAGACGAGAAATCTTGCTCCGTATCAGGGCTTCGTCATTCCTGTCGACGCGGGTGTGAAGTGTGTGCTCGTGCCGGGCCACATCGATCTGCAACTGGCGAATTTTGCGATCCAGGGCCTGTTTTTCCGCTTCCTGTTTGAGGAGTTTGAGTGCCTCACTGGATTTCGCTTTGGCTTCCTTCGAATAGCTCAGCCCCTCCGGGATGGGCCAGTCGTCCGTGCGGAATGTCGGCATCGGCAGCCGGTTGCGGCCCATCATGTTGCCCTGTGGCCAATTGGCCCAGCCGTAGCGGGCGGCGACAGGCCCGTCCACCAGATCGCTCGATAGCTCGATACACCATTGGCCGTCGAGCTTTGTGTGACGCCCTCTGGCGGGGTACCAACGACGGTCTTTCCCCGCGATGATGAAGCCTCGGAATTCGGCCTTCCCCTCTTGCGGGCAGGGAAGCACCTGCCAGTAGGCGTTGTTTTTTATGTGCTTCCACCTGTCGTACACGATGGGATCGATGTCGAAGAAGAGGTAGAGCTTGTCGCCTTTGACCTTCATTTCCCGGTAAGTGTTGCCGGTATGCTGGACGGGCTTCTTATAGACCTTTGCGAGTGCCCAGAGTGATGCGTATTCGGCGACAGGTAATTTCTCGCCCGGGTGAATGTAGGAATTGCCCGTGGGATAGGTGGCGATCATGCCTGCGTTGGGGTCGCCTTTCAGGGCTCTACGCTGGATGTCTCGGACGATGGCGTATCCTTCGGCAACCGTGGCGACTTCCGGCTCGATATCGTAGTTGCCCCAACCGGGCTGGCTGATGCAGCCGAAGGGCAGGGCATCATCGCCGAAGGCTTTGCGGAAGGAGACCGGCACTTTTGGGAAGGTGTATTCATAACGTGTCCACCTCATGAAGTTGTTGTTCTCGCCCTGGTAATAGAGCACGCCGCGGACGCCGAGATGGCGAATGGGCATGACGGTAGCGTTGAACAGTCCAGCCGGAGGACTCCATCCGCTGCGCGGATCGCCTGGCTTTCTCGGCAGACGAAGCCTTGGCTCTTTCTTCCCCTCCGCCTTGGCCTTTGCGACTTTGCCCGCGTGGTCGGACTTTGCTTTTTCAACCGACTTCTCCCATTCGGCCATGATCTGTTCGAGCTGTTTGGGATCATCCCAGACAGCAGTTTCCTCGTCATAGTTTTTGAGGACGATCCTGATGAGCTCGGCGTCTATGTTCTCCAGCTCGGGACGCATGCACCAGGTCTGTCCCGTAGTGCCGCCCCGGGCAAGGTTAATGATTCCGACCGGCACTTTGAGGTAGCGATGAAGGAACATCCCATACAGGTAAGGCACGGCCGAAAACCTCTGGGCGGATTCTGGTGAACACTTCTGCCAACCGATATTCGGCCGCACATCTTCGAGCGGCTTGTAGTACGAATCATTCCAGGCCACATAACGGAGCGCGGGAAAATCTGCGGATGCCCCTTCACGATCCTTGCGATTGAAGTTGCCCCATCCCATGTTGCTCTGTCCGGCGCAAATCCAAATCTCGCCGATGAGGACATTCTGGATGCCCTTAAGCTTTTCGCCGGATTCAGCGAAGATCCAGGCCGGTTGAAAGCTGGCCTTGACCGGCTCGAACTGCACTGTCCAGCGTCCGTCGTCGCCGGCCTTCACTTTCAATGACTGATGAGTCTTGGCCGGAGGATTCTTTTCGACATATTGGACCGTGACTGAATATCCCTCTTCTTGATTCTGCGGCGCACCCTCAGGGTTGATTCTCTTCATCGCGGCTTCGCCGGCCGCGGCGTCCTGGGTCAGGGTGACAGTTACCGCATCTCCCGGTTTTGCCCAGCCCCAGACGCGAATCGGTTTCTCCTGCTGGAGGACCATGTTGTCCGTGAAGATTTTGGCCAGGCGCAGTTCGTCAGCCTGGTCTTCTGCAAATGCCCAACTTGTGAAAGAACACAGAATGGCAAGGGAGATACTGAACATAGATTTCATAGGGATGCCTTTGGTGTGATTGACCTGGCCAGGTGAATTCCCGTGAAGACCCATTAGAAGCATCGACTTGATTCAAAATGCGTTTCCGTTCAAATGAGACGGCTTTGAATCCAAGCCTTTTCCATCATGCCTTCTTTCATCGTTTCTGAGGAAGAAAAATACTTCTTCGATCTGCGGGGCTACCTGATCGTGCGTGGGGCATTGTCGCAATCGGACCTTGATGAGTGCAACCGGGCGATCGAACACTTTGCCGACAGGATAAAGCCCATCGAAGGCAGAAGCCTGGCCTTGGGCTCGAATGCCCTCGAGGCTGATGAGGGGCGCATGCAGCTTACGGGCATGCTTGGCTGGCCGGCGCCGTGGCGTGAGCCGTTTCGCAAACTGCTGGCTCATCGTCCGGCTATCTGATGAGAGACAGACTCGCCACACAGGAACGGCCAATGGGTGCCTATGCCGAAGAAAACATGAGTCCTTTCAAAACAGTTTTGACATCGGTTTTAGTGATGGTCGTCGTATCAGCGTTCGAGCCGGCATTCGCCGCGGGCCCTATGCGATACGGTCACGCTCCGGCTGAGTATCACAATGACGAATACTTCGTGGTCAACCGGGCAAAACAAGCGCCGGTGATCGACGGAGATCTGACGGACGCTTGCTGGAACGAATCCGTGGAACTATTCCCTTTTTCGACGCTTGGAGGAGGCGGCTCTCTGAGTCTTCTCCAGACCCGTGTCAAACTCACCTGGGACGATGGAGCTTTCTATGTGGCTTACCATTGCGAACAGCCGGATATGGAATTGGCCAAACGGCGCGGGGACCATCTCGAAATCTTCTTCATGCCGCTTTACCCGGATAAGCCGTATCACGTTAACAACGCGACCGCTATTCTATTCTTCGCCCGCCATAAGCCGGAGACGAGACACTACCAGCAGGCGGGCGGTGGCATGGGAGGAGGTGGACGACTCTATTTTCTGGATGGCTCGAAAGTAGAATCCGCGGGGAAGACCGGCAATGACTGGTGGACCTGGGAGGCAAAGATCGAGTTCAAATATCTTTGGACTCGCGGGTTCAAACCGCCAGACCCGAAGCAGGTGCACACCTGGAAAATCGGGTTCAATCGCTGGAGCAATTTTCATGGTGAAATTGGATGGTACGGGTCAATGCTCTCCAGTCTTAACCACCAGACGGACCACTGTCCTGTTTTCAAGCTTGCCGGCACGGGCACCGCGCCGAGGGTGCAACTGACCCATCCAATGAAGGGGAACGGACCGGGCAGATTTTCGGTCACTATCCGCAGTCTTCGCGCCGGGGAACAGACCTACCGAGTCAAAGTCCTTCGTCGCAACGAGCCATTCGATCCGGTCCTCGGCGAGGTCCGGCCTCTGAACGTAGAGGGAGAAGACTCGGGTACTGTGCAACTGAAACATGGGCAGGATGCCAAACTGGATTACCAGGTTCCATTCAAGGGATGGCGCAACCAATACCGCGTCGAGGTCTGGGACGGCGGCGGGAGGACCGCGTATTATAAAAGCCTATGGTACTCCCTTGGCGACGATGTCCTTTCGCACGGCTGGGACTCCGAACGGCCCCAAGTCGGAATCCTGCCCGAGCCGAAACAGATTCTCATGCGAAAGGGAAAGTTCTCCCCGTCCAGTACCACGCCAGTGATGGTAGATGCTGCAAGCGAAGCGGACATTTTCTCCGCCAGCTACCTCTCGAAACCGGTCGGGTCACTCGCACAGAGATGGCCATCCTTTGCCGTGGAGGAAGTAAAAAGTCAGGCGACTGTGAAGGGCAGATGCATCCTCATTGGGGATGTTTTCAAAAGCCTCTGGATGCAGGATGTTCTGGAAAG
>Ga0187827_10007276_pt1 | contig 12373 bp, 13 predicted proteins | sample ETNtaG_39_FD_167969 | JGI IMG/M metagenome (GOLD analysis project Ga0187827, IMG submission 167969) | Marine microbial and viral communities from oxygen minimum zone, Eastern Pacific Ocean - ETNP2014_SV_150_PacBio MetaG (Illumina Assembly) | ecosystem: Environmental > Aquatic > Marine > Hypoxic... | reverse complement strand
ATAGTCCTTTCTTGTCGTTCATTAAATTGTAGTGAAAAATATGTATAAAGCTAATTCTTAATAATTCTAATCAGTACAAATGTGTTGGAGTTTATATAGGGATTTATTTTATAAAATCAACAATAAGTAAGATAGAATTTTTCTCTTCTGCTATTCGTGATTAATATTTTGAATTATTTCATCAGTCTCTTTTTAAAGCATTCGTAAATTTTTGATATCCAAATACTTTTCAAAAGTTTATGAAATACTCAATAAAAAAGAATTCAAAACCCTTGTTGGACCCATAGCTCAATGGTAGAGCATTCGACTCTTAATCGACAGGTTGAAGGTTCAAGTCCTTCTGGGTCCACCAATTATTTTAAGAATTTAATAATCAGGCTTATTTGCAAGAGCATTTATATTTCAAAAGGCAATTTTTAATTTTTGAATTAAGTTTTTCAATTCGACCTTGCCAGTTTTTTTTATTACTACCTTTTGAAATTTTTTTATATGCTTTTAATTGTTTCATTGTTAAGCCCATTTTCTCTCCTTTTCTTTTTTATATCAGTAAGAAAATAATTATGTCAACTGACTTATGACTTATAGATATTATGTAGATATTATGGTGGAGCTGAGGGGGATCGAACCCCTGACCTCTACACTGCCAGCGTAGCGCTCTCCCAGCTGAGCTACAGCCCCTTTATGGTATGTAATATCTGAAAATTAGGGAGAATGTAAGGATGTAAAGACCCTCTTTATATTATAGAGAGTCTTTACAATTAAATAGTTACTCAGAATTCCTACTGTACATAAAAAACAAAACTGCAAAAACAGCAAAAAGAGCTATATTAATATAAGCAGTAGATCCTCCTGCTTGTCCTGTTATGACATGATATACAACCATTAAGAACCATAGAACATTACCTATCCCCCACAGCTTACCTAAAGCAGAAAATGCATCACCGGCAATATCAGGTATTCGCCATGATAATAAAGCAATAAACACGATCGTAATTCCAAGAAATTGTCCCACTGTTGCTAATGATGGAGACATAGTTAAACCAGCCATCCCAAAAAATGTGGTTGGCATAAAAATTATTCCAAACGCGTTGATTAAAAAAATTACAGCGGCAATACGAAATACCAATTTTAAATCCATAAATCCTCCTCAATATTAATATTGATACTTTAACATTAACCGCGAGGAAAGTTTAGTTTTTCTGTAAAATTACTAACAGTAAAATTATTGATTTTGTCCAATAATCTGATCAATTTTTGAAGCTAATATAAAATCATTAATTGATAAGCCATTTATAGCATGGGTATGAATCATTATCAGACTATATCCCCATCCAAGAGAAACATCAGGATGGTGCCCCTCCTCTTCTGCTAACTCACCTACTAAATTTGTAAAATGAAGTGCTTTTGTAAAATTTTTAAAGATATATTTTTTAAATATCATTTCCTTGTTATCATTTAACTGCCATTCATTTAATTCAGATAATTTCTTTTGAATTTCAACTAATGAAAGTTTTGGAGTGTTCCCTGAACAAGATTCACATTTTAATTTTGTTAATGAAGAATTATTCATTTAATATATTTTGCACCTATTTGATTCAATTCCATAGAATAAAGAGAGCTTGTAGCTGTTACATATAAAATATTACCTTCTTTTCCTCCAAATTCTAGATTAGAAACTAGCTCTGGAACTAAAAGTTGACCAATGATTTCACCTTTGGGATTAAAACATTTTATTCCTTTCCCAGCACTGGTCCATATATTTCCGTCTTTATCTGAACGGAACCCGTCCGAAAAGAATGGTTTGAAATCATAAATTAATTTTTTATTAATTAAGTTATCATCTTCATCTAAATCATAGACATATAAATGTTTAACACCCTCTCCTGTATCAGCGATATATATTTTTTTTTCACCTGGTGAGAAAGCTATTCCGTTTGGTCTGTCCAAGTCTTTTAACACTACTTCAAGGTTTTTCGAGATTGGATCGTATCTGAATACATAGTTCCCTCCATATTCTTGTTCGCCTGGATAACCCTCGTAATCTGATAAAATTCCGTATGGCGGATCAGTAAACCAAATAGTACCATCTGTCATTACGACAACATCATTTGGAGAATTAAGTTTCTTGCCCTGATATGAATTAACTAAAGTTGTAGTATTAACATAATCCTTCGTTCTATAAATACATCGACCTCCGTGAGAACATGATATTAAATTTTCATCATTATCTAATGTATTCCCATTGCAAAAATTTGAAGGATTACGAAATTCAGAAACTTTATTATTAATTAGTTTTAACATTCTATTATTAGGGTTATCGCTCCACACCAGCATATCTTTATGCGGTACGTAGCATGGTCCCTCACCCCATAACATTTCATCATACAATTTAGTAAATGTCATTGTTTTCAAATAACTTTCAAATTGAGAAGTATTGTCTATGTGATCCATAGGAACATCTTTTAATTTTTTTACTGTAGGGCTAAAATCTTTTTTTTGATTCATCAGATATTTTATTTCAAGGTTTAATTTTTATTCCTTTTTTTTTCGGTTCTTTGTCAAGAAGTTGGGATGGAAAACCTTCTTTGCGTAGGTCTGTGTTACATTTTTCTTCTAAAAGTTTTACTATACTTGTACTTAATGCACGATCTCCATACTTTTTTCTACCTTCATTAAATATTTTAACCATCAGTGGGCTAATTTGTACAGGAATATTTAAATTATTGGATAATTGATCAAATAATCCAACATCTTTGCAAGCTAAGTCCATGGTAAATCCAACATCATATGAACCATTTAGAATTAATTGTGATTCAGTCTCATGAACAAAACTATTACCTGAGCTAATTTTAATCCCTTGATAGGCTTTTTTTAAATCAATGCCGTATTTTTTACATACCATTAACGCCTCGCCTATAGATAATAAGTTTATAGAAGCTAAATAATTAGTTACTACTTTTAGAGTAGAGGCATTTCCTAGTTTACCACAATATAAAACTTGAAAACCGATCTCAGATAAAATTGGAAAAGCTCGATCAAAGTTCTCTCTTTTACCTGCAGTTAAAACACTTATGTTACCACTTTCAGCTCTGTGTTGACCGCCAGTTACAGGTGCCTCTAAAACATTTGCACCCTTTGATTCAATTAATTTTGATAATCTAATCATTTCTTTTTCATCAGTAGTACTCATCTCAATCCACAAATGTTTATCATTAATATAATTAATCATACCTGATTTATCTTCAACAACTTCAGTCACTGCTTGTGGTGAAGGTAAGCAGGTAATTATTAAAGAAGTGTTATCAATTATATCTTTTATGCTATTTTTCCATACAGCGCCTTTGCTAACTAATTTCTTAGATGTTTTTTCATCTATATCGTAAATGAATAAATTGTAACCTGATTGAAGAATATTTTTAGCCAACTTTGAACCAACATTTCCAAGGCCTATAAAACCAATGTTATGATCAATCATATAGTAATTTCTAAACCATCATAGCCAGGCATAACATTTTGCGGACACAAATCTAATAATTCTTTTTCATCAATCAGAGCTGTCATATGTGTAAAAATTGTTTTTTTAGGTTTTAAATAGTTAACATATTCTATAATTTCATCAAAACCAGCATGTGATGGATGTGAATCCCAACGAAGCAATCCAACAATCCAAAGATCTAAATTTTTTAATTTGTCAATGTCATTGTTATAGAATTTTTTAATATCTGTAGAATATGCAAAATTATCAATGCGATATGTTTGAGCATCAATAGAACCATGGTTATGTTTGAAAGACTTAATTTTAATATTATTTATTTGAAGTTCATTTTGTAAAGTATTTAATTCCATAAAAGGCCTGTAATCTTTATCACCTTTAAAAATATATTTATAACAACTTAAAATTTCTTTTTTCATTTCAGTAGGTGCAAAGGCAGGTATAATTTTATCATTAATTAGTGAAACAGCACGCATATCTGGAAGACCGGAAGTATGATCAGAGTGTCCGTGGGTAAATAAAACTGAATTTATTTGAGTGCATTTTGCATCATAAAGTTGCTGTCTTAAATCTGGAGATGTATCAATCAAAATATTAGTTCTCTTAATGGTTATAAGAATTGATGGGCGGGTTCGGAAATTCCGATGATTATTAATATCTATTTTCCCATTTCGTTGCCAAGCTAAAGGGCTGCCAAAACTTCCACCCGATCCCAATATTCTGACTTTCATTAAGATATTTCATTATATCTTATTGCTTTAGAAAACAATTTATAAAAATTATTATCAGTGATTTCATTAAATTCTTTTTGAGAAATATCATAAAAATCAGATAAATATTTGCTTATATATTTTACATACGAAGGTTCATTCATTTTCCCTCGGAAGGGCACTGGAGCTAGAAACGGACTATCTGTTTCTATTAATATTTGCTGAAGTGGAAAATTATTAATCACTTCACGTAATTCATTTGCATTTTTAAAAGTTATTATGCCGGATAAAGAAATATAAAATTCATTATCCAAGCAGAAATTTTTCAATTTTTCAGATCCTGTGAAACAGTGAAAAACGACTTTTAATGGTTTTGATTTTTGATAATTTTTTAAAACTTCTATAATTTCTTTCTCAGAGTTTCGTTGATGAATAATCAATGGTAAATTAGTTTTATAAGAACATTCAATATGGTTTTCAAAAGTTTGATATTGTTCTAATTTATGTTCTGTGGAACGATAAAAATCTAATCCCGTCTCCCCTATTCCAATAACTTGTTCATATTCGCAATAAAATTTAAGACTATCAGCAGTAGGAATATTAAAAGAATTTACATTTTCTGGATGAAGTCCATAACTGATAAATAATGATTTGTACTTTTTAATTAATTGATAATGTGATTCAAATTTATCTGGATTAGTATTAATAGATAAAATTGCTGTAATATTATTTTTTTTTGCTCTTTTGATTATAGATGAAAAATCTTTAGATAAATTGTCAAAATTAAGATGACAATGTGAATCAATCATCGATATCTATGCGAGGAAAAACTGGGAACGACTCATTAATACTATAAGGTTCAGAGGGTATTGTTTGATAATTATTTAAAGTAATATCTTTTTTTTCAACATTAAGTATAGAAAAAACTTTTTCACAGCTCCCAGGTATGACAGGAAACAAAAGTAATGAGGTACGTCTTATTATTTCAAGGGCAACAAATAACACAACTTTCATTCTCTCTAAATTTGTTTTTTTTAATATCCAAGGAGCTTGTTTATCAATATAAATATTGGTTTCTGTCAAAAGTTCAAAAACCACTTTTAATGACTTATCTATATTTTGTTCATTCATGTATTGTTTATATTTATCAAATTTATTAATTGAAATTGTTATTAATTTATTGTCTTCTTCATTAAAATTTACAAAGTTAGATACTGTTGAGTTACAATTTTTATTAATAAAAGAACATATTCTTTGTACAAGATTTCCAAAATTATTAGATAAATCAGCATTTATTCGTTGTGCTATGGATTCTTTTGAAAAGTCACCATCATTTCCAAAAGGAACTTCTCGAAATAAAAAAAATCTAATTTGATCAAGTCCATAATTTAAAACAACTTCATAAGGATCAATGATGTTGCCTAATGATTTTGAAATTTTTTTACCTTCATTTGTCCACCACCCATGGGCAAAAACTCTAGATGGAGGTTCTAAATCAGCAGCCATTAAAAAAGCTGGCCAATAAACGGAATGAAAACGAAGTATATCTTTTCCCACCACATGTAAACCAGGCCAATATTTTTTAAAATTTTTATTGTTTGTATCAGGATAGCCGATTGATGTTAGATAGTTACATAAAGCATCAATCCAAACATACATAACGTGTTTATCATTATTCGGAACAGGCACTCCCCACTTAAAAGTTGTTCGTGAAATTGAAAGATCTTTTAAATCACCTTTAATAAAACTTAGAACTTCATTAAAACGTGATTGAGGTTTTATAGCTTTAGGATTTTTTTCATAAAAATCAATTAATTTATCTTGCCATTCAGATAACTTAAAAAAATAACTTTCCTCTTTAATCCACTCAACTTCAGCCCCGCTCGGAGCAATGTATTTATCATTTTTTTTTATTAACTCATTTTCAGAATAAAAAGCTTCATCTCTAACGGAATACCAACCTTCATAATTTGATAAGTAAATTTGATTATTATCCAATAATTTTTTCCATAAAGCTTGAGATGCATTTATATGTTTGTCATCTGTTGTTCGAATAAAGTCATTTATTTCACAATTAAGAAAAGAGACTAAATCTTGGAAATTTTTTGACATTTTGTCCACAAATTCCTGCGGTTTTAAAGAGGCTGCATTTGCTGCTTTTTCTACCTTTTGCCCATGTTCATCAGTTCCTGTTAGAAAATAAACATCATTTCCTATTAATTTATTATATCGAGCTATTATATCGCAGGCTATAGTTGTGTAAGCATGTCCAATGTGCGGTTTGTCATTCACATAATAAATTGGTGTTGTTATATAAAATGCACTCATGTTCTGTTGGATAATGGTGAAAATATATTTAAAACAAAAATTTTTTTATCAAGATTATAAACAAATAAATCATTTTCATAAGTATTTAAATATACTAAAATTTTTTGGGAAATTTGATTATCTAAATATTTAGACATTTCTGATAAAGAATTTGATATACCAGAAATAAGGTTCTTTTTAATATCAATTCCTAAATTAATTTTTGTCGTATTAACTATTATAAATTTAATTAGTGATAAAAATAGCATAAATTGATCATTTGAGTACATCCCAACTTTATCTGATAATTGTAAAATATTTGATGATAAAGGTTTATTTTCTTTAAATATTTCAACTAAATGATCAAAGATTTCTCTAAAATTTTCAGAATATAATTGAATTGCCAATCCTGGTGAACCATTAGAAAGATCGTATAGAAATTTCAAAATATTTTTGTCAATTGTATCATCTTGATTGAGAATAATCTCATTAAATTGATCAAAAGTTGGATTAGAAAATTTGAATTTAATACATCTTGAACAAATAGTTGGAAGCAAATTAGATATTTGGTGTGTGATTAAAACTATATAAGTATTTTTTTTTGGCTCCTCTAAAATTTTCAAAAGAGCATTAGAGCTATTAATATTTAAATCATCACTGCTATCTATTATTATAAATTTAGGAGATCCATCAATTGAAAATTGATAAATAAATGATTCCAACTCTCTTACTTGATTAATGATGATATTGTTTTTAAATTTTTTTGTTTTTTCATCATATTCTTTTCGAAGGAGTCTCATGCTTGGATATGAATTATTATAAATTAAATTAGTATGATTGGATGAAGGATTTTTTTTATATATTTCATCAAATACATAATTTATTAGAGAATAAGCTAAAGTAGATTTTCCAATACCTTTATTTCCGTAAAATATAAGTGAACTAGGCAGATTTTTATTTATTAAATTTTCTTTAAGAGTAGTAAATATTTTTTCAAAACCTATCAATTTTTTCGATAAAGATGTCATCTATTATTTTAATAAATCTTTAATAGATCTGAGAACAATTTCCTGAATTTTATCTACCTTTAGCTCTGCATTAATTTTTATAAATCTTTTATTATTTTTTAATAATTTTTTGTACCCTGAAATAACTTTTGAATGGAATAAAGTATCAATTTTATCATATTTATTGTTAATTTTTCTTTTTTTTAGTCTCTTATTAATTTCGCTAACTGATAAAAGAAATAAAAATGTTTTGGATGGTAGAAAATTATTTAAAAGTTCTTTGTGTAAATTCATAGTTTTTTTTAAACCATAATTATTGACAAAACCCTGATATACAAAAGTTGAATCCGCAAAACGGTCTGTGATAACTATTTTTCTACTCTTCAATGCTGGCTTAATTACTGTATTGATATGATTTAATCTTGAAGACATAAGTAGCAATAGCTCTTCCGTAGTTGAAATAAGTTGCTTTTTATCTAATATTATTTTTCGGAGTTTTTCAGAGATAGGCGTCCCCCCTGGTTCTCTGGTTATTATACAAGGAATATTTTTATTTTTAAAAAATTTTTGGAGAAGTTTTATTTGTGTTGATTTACCACTTGCCTCCGGTCCTTCAAAAGAAATAAACAATCCTCGATTTTTAAATTTCATCTAAACTCGTTCCAAAAACTAAATATTTTATCGCTGCAAATATTCTCATAATTGGGTTGATAATATTAACATTTTTATCTGCAACTAATGGAACAATCATTGGGGGTTTGCCAGAAATATTTATTGTCAAAGAACCTATTTTCTCTCCAGATTTAATAGGTGCTGAAATTAGTTTTTCATAATGTATCGTTGATTTAATCAATTTTAACTGGTCAAAGGATAGTATAGAGATAATATCTTTTTCAACTATTAAATTTACTGTTGGCTTACTTCCAAGCCACACATCAACATTCTTAATTATTTGACCTTTATGGGCTAAAATTTTTTCTGTTGTTTGTTTAAAGGCCCAATTTAATAAATTAGAAGATTCATTTAATCTTGTTCTTGAGCTGTTTGTGCCATTAATAACAACTGTTATACGTCTATCATCTCTAATAGCAGATCCTGCTATGCCCCAACCTGATTCTTTTACATAACCGGTTTTTAAACCATCCGCTCCATTAACATTACTTAAAAGTCTGTTTCTGTTAGGTTGCTTAATATCATTATACGTGAATTCCTTTTCACTAAAATATGAATATAAATCAGTAAAGTCTCTGATTAAGGAATTAGACAAGATTGCAAGATCGAGAACAGTTGAATAATGATCATCCGCGGGCCAGCCAGAAGAATTTGTAAAATTAGTATTATTCATTGTTAGTTTTTCCGCATAAACATTCATTAGATTTGAAAAATCATCTTCCGTGCCAGCCAAGCATTCAGCTAGTGCAACGGAAGCATCATTGCCAGACTGAATAATTATTCCTCTTAGAAGCGTGTTAATAGTAACTTGTTCATCTATTTCCAAAAAGGTACGTGATCCACCCATACGATAGGCTTTTGCAGACACTGTACAGGTATCTTCAATCGTCAAATTTGTATTATTTATTCTATCAAATGCCGCATAAACGGTCATAATTTTAGTCATTGAAGCTGGAGGAATTTTTTGGTTAGAATTTTTTTCAAATAAAATTTCGTTAGTATTATAATCAACTACAACTGCTTGATTTGCCTTTGTATCAATGGCCCAAGAATTGGAAATATGAAGAAAGACAATTATGATAAATAAACAAAATTTCATTTCTATTATATATATGGATAATTATGACCCAAGTATGTTTTATTTTAGTATAATTTCTGTGTTCTTATACCCTTTGGATATGAAAGAGGAAACTAATTTATTTGCATCAATATTTTCAATAGGTCCAATTATAACACTATATGTATCACCTTCATTTTGAGTAGTGGTATTAAATTTGATGTTAAGTAAATCAATAATATTTTTTATTTCCTTATAAGAATCAAATCCATACACTTTTACAAACAGATCCTGATTAGAAACTTCTTCTAACATTAATTCAATCGGTTGTTTAATCTTGCTATTTGAAATATTTTTTTCAACAGTTACTTCATCTAAATCAGATATAGAAACGCTCTCAGTTGGCGCTGAATCAACAGTTTTATTAAAATCAGCCTGTTTCATTGATTCCAAAACAATTTTACTTTGCTTGCTTGGATCAGTAAGCACTTCTAACTTAACACGAGCTATTTTATTTTTATAGAATCGAAGTAATTGAGACACTTTTCTTGATACTTGAATCAGGGATGCATTATCATCATGTCGGTCATTTATTTTAATAATTAAAGATGAGCCGTTTTCAAGATTAGTAATTTTAACAATACTGGGTAACGGTAAGGTTTTATGACGTCCCAAAAGTTCGGTTACTTTATTTAAATCATTATTTGCAGTTTTAACATTATGCAGTTTTTTATCATAAAATGTTGCTAAACCACTTTGAACATATGAATAATTTTCTTCAGGTATGTATTCAACGCCTTGAATAAAATATGGATCTCCTATTAAATAAAAAGTCGCATTATTGGTTTTTTGTTTTTTTTCTTTTAATTTATTGACACTAACTACCTCAATGATTTTTTTCTCTACTTTAACAATTTTCTTTTCTACTTTAGCTATTGTTTTATTATTTTCTAGCTGACAAGATGATGCAAACAAAATAATGAAAAAAAAACTACTTAGTAATTTCATCGCTCAACAGACCTATTGAAACTGCATAATAAGAGCTGCAATTATAATATAATAAGTTTTTGTAGTTTTGATAAACTATGAACATCCTTCCGTTAATTCCATCTGGTGCAATTAAACGTGCTTCAAGATCATCCCGTTTAGGTAAGTCATTGTTATTGACGTCTGTAAAACCAAGTTCGTTCCACTCCGATAACTTTTTTGAAATAGAGCGGGATTTGACTGCGCCACAACCTTTGGGGTTATTCTGCCTTAATGAATCATAAAAATCTAAAATATTTTTTGGAGGCAAAACTTCTCTTCCCCAAGTAGTATCAATTGACCATGGATTTTTATCAATTGAAGTAAGATAGTTTGCCGTACTTGCAAAAGCATCTTCGTAACTGTTCCATATATCCACTCCTCCGTCATCCCAATCATAACCACTTTCAATAAAGGTTGTTGGAATCATCTGCGTCATACCTATAGCTCCTCCCCAGCTTCCAATTAATTTATCTGAATCAATAAGTCCTTGACCAATAATTTTCAAAGCTGCAAAAAGTTGTTTTTTGTAAAATGAACTTCGTCGACGATCATAAGCAAGAGTTGTGACAGCTTCAATAGTTCTAATGCTGCCTTGGTTTTTTCCATAAAAACTTTCCATACCCAAAACCGCAATAATAAATCTTGGTTGTATACCAAAATGAGTAGAAATCTGATTTAATTCTTCTTTATATTTTTTCATCATGTTCCTTCCAGCAATAATCCTGGATTTATCTACTCTATAATAAAGATATTCTTTTAATGTAATTGTAGACTCAGGTTGACAACGATCTCTCATAATGATTTTCTTTTGAGGTGATACATCTGAAAGTTCTGCATCAATGGTATTTTGTGAAATGCCTTCCTTTAAAGCTTCTTTTTTGATTTCAGACAACCAGCCTTGCCATTCATCATTTGTAGGCATAACAGGTTTTTTACAGTCTGCTGATAAAACATTAAGTGAAATAAAAACAGTAATGATGAAATACAGGAATAGCGTACAATAAAATCTCATATAAAAATATGAGATAACAAAACTAGCAATAATTTGGAATTATTAATTTATATATTTTGACAAAATTTAGACCTAACTGTAATGGAATGTGTCATTATTAGGAGAGATGGCTGAGCGGTTGAAAGCACCGGTCTTGAAAACCGGCAAGGTGGCAACACCTTCCAGAGTTCGAATCTCTGTCTCTCCGCCATACTAATCTAGTGGAATTTTTTTATGATGTTTTTCACTAATGCGAATCTATTATCATTCATATTACCAAGAAAATCATAAAATACCTTTTGATCAGATCTGATAGTAATTTGTCTATCTTTAGATAATCCAATTTTTAAAATTTTCTCAGGATTCTTTGGAATGTTTTTATAAAAACCAAATAAAATCCCCTTTCTTCCAAAATCTATTTGTTCAATATTATTTCTTAAACAAAGAATTTTTATCTCAATCAATTTAAACAAATTCTCAACCTCATTTGGCAATTTACCAAATCTATCCACTAATTCAGTCATAAGATTATTTCTTTCTTGATTATTAGTGATTAATGAAATTCTTTTATAAACAGACATTTTAATATCAAGATCATTGATAAATTCATCTGGAATAAATATTTCTTCAGGAATCCTTATGATTGGTTGAAAAGAAGACTGAACAATAACTTTATTATCTTTAATCAATTGATTTTTTTGCCTTAGAATTTCTTCCTCCAACATTTGGTGGTACAGTTCCGTACCTACCTCTTTTATGAATCCGCTTTGCTCCTCCCCTATAATCGAACCTCCTCCGCGCAAATCCAAATCCTGGGTAGCTATGTTAAAACCTGAACCTATTTTATCGAAAGAGTTAATTACATTTAATCTTTTGCGAGCATTTTCAGTCATCTCTTTTTCATTATAGGTTAAATAAGCATAACCTCTCTTTGAAGAACGTCCGACCCTTCCTCTTAATTGATATATTCCGGCAAGAGAGAATATGTGACTTCGATAAACAATGATTGTATTGACGTGTGGCAAATCCAAACCATTCTCAATAATATTTGTGCTGATCAGCAAAGGTACTTCTTGATTATAAAATTTTGTTATTCTGGATTCCAAT
>Ga0187827_10007275_pt1 | contig 12374 bp, 8 predicted proteins | sample ETNtaG_39_FD_167969 | JGI IMG/M metagenome (GOLD analysis project Ga0187827, IMG submission 167969) | Marine microbial and viral communities from oxygen minimum zone, Eastern Pacific Ocean - ETNP2014_SV_150_PacBio MetaG (Illumina Assembly) | ecosystem: Environmental > Aquatic > Marine > Hypoxic... | reverse complement strand
TTGTTTTTTTTTTTTTTTTTTTTTTCTATTTTAAAATTTTTATCTTTGCAAGGAGGTTGTTATGGCTGTTGTGGACAAATATGTTAATAGTTCAATAGCATCTAATAAGATCATAAATGCTGCCCTTGTAAATGGAGCAAGAGTTGTTGGTATGGTAGCAACAGAAGAAACTGCTGCCGCAGATGATGATGGTTCTATTTACAGGTTTTTTAAGGGTGTTAGTGGGAACTTAATTCCCATTGAAATTTTTGTTTATTGTGATGCTATTACAAGTGGTACTGATTATGATCTTGGTCTTTATAATCAAACTTCTCCGGGGGGTACTGATGGTACTGTTATTGATGCCGATGTATTTATGGATGGGCAAACTTTAGCAACTGCTATTTCTCGTGGTGGTGGAACAGCTAATCAAAATGAAGCTGTTGATGGTTTGGCTGCTGTTGATATTGCTGATCTTCAGCAAAAGATTTATGAACATGCTGGACATACTGTAAATACTGCAAAGCAAGGTTATGATATTTGCTTAACAGCAAATACTGTTGGTTCAGCTGCTGGTACGATTACTATTATAGCTATATTCATTGAAGGATAGAGCTAGTTTTATTTTAAAGCGGTGCGGTGTTTATAAGCATCGTATCGCTTTAATTTTTTAAGGGAGGATAAAATGCCTAGAGGATTTGCAAATGCTGCTTCCGTTACACCAGCTGATACTGGTGTTATGGATAATTCGGGAGTTCTTTATATTGGCACAGCTGGGGATGGTACACTTAAAGTAACTACAACAGATGATGATACTATATCCTTTGCCGGAGTAACAGCTGGATGGTTTGGGGAATTAAGAGTTCAATTAGTTTGGTCTACTGGAACAGGTGCATCTGATATTGTTGTTGCATATTAATTTTTTAAAGGAGTAACTTATGAGTTCAACAGCAACTTCAAAAGTAGATGTTTGTAATTTAGCAATGGATCATGTTGGTGGTGGTATTATAGTCAATATAGATTCTCCATCTACAAAACAAGAAATAGTATGTGCTCGATGGTATGATATGACTCGTAGAGCTTTATTGAGATCACATCCTTGGGCGTTTGCTAGAGCAAGAGCAACACTTTCATTAAATACAACAGCACCTACTCATAGCTGGGCAGATGCATATAATATTCCTTCTTTACTTGTTAGGTTACATTTTATTGGTGATGATAGTGTTCTTGATCTTAAAGGAAAATATGCACTTGAAGGTAGACAAATCCTTATGGATAATAGTGGGGGAACATCTATTGATATTGGCTACACAATAGATGAAGAAGATGTTACCAAATTTGATTCTCTTTTTATTGATCTGCTTGCAGTTGAAATAGCTTGGAGAGTTTCTTTTGCTTTTACTTTAAAACCATCTCTTAAAAAAGAATTAAGAGAAGAAAGAAAACAATTACAATTAGAAGCAAGAGCAGTTAATAGTCAAGAACGCCCTCCTGTTAAAATACAAACAAGCAAATTTACAGAAGCAAGACAAAGATTAACTTCTAATGTAGCCGGAACGGATACTATTTTTGACAGTTAGTAATGTTATACAAAATGATTTTTCGGCTGGAGAATTAGATCCAAAAGTATATGGGCGTTTTGCTTTAAAACTTTATCAAAGAGGTCTTGAGCTTTGTGAAAATTTTATTGTTGAACCTCAAGGATCTGTACGCTTTCGTACAGGCACACGATTTATAAATCATACCAGATTAAATAGAATAGCTAGATTTATTTCTTTCCAATTCAATGATGAACAAGCCTATATGCTTGAATTTACTGCATTGTTTATGCGAGTATTTAAAGATGAAGGTGCTATTCTTGAAGCTAACACAACAATCTCAGGAGCAACCGTTGCTAATCCTGTTGTAATAACAGATACAGCACATGGGTATGCTAATGGTGATGAAGTATTCATATCTGCTGTTGTAGGCATGACTGAACTTAATGGAAAGTATTATTTAGTTGCAAATAAAAATACTAATGATTTTGAAATTACAGATGTTGATGGAACTGATATAGATGGTTCAGCATTTACTGCTTATTCTTCTGGTGGTACTGCTGGAAAAGTTTTTGAAGTTGCTACACCTTATTTAGAATCACAATTATTTGAATTAGATTTTGATCAAAATGCAGATGTATTAACTGTTACCCATCAAAAACACGATATTAATAACATAACAAGAACAGCACATGCCGCATGGACAGTAGCAACTTTTTCTCGCACTAATGATCCTTTCCCTAGTCAAGCAATTACAGGAATCTCTCAAGCCTCTCCCGGTGTAGTTACCTATACAGGTGCAGATTCTTATGCCGATGGAGACTTTATAACTATACAAGAAGTTGTTGGTATGACAGAAGTAAATGGAAATTCTTATGTTGTTGCAAATTTAAATACTGGAGCAAACACTTTTGAACTTACTCAAGCAGATGGTACAAATGTAGATACTTCTGGATTTACTGCTTATAGTTCTGCTGGTACGGTTGGTGATTATCCAAAAGCAGTTGGATATTATGAAGGTAGAAGATTTTATGGTAATACTCTTACACTTCCAGAAACTTTTTGGGGTACAAGATCTCCAGATTCTTCTGCTGATGGACTTCCTCGATATACAGATCATACTGCTGGAACAGATAATGATCATGCTGTTATTTTTACAATCGCCCCCTCTTTTGAGGGAACAGTAAATGCAATTCAATGGCTTGCTGGAATGACTGATTTTTTAGGTATGGGTACTTTTGGTGGTATTAATAAAGCAACTGGAAGTGGAACAGATAACCCTATTGCACCTGATAGTATACTTGTTAAACCAATTTCTGATGTTGGTGTTGAAGCAAAAAGCCCAATTCCTAGAGGAACAATTATTATTTATATTCAAAGAGGTAAATTAAAAATACGAAGTTTAGAATTTGATTTACTTCAAGAAGGTTTTACTCCTATAGATAGAAATTTTGTTGCAAACCATTTAACAGTATCTGGATTCAAACAAATAGCTTTTCAAGATGGAGATCCTGATGTTCTTTGGGGTATTTTAACTGATGGTAATTTTGCTGGATTAACATTTAAATCAAGTGAAGATGTTTCTGGTTGGCATAGACATTTTTTAGGTGGTACAGATGTAAAAGTTTTATCAGCTGGATCAATGACTTTACCTACTTCCTTTGACCAATTATGGGTAGTTGTTGAAAGAACTATAAATAATTTAACAAGGAGGCATGTAGAATTTTTTGAAGATGAACCTATAATACCTAGAAGATCAGATTTTATAACAGGAGATGCAAACGAAGCAACTGATGATACAACTTTTCAAAATGCAATGTTTGAAGCACAAAAAGGATATGTGCATGTGGATAGTGCTCTTTCGTATGATGGAACAGCTGTTGGAAGTGATGCCGGGGCTACGCTGACTCCTGCCTCTTCAGCAATAGCAACTGGCGTTACTTTCACAGCATCTGCCGCTTCTTTTGTTGCTGGTGATGTTGGTAGAGAACTTTGGAAAAAAGCTATTGATGGTGTGGGAGAAGGTAGAGCAACCATAACTGCTTTTACTGATACTACTCATGTAGATTGCACAATTACAAAAGCCTTTGATAACACCGATGCAATGGCTGCTGGGAATTGGTATATTACTACTAATACCTTATCAGGATTAGATCATCTTGAAGGTGAAGCACTTGCTATTATAACAGATGGTGCTGAGCATCCTACAAAAACAGTTTCTAGTGGAGCAATTACTTTAGATTTTCAAGCAAGTACAATTCATATAGGGTTAAGTTATATTGGTAGAGTAATGACATTGAATTTAGAGGGTGGTGGGATTACAGGTGCTGGACAAACTAAACCGGGAAAAGTTGTAAAAATTAATCCTCGATTTCTTCATACTGCTCGTGCACGATTTGGTGTAGATTTTTATAGTTTAAAAGAACTAGTTTTTAGAAAAACTTCTAGTGCAACTAATAGACCAGAACCTTTATTTACTGGTATACCTGATGAAAATGTTACTTTTGATGATACTTGGACAAAAGAAAAGAAGTTAATAGTTGAGCAAAAGCATCCGCTTCCTTGTGTTTTACAAGCTCTTGATGTATTTATGGAAATATCTGATGAATAGAAATATAGAACTATTAGAGTTTCTTATAGAAGATCTTGATGATATGACTATAAAATATCATAAGGGAGAAAGTATTAAAGATTTTAAAGAAAGACTTAAAGGGGCAATGAAACTTGGACATTCAAGATTAATAAGATATAAAGATAAACCATTAGCAATAATGGGATATACTATTCTATGGCCGGGAGTTTGTGAACTTTGGGTTATGCCAAATGAACCTATTGAAGATAAAGGAGTTTTAGCATTATCTCTTAAATATTCTTTAGAGATATTTGTACTTCCTCAAGAATTTCATAGAATACAAGCAACAGTTTTAGATAATGATCCTAGCGAAGGGTTTCTTATAAAATTAGGTTTTGAATGTGAAGGGCTTTTGAGAAAGTATGACACATTTAAACAAAATTATAAAATGTGGGCGAGGGTGCAACTATGAGTGTATTTTTTGCTGGAGTAAGTGCAGCAGCTTCTATAGCAGCGGGTGCTGCTCAACAAGCTGCTTTTGATACTCAAGCAAGAGCACAAGAAGAAGAAGGCAATCTTAAAAGAGCAGAAGCTCAAGAAGAAGCAATAAGGATTGAAAAAGAACGAAAGGAAGCAAGAGCTAAAGTTGGATTAGCTTTTATTAAAGGTGGAGTAACTTTACAGTTTACTCCTTTAGATTTAATTGAAGAACAGGAAAGAGAAGATGAACAAGAAGCGTACTCAATTCGTAAGCGTGGTTATGCACAACAGAAATTAGCTTTTGCAAATGCTCAAGTAAGTAGAAATAGAGGTAGAGCAGCATTATTAGGTGGTTTTGCTAGTGGAGCATCTACTATGGCTCAAGCATTAAAATAAGTTAGGAGAAAAATATGGGTGGTTTAGGACAAGGTATTATAAGAAGAAAGAGAGCATCATCGGCTGTTGGCATACCTGATTTAGATACTTCTGGTGCTGATATACTTAATGCTATTGCAAAAACTACTGCGGATGTATCTCAAGTTCTTAAAGCTAGAGAAGAAAAAGTAAATAATTTAAAAGCAATAGAAAAAGCTCAAGAGATTGAAGCAGAAGTAGAAAGTCTTGTGACTACTATAAAAGGTAGAATGGAAACTGGAGAGTTAACTACTGAGCAAGGTGTTAACCTAATGAAAGCAGCAAGAAAAGATACTAGTAAAAAATTATTAGGTGATATTAAAAATAAGGATCTTAGATTTAAAACAACATTAAGAAATCAATTTGCAATAGGAAATGGTAATGCTGCTGATGTAGAATGGATAAAAGGGTTTCAACAAGATAGTGCAACACTTTCTGCTCAAAAAATCTCTGATCAAATAGCAGTACAGGCGGGAAATTTACGAGATATACCTACTTTAGTTAGTTTAATGCATGAACAAGAAGGGGTTGCTGGTAAAGTAATGCCTAATGGTGTTGTTGCTCATAAAGATGGTTTTCTTACTGCACTTGGAGGTACAGTTACTAGCGAATCACTTAATGCCTTAAAAGAAGCTACTCCAAAAAATATGCTTCTTAGTTATATAAATCAAAATATGATTAATGCACCAGAACAGTTAGAAAAAGATTTTAATAAATTTCGTGGGGAAGTATTTGGTAAATTTTTAAATTCTACTGAAATGAAAACTCAAGAAGATAGAATAGTTGCAGCTGCTAATGGTTTAAATAGAACTACTCAACTTAAAATTAGAGGTAAAATAATTGAACAGATAGGTAAAAAAAATCTATCAATAGAAGATTTACAAAAATTTCAACTTGACATGCAAAGACAAGCAGATGATCCCAATAATAAAATGCCAATTCCTAAACCTTTGGCAGTTGCTGTAGATAATATGATTAAAGAAAGGTTGGCGAGAACGGCTGCTTTTAAAGCTGCTAGGTTAGATAATGATACTCTTCTTGGTTTAGTTACTAGACATGAAAATCTTAAAGTAAATACTAAACCAGATGGCAGTTTAAAAAATGGAGTTGATACTCTCGATGAAATTGTTACTTATTTAGTAGATGTAGAAAATAGATTAGCTGAGAATAAAATAGATGATGCATCGGCAAGACAATTAAAAAAAGAAGTAGTAGTAGCAGCTCAAAATTTTATTAGTGATACTGGTAGAACAGAAGGTGCGGGTGCTTGGCTTAGAGGTTTATATACTGCTTTAGATAATAATGTAGGTAGGGGAATGAAAAAGATAGATAATAGATTAGATACTGTAAAAGGTTTATCATCTGCACAAAAAAAAGATTTAAGAGGTAAATTAATGTTAGATCTAATGATTGTTAATGATCGAGCTGATGATGATAAGTTAATTCCAAAAGATGAAAATGATGCAGCTAAAGAAAAAAGACTTGATGATGCTGTAGATAAAGTATTTAAAACAGGTGCAACAAAACATGGTTTTCCTGAATTATCAGAAAATAATAAAATGTCTTATTTAGATCCTGAAACTGGTAGAAGGTATGCGTTTGAAAATAACGAATACACTATGATAGCTTAAAATGGTAAATTCACTACTACAAGAAAAAGAAGAAGAACAAGGAACAGAAGAAGTTGCTCCTATAATAAATTCTAGTAGGTTTATTGCCTTTATGAAAAATCATGATGGTAAGGAAACGCCTCAGATCCAACCTAGAGTACCTTCAGAAGAAAAGAGAAAGAAAAAAGAAGAACTTTCATTAACAAAAAAAGGTGCAGAAGATTTAACAATAGATGAAAGACCAGACAATGCAGAGCTAAAAAGGTTAGAAGGAGAATTGGAAGTTTTACAAGGGAAGGTGGCACATTTTAACCAAAGAGAATGGAGATCTTTTTATAAAAAACATGAAGTTGATATTAAAGAAGGTTCTTGGAGTACAAGGGAACTAGCAGAAAAAGAGGCCGAAATAAATCCTGCGTTTAAGGAAGCATGGGAAACTTTTCTATACGATAGTGACTTACTGAATCGAACTGCCGAAAGTATAATACAATTAAGAGAGCAAAAGCCTACTGAAGATAAGGATATATCTGAAGGAAAACAGGAATCAGAACCGATTGAAGAAGGAGAAAAAAGACCATTTAATTCTTCAAATTTAGAACCACTTAATGCTGAACAGGTTAAAATAGATGAATTGGCTTTTGAAGATAATACTGAGATCTCTCCTACTGAGATCCCACCATCTTCAACTTTAGATGCTTTGTTAGCTACTACTGATAGAATGGCAGCTGATGCTGCTCTCGTAGTTGTTGGTCTTGGACTTATTGAACCTGAAGATGCTGTTGATTTTATTGCTAAACATAGTGTAAGACTTTATAATGCTCAAAAACATGCACCTCAGTACATGAGAGATTTTATTCAGGAATGGGAAGAAGCTGAGAATTGGTTAGAATCTTTAGGAGTTGTTTTAATGAATCCTAGAGCTATTGGTAGGCTTACTATAGAGAATTTACCATATAGTGCTCCTTCTATAGGTGTAGGTCTTGCTGGTGGAACTATCGGTAGTGTTGTGCCTTTTTTTGGTACTATAATAGGTTTTGCTACAGGAACTTTTGCCGGGGGATCAGCAGTAGAAATAGGAGCTTTTATGGATGAAGAACTTTTGAATATGGGTATAGACATTACAAATCCAGAAGAATTATTAGCTGTTCTTCAGAATGAAAAAGTTCTAAAAAGGATATTTAGTAGAGCTAAAACAAAAGGATTTACTACTGCTGGTATTGATGCTTTTCTCACTCTTATTGGCGGTAGATTTTTTACAGCTGTAGGTAGAGGCATAAGAAGAAAAGCAGCTGCTTTTGCTGCGGAACAGGTTTTTGAAGCTGGAGGTGAATTTACTTCTGAATTTGTTGGGAAATTAGCAGCAACTGGTGAAAAAGATATTAAAGGTGCTGCACTTGAAGCTATTATTAGTACACCCCAATCTGCAACACAAACTTTTATAACTATAGCAAATATAAAAAAAGGCAAAGTATCTGCTAGGGGAAAGAAAGATGGAAAAAAAGGCGAGGAAGTATCAACATCTAAACAAGAAACTGAAGGTAAAGAGGGGGTTAAACAGGAAGGAACTAAAGAACCTGTTTCAGGGGAAACCTCTGAGTCAGATAAAGTGGGAGGAAGTACAAAGTCCGAAGATGCATCTGGAGTAGAAAAAGAAGAAACTATAGCAGATGCATTAGAAGAAAGATTTACTAAATTAGAAGGAGAAAAAGATGGGAAAACGCAAGAAACCGAAACCAAAGACACCGAAGTATTAGATGAGGATATTATTGGAGAAAAAACTAATGTAGATCCTGCAAATGTTAAAGTTGAAGTTGTTCAGGGTTTAACTTCTGATGTTAGTGGTAGACCATTAGCAGCTAAAGCAGATTTAGAAAATGGAGTAATATTAATAGATGAAGAACAAGTAAAGCAAACCTATGATGAAGAGGCATGGACAAAACCAAAAGTAGAAGGTGTTAGAGCATTTACTAAAAATGCATTTAGAAGTCTCAAAGAGTGGAGAGATTTCTTAATAGAACATGAGAGAGTGCATTTTACTAAAGCTAATCAGGCATTACCAAAAGGTGCTGAGAAAGAAAATCATGCTAATGATGTAGCGTTTGCTAAAGTTTTTGAAACAGCGAAGGAGAGTAAAGAGAGAAAACAAACTAAAGCAGAAGAATTAAGTGAACAAGCTAAATTTGTTAAAGATTTAGATGAAAGAAGTAATTTTGTTAGGGATTTTGGTGCAGAAATTATTGCAGAGAAAGAAGCGGGATTAATAAGGTTACTTACTAAACCTATATTTGATAAATTAATGGATACTATTAAAAAGAATCCATCAATAAATTTAATTAAAGATTTTAAAGATTTTGATATAACTCCATTTCTTAATTCAGTTATTACAGATCTTTTTCATACAGAACAGGTAATAAAAGATGAATTAAAAAATGTAGCTGATCTTAGACAAATACAAATTGATGGTAAACCAGTAGTTGCTGAATCGAAAGAGGTAATAAAAGATAAGGATGTTGGCGAATCAGAAAAGCGAGCTAGTTTTTTAGAGAGATTGCAAAAAGCTATAAGAAAAGCCATTTTCCGTTCTAAACAAAAAGGGATAGCTATTACTCCGATGAATGTTGTTTTTGATATGATGGGAAAAGCTGAACGAGGTAAAGGGGCAATGTTCCGTTTATTTAAAAAACCAATAGATAAAGCCTATACAGCATATACAAAAATTAAAATAGCTGAAGTAGGCAAGATAAACACTCTTATAAAAAATTTTGGTATGACTGATGAGAATTTAGAAAGGATAGCAGTATTTGCGGTATTAGAACAGGAAGGTGGTAGACAGAAGTTACAGTTTAGGAAAGATAAAAACGGAATTGAAATTAAAGAGAAAGGTAAATTTTCTGAAAGAGCTTTAGATAAACTTGAAGCGGAAGGATTAAGTGGAGATGAAAAACAAGTATTGACTAGTATGAGACAAGCATTTGATAGAATGAAGAAACAATTAATTCCAATATTAAGAGATGTATATGGTAGAACTTTTAAAGAAGTTGAAAATTTCTTTCCTTTCCTTACAGATTTTGAAGCTATGGAAAGAACAGATATTGAAAAAATGTTTGGGAATGATGTGCCTTTAGTTGAACTTACAGGACTCAGCACTTTACCTTTTAAACAAAGAGAGGGTGGATCAAATCAAGTAAAGTTAAATGCTAAAGATATTTTTTCTCAACATATAGATAATGCTGCTTATATGATTGAAATGGGAGAGATTGTTAATAGATTACAAAATCTAAATACTGAAACTAAAGATATTATTGGTGAATTTTCACATGGAGAAGTTAAAGCATGGCTTAAATTAATGCAGCGTAAAAATAATCCTGAAAGTAAAAAAGTTCCTTGGCTTGATGTGATTCGCAATAATGCTGGTGTAGCTATCTTAGGATTTAAATTATCTACAATAGTAATACAACCTACAGCAGCTTTTGATGCTATGGCTTTAATTGGTAGTAAGGCTGTATTTCAGGGTATGAATAATTTCTTATTACATTCTAAATGGAGAAAGTTTATTAAAGGTAATTTTTTAGAAGTAATGAATAGAATGGGTGGAGAGCAAGCTATTTTAGATATAGTTGAAAGCAATACAAGTAGAGTAACTTTAACTAAAATAAAAAGGGCATCTTTTTGGGGGTTAAGAACAGTAGATGGGATTACCGCAGCTTCAGTAGCTGCTGGTGCTTATCAGAAGTATGTTGAAGATAGAGGGGGAGTAGTAGATTTTAATAATCCAGATCAGGAAGCTATTGCACATGCAGAAGAAATTGTACAGAGAACGCAAGGTTCAGCGTTGGCTAAAGATGCACCAGCTGCTGTAACTCGTGGTGCTTTCTTTGGAAATATTTCTGTTGATAAAGCCTTTTTCCAGTTTCAAACATTTGCTCTTACAAGATTCTCTCTTGTATCTTCTGCTTTATCTGAATTTAAAGAGGGTAATGTTCTTAAACCTACATTACATACTTTAAATGTAATGACATATTTAACTTTAGCTGCTATGGCTGCTACTGCTGCAAGAGTTACTGTTGATGAATTGTTTGAACTTTTACCGGGTGATGTTGATGAGGATGAAACAGCACAGGAGAATTTTATTAAAAAGTTTGTAAGGGAATTATTAACTATACCTCCTTTTGTTCCTAACTTTACAAGTGCTATTGTTTATAAATCTTCTTCTGTACCAGCTATTGATATGGTAATTCAATCTTTTGCGAGAATAGGAATTACTGCTACAGCAGCTGATGAAAATAAAATGCTTCAAGCTACAAGAGCTGTTATATTAAGTGCTGGTTCGCTAGGTTATCTTCCGGGTGCAAAGGCTGTAGATGATATTGTTAATGGTATATTTAAAGAAAATAAATGGTAGAACTTTTAAAGAATTAATAGGAGAGAAAAATGACAGTTACAAATAAAACAAATACAGTTGAAGAAGCTGGGAACGGATCAAAAGTAGCCTTTACTTTTGATTTTAAAACTCCAGCAGCCGGAGATCTAGAAGTTTATGAAGTTGATGGAACAACTTTAGTTGCAACTCTTTTAACTATAACTACACATTATACAGTTGCTCTTAATACTGCTACTGAAGGTGGAACTGTTACTTATGTTACTGCTCCCGCATCTGGAAAGAACTCATTTATAAAAAGAGTAATGGATCTTGATCAACAAACTGATGTACCAACTGAAGGAAACATCCCGGAAGCATCATTAAATAATGAATATGATAAATCAAGAATGATTGATATTCAACAACAGGATGAACTTGATAGATGTTTAAAATTTGCAACAACTTCAGCTTTATCTAATTTTACTGTACCTGAAGATACAAGTGCTGCTAATAGAGCTAATAAAACAATCGCTTATGATTCTGTTGGTACAGCTTTAACACTTGGACAATCAATAGGAATTTATAAAGGTGATTGGGCAACTGCTACATCTTATCTCGTTAGAGATATGGTGAAGGATACAACAAATAATAATATTTATATAGCTAATGAAGCTCATACTTCAGTAGGTGCAGAACCAATTTCTTCAAATGCTGATGTAGCTAAATGGGATCTTCTAGTTGATACTGCAACTTTAACAGATGCTTCTGAAGCAACTTCAATTAAATTTACTTTCGACAATTCAACTTCAATGGCAGATCCGGGTACTGGAGATCTTAGATTTGATAATGCAACTGTTGGATCTGTTACTAATATAGCAGTTGATGCAACTTCTGCTGATACAGGAAACCCGGACATTTCTGCTTACATTGCAGATTTAACTTCAGGTTCTAATGTAGCACATGAAGGTTATATTGTTATTAAAAAAGGATCTACTCCGGCAACCTTTGCAGTTTTTTCTATTACAGGAGCAGTAGTTGATAATACTGGATGGTTACAAATCCCAGTAACTCATGTAGCTTCTGCTGGGGCATGGACAGCAGCAGATAATATGTATCTTACTTTCTCACGATCAGGAAACAGAGGTAGAGCAGCTGGTCTTGATATGACTTTTGAAGATACAACTACCGATACAGATCAGGGAGTAGGTAAAACATGGCTTAACCATGCAACACCGGGTTCAGCAACTGTATTTTATATGGATGATGTTGATGCTAATAGTACAAGTATAAATGCCTATTTAGATTCATGGGATGATTCTTCCAGTTCAGTAAAAGGACATATAATTATGTCTAAACATTCTGATCCGGCAGTATTTGCATTATACAATGTTACAGGATCAGTAACATCTGCAAGTACCTAT